>Ga0315289_10013000_pt1 | contig 11685 bp, 9 predicted proteins | sample YL17G11_40_MG_FD_203452 | JGI IMG/M metagenome (GOLD analysis project Ga0315289, IMG submission 203452) | Sediment microbial communities from Yellowstone Lake, YNP, Wyoming, USA - YL17G11_40 | ecosystem: Environmental > Aquatic > Freshwater > Lake > Sediment | place: USA: Wyoming | collected... | reverse complement strand
CGTCTCCGAGACACTCATTGAGCGTCACCACGTCGTTGGCGAAGTCGCCGATATAGGAGCCCTGCCATGGCGTGCCGATGGTGGTCAGCGAGCGGATCTTGACCTTGCTCCCGGTGGTGGCCAGCACCCGGATGGCCGCGCGCGAATACAGTCCGCCCATCGAGTGCGCCACGAAATCGACCTCGGTCACGCCCTTTTCGGTGCTGAGCCAGTTGATGAATCTAGCCAAATGCTCGCCCGCGGTGTCGATGCTGCCGGTGGAATTGACCGTCATGTTCTCCGGCAGGGTGACCGGGCACACGCCGAACGCTCCGAATCCGGTCTGGTCGACGACCTGGCCGCGACCGGCCATCGCCGGGGAGGTGTAGACGGTGTATTTCTTGGAGAGCAGGAACTCGCGGATGGCGGTGTCGGTGTTGCCCGCCGCCAGTCCGGTGGCGCAAGCCGCATCCGGCGTGGTGAATGGGCTGGTGGCGTCCCCGCCGGAGACCACCACCACCGCGGCCGACGCCGGTCGCTTCTCGCCGCCGCCGCCGGGGCTGTTCGAGCAGCCGGCCACCAGGATCATGGCCGCGAGGAGTGCGGTCAACGCAAGGAGTAGTCGTCGCATGTGGCAAACGCTAGCAGCCGGCAAAGCCGTGACAGGATTAACCGATCATGAGCGCTTCGACCCGCCGCGTCGTCCTCTCCGGCGTCCAGCCCACCGCCGACTCCCTACATCTGGGCAATGCCCTCGGCGCGGTCAAACAGTGGTTGCCCCTGCAGGACGATTACCAGACCTTCTTCTGCGTCGTCGACTTGCACGCGATCACCGTGCCGCAGGACCCGGCGGTGCTGCGTCGGCGAACCTTGGTCACCGCGGCGCAGTATCTGGCGCTGGGCATCGACCCGGAGCGCTCGACCATCTTCGTGCAGAGCCAGGTGCCGGCGCACGCCGAACTGGCCTGGGTACTGGGGTGCTTCACCGGCTTCGGCCAGGCGTCGCGGATGACGCAGTTCAAGGACAAGTCGGCCAAGCAGGGCACCGACTCCGCGACCGTGGGCCTGTTCACCTACCCGGTGCTGCAGGCCGCTGACGTTCTGCTCTACGACACCGATCTGGTTCCTGTCGGCGAGGATCAGCGTCAGCACCTCGAACTCGCCCGCGACCTTGCCCAGCGATTCAACGCCCGCTTCCCGGGGACGTTCGTGGTACCCGAGGTGATGATCGCCAAGCAGACCGCGAAGATCTACGACTTGGCCGAGCCCACGGCGAAGATGAGCAAGTCGGCGACCACCGACGCCGGCTTGATCAACCTGCTCGACGACCCGAAGCGCTCGGCCAAGAAGATCCGTTCGGCGGTCACCGATAGCGACCGCGAGATCCGCTTCGACCCCGAAGCCAAACCCGGGGTGTCCAATCTGCTCTCCATCCAGTCCGCGGTCACCGGCACCGACATCGACACCCTGGTAGCGGGCTACGCGGGTCGCGGATACGGAGACCTCAAATCCGATACCGCCGACGCCGTCATCGACTACGTCACCCCGATCAGGGCCCGGGTGGACGAACTGCTCGCCGACCCGACAGAGTTGCTGGCCGTCCTCGACAAGGGCGCCGACCGGGCGGGTGAGGTGGCGGGGCGGACGCTCGCGCGGGTCTACGACCGGTTGGGTTTTCTGCCGGCGCGATGATGCGAGCGTTGGAGCGGCTGCGCCGCCGGTACCCCTGGCTGGACCATGCGGTGCGCGCCCAGCAGCGCTACGACCAGAGCCAGGGCGACTTCTACGCCGCGGGCATCACCTACTTCACCATCTTCGCGATGTTTCCGGTGCTGATGGTTGGCTTCGCGGTGGTCGGTTTCGTGCTGGCCAGCCGGCCTGATCGGCTGGCCGAGATCGACAGCTGGGTCAAGGCGGCGGTACCCGGCGAGTTCGGCGAACAGATCATCAGCCTGATGGACGCCGCCATTGCCTCGCGCACGTCGGTCGGTGTGATCGGCCTGGCCACCGCGCTCTACGTCGGACTGCTGTGGATGCAGCGGCTGCGTGCGGCACTCAGCCAGATGTGGGGACAGCACTTCCCACCGCCGGGCTTTCTCAACACCAAAGTGTCCGACGTGGTCGCCCTGGTGGCTGCTTTTCTGGCCAGCCTGCTCACCATCGGGTTCGGCGTGCTGGCCACCTCGGCGCTGCGGCTGGCAGGGTCCGTGCGGCTGGGGTCGCTGTTGGTGTCGGTCTTGGTGGCCTGGCTGCTGTTCACCGTGATGATCGCCCGGTTGCCGCACGATCCGGTCCCGCTGCGCCGGTGCGCCGGGGCGGGCCTGCTGGCCGCCATCGGCTTTGAGGGGTTCAAGCAGGTGGGCTCGATCTATCTGCAGGCGGTGTTGCACAGCCCGGCCGGCGCGGTCTTCGGCCCGGTGCTGGGCCTGATGGTGTTCGCCTACATGACCGCGCGGCTGGTCCTGTTCGCGACAGCGTGGGCAGCCGAACGCGATGCGGAAACCGAGCTATCCGGGTTCGTCGTCGTCGGGTCGTAGCAATTCCTCGGGGTGGTGGTAGTGGTTGATGCGGTGTTGGCCGCGGTCGAGGGATGGCGGCGGGATCCATTCGGTTCGGTTGTCGGCCTTGCGTTTTCGGGTGGTCCAGCCGGTGGGGGTGTCGTTGACGAGTCGGTTGTCGCAGCCGCAGGCCAGGGTGAGTTCGTTGATGTCGGTGTTGCCGCCGTGTTGCCAGTCGCGCTCGGCGTGGTGGACCTGGCAGCGGTTTGGTGGGGCGGTGCAGTCGGGTTTGGTGCAGCCGCGTTCCAGGGCGTGCAGGGCCAGGCGTTGGCCAGGGCTGGCGGTGCGGCGGGTGCGTCCGTAGTAGAGCTGGATCTGTCGGGGATCGTCGAACAGCGCGAGGTAGGGGTGGGCCCGGCCGGTGGCGGCCATCCGGATGAGAGTGGGGATGGGCAGTTGGGTGCCGCCGCCGGTGTGGGCCAGCCCGGCGGCGGCGGTGAGTTCGGCCAGGGTGGTGGTGGCCACGATGGTGACGGGAAGCCCGTTGTGCTGGCCCAGAGTCCCGGAGGCCAGCATGGCCCGGCACACGGTCTGCAGTGCGTCGTGGCTGCGTTGGGCGGGGCTACGGGTGTCGGCGTCGATCTGGTGCTGCGCGGGGACGCCGTCGAGGCACGGGGTCTGGTCCTCGGGGTTGCAGTATCCGGGTGCGGCCAGTTTGGCGAACGCCGCATCGAGGGTGGCGCGCAGTTCGGGAGTGATCCAGCCGGTGAGCCGGCTCATGCCGTCCAGGCCCTGAGCCCCGAGGGTCAGGCCGCGTTTGCGGGCGTGCTCGCGTTCGTCGTCGAGGGTGCCGTCGGAGTCGAGGTAGCCCAGCAGTTGGCGGGCGAGTTTGCGCAGCCCTTCCGGGGTCAGTCCGCCGGCGAGCCCGCCGAGTTGGGCTTCGGCGGCCGTTCGGGTGCCCGGGTCGAGATCGGCCGGTAGATGGTCGATGAAGTCGCGGATGATCGTGACGTGGTCGGTGCCGATTTCGCCGCGGGCTTGGGCCGTTGCGGTGGCCGACAGGTGCGGTTCCAGCGGCTCGCCGGTGAGAGCCCGGCGTGGTCCGAGTACCGCGGCCTCGGCTAACCGCCGCCCCGCGTCCGGTCCGCTGATTCCCAATCGCTGTGCCAGTACCGCCCGCCAGGATTTGGCGCCCATGTCTTTGGCGGTGGCCTGGGCCTGCAGATGGTTGAGCAGGGCGTGCTCGACTGCGGGCTGGCGGCGGCGCTGGGTTTCGAGCCGGTCCAGCACCGCGAGGACCTGTCCGGCGCTCAGCGTCGTGACCGGCAGCGAGCCCAGCTTGTCCCACGCCGCCTCGAGGTCGTCCAGAGCGGTCAGCATCTCCATAAATCGAACACTAGTTCGATCCACCGACAAGTTTGGAAAGCGCGGGGCGGCGCTCTGGTCAGCGTGCCTGTGCCCGCTGGTTCAGCGACCGGGCCGCCAGAATCAGGCTGAATACGATCAGGGTGCCGACCACCGAGACGCCGATCCGTACCGGCAGGGCGTCGACGGAGAACACGGGTGCTGCGCTGAGCGCGGCATCGGGTTTGCGCGGCTGCAATGACGGGTCTGGCTCGATCAGGGTCCCGACTGCCGTGCCGGGCGCGGTGGCGAACCCGTAGTCGAGCAGGTGCGCGGCCTGCTCCCACGGCGCGATCGGTTCGCGGGTGCCGCGTAACAGGACGGTCACCAGTCGGCGTCCGTCACGATCCGCGGCGCCGACGAAGGTCTGACGGGCGTCATCGGTGAAGCCGGTCTTGCCGCCGATCGCGCCCGGATAGTTGAGCAACAACTTGTTGTCGTTCTCGATCTCAAAGGGCGGCTGGCCGTTGTTGTCCGGGAACATGTAGCTGCGGGTGGCCGCGATGTCGGCGAAGATCGGGTTGCCGAACGCGTACCGGAAGAACAAACCCACGTCGTAGGCGGAGGTGCTCATACCCGGTCCGTCGAGGCCCGACGGCGTGGCCACCCTGGTATCGCGGGCACCGAGCTTGGCCGCCAGGGCATTGATTTTGCCCAGTGCCGCATCCATTCCACCGAGTTGGGTGGCCAGCGCGTGCGCGGCATCGTTTCCGGAGTACATGATCAGCCCGTGCAGAAGGTCGTTGATGGTGTAGCGGCCGCCGACATCCACACCGACCCGGGTGCCCTCGACGTTGGCGTCGGCCGGGGTGCCGTCGACGATCCTGTTCAGCGGTAGTTCATTGATGGCCACCATGGCGGTGAGCACCTTGATGACGCTGGCCGGGCGGTGGCGGCCATGAGGATCGCGGGCCGCGATCACCGCTCCGCTGTCGAGGTCGGCGACCAGCCAGGCCTCAGCGGAGACATCGACGGGTAACGGCGGGGTCCCGGCGGCGACGATCACACCGCACCCACTCAGCGCATCCCCACCGACCGCCGAGGCCGGCACCGGCAGCGGCTGCGGCGGATCGCCCGCCTTGGGCACCTCGGAGGAGTCCACCGCCGGTGGAGTGGAGACCTTGTACGGGCAGCTATTGGGATCCGGGGCCGAGCTGGGCTCGGCCCACGCCGCGACCGGCGTACCTACCATCAAGAGGGTCGCCGTGATGGCGGCAGCGCGCCGCAGCCTGGTCATGTTCGCCATCGCCTTCGCAGGCTAGGCGATTGGGCTCCCGATTCAGCGGAGCCTCGCCGTCAGGCCGGGATCGGGCCTCGCCGTCAGGCCGGGATCGGGCCTCGCCGTCAGCCCGGGATCGGGCAGGACGCGACGGCCGGGAAGCCGATGCTGCTCATCCACAACCGGCCCTGGTGCTCCACCAGGCCGGTCACCACCCCGAAATCCGGGCGCTTCATCCGGACGCCGGCCACCGCTGCTCCGGTATCGGGGTCGAACGCCACCGCATAGACCTCCGGGGCAATTTGCGGTTGCATCCGATCCGGCAGTGCCCAGACCAGCTTGCGCAACCACGGTGCGCGCGGCGCCAAGGCGTCCGCGGCAGCGTTGACCTCGCTAACCATCGCCACCCAGATCCACCCCGTCGATCCGGTCGAAATGTTGTCCGGCATGGCGGACAGGTGCTCGGCCAACGGCGTCACCGTCCCGGCCTTCGGTCCGGTCAGCCAGTACTTCGACAGCCGTCGGCCCTGAGTCTCGGCGAACACCAGGGCCGTGCCATCCATGGTCGCGGTGAGACCGTTGGCGAAGTACAGGTGGTCGAGCACTGTGGAGACGGTGCCGTCGGGATCGCGCCTGAACAACCCGCCGTCGCCCCGTGCCTCGATGATCGCGCCCTTGAAGTGGCCGTAGGTGAACTTCGCAGTGGACTGGGTGAAATAGATTGTGCCGTCGGGTAATTCGACGACATTCGAGCAGAAGTTCAGCGGCCGGAAGTCGACCGCATCCACCAGTACCTCGGTTACCCCGGTGCTGCGGTCCATCGCCATTAGCCCGCCCGGGCTGGTGCAGATCAGCAGCCGACCGTCGCGGGCCACCGTCATCCCGAGTGGCCGTCCGGTGGTCTGTCCGACTACCGCGACCGTGCCGTCCTGCCCGATCCGCACGATGCGTCCGTCGACGAGTCCGGTCCATAGGGCGCCGTCGGTGTCGACGACGATGTCTTCCGGGGCATCACCCGGCATGCCGACGATAGTCAGCTCAGCAGGCCCGAACTCGGGCAGCGGCACGACCGGCGGTGGCTTCCACCGGACCGGATCGACGGACGGCTTGGGGTGCCTAGGAGTCGGGGTCACAGCAGTCGACTGGCTTCGCCCAGCACCCGGTGCAGGATCTGGTAGATCTCGTCGAACTCTGCCGGGCCGCTGATCAGTGGCGGGGCCAGTTGGACCACCGGGTCGCCACGGTCATCGGCGCGGCAATACAGTCCGGCCTCGAACAATGCCGCTGACAGGAATCCGCGCAGCAGGCGCTCGCTCTCGGAGTCGTCGAACGTTTCGCGGGTCTTCTTGTCTTTGACGAGTTCGATGCCATAGAAGAAGCCCTCACCGCGAACGTCGCCGACGATCGGGAGTTCCAACAGTTGCTCGAGGGTGGCCCGCAGTATCGGCGCGTTGGTCTTGACGTGGTCGTTGATGCCTTCGCGCTCGAAGATGTCGAGGTTGGCCAATGACACCGCCGCCGATACCGGGTGCCCGCCGAAGGTGTAGCCGTGGCCGAAGGTTGTCTTGCCGTCGTTGAACGGTTCGAACAGCCGGTCGCTGGCGATCATCGCGCCGATAGGGGAGTAGCCCGAACTCATACCTTTGGCGCAGGTGATGATGTCTGGCACGTAGCCGAAATCGTCACAGGCGAACATTGATCCGATGCGGCCGAACGCGCAAATCACCTCATCGGAGACCAGCAGCACGTCGTATTCGTCGCAGATTTCGCGCACCCGCTCGAAGTAACCGGGCGGTGGTGGGAAGCAGCCGCCAGCGTTCTGCACCGGTTCGAGGAACACCGCGCAGACGGTGTCGGGACCCTCGAACTCGATGGCTTCGGCGATTCGGTCGGCGCAGTAGCGGCCCCAGGCTTTGATATCGGTGTCATACGGCTCGGGCGCCCGGTAGAAGTTGGTGTTCGGCACCCGGAACCCGCCCGGGGTGAGCGGTTCGAAGGGCGCCTTGAATTCGGGTAGTCCGGTGATGGCCAGTGCGCCCTGCGGGGTGCCGTGATAGGCGATGGCTCGCGAAACCACCTTGTATTTACCGGGTTTGCCGGTCAGCTTGTAGAACTGCTTGGCCAGCTTCCAGGCGCTCTCCACCGCTTCGCCGCCGCCGGTGGTGAAGAACACCCGGTTCAGATCACCGGGCGCGTAGTGCGCCAACCGGTCGGCCAACTCGATCGCGGGTGGGGTGGCGTAGGACCACAGCGGAAAGAAGTCCAGTGTCTCGGCCTGCTTGGCGGCGGCCTCGGCAAGCTCCTTGCGGCCGTGACCGACCTGGACCACGAACAGGCCGGAGAGGCCGTCGAAGTAGCGCTTGCCATGGCTGTCGTAGATGTAGCAGCCCTCGCCGCGGGAGATGATCGGCGCGCTGATGCCGTGTCCATGCCGGGCGAAGTGTCCCCATAGGTGGCGGTCGGCCTTGGCCGACAACTCCGCTGTGAAATCCCGGGCTTCGGTGGTGGTCATCGTGTTCCCCAATTGTATTGTTGTTTAACCAGTTTCAAATAGACGAGTGTCTCGGTGGACGTCACGCCCGGTATGGCCCGGACCTCGGTGTTGAGCAGTTCCAGGAGTTCGGCATCGTCGGCGCAGACGATTTCGACGAGTGCGTCGAAGTTGCCCGCGGTCAACACCACATACGAAACCGCGTCGATTTTCGCGAGCCGTTCAGCCACCTTGGTGGTGTCGCCCTGACAACGGATGCCGACCATTGCCTGCCGGCTGAACCCCAACTGCATCGGGTCGGTGACCGCGACGATGTCCATCACCCCGGCATCAATCAGCCGCTGCACCCGCTGGCGCACCGCGGCCTCCGACAGCCCCACCTCCTTGCCGATCCCCGCATAGGAGCGGCGACCATCGCGCTGGAGTTTCTCGACGATGGCCTTGGACATCTCGTCGATCGGCATCGCTTCGCGCACACCTACGATTGTGCACGGATTTCGTCGCCAAAGCCAATGTGAACGATGGAAAAGGACGTCAGCTGACCGGCTAAGCCTCGGAATCCGTACAAGTAGCTGCCGGGCTCGGTTACCGTTGGGCGGTGATTCCCAAGACGGATCGACCCAGTAGCTGGATCGACGGCGCACCAGTGGTCACCGACGGCAGTCGCCATCAGGTGATCAACCCGGCTACCGGCGCAGTCGTCGCCGAACTCGCCCTGGCCACACCCGCCGACGTCGACCGCGCGGTTGCCTCGGCGCGGGCCGCACTGCCGGGTTGGTCTGCCGCCACCCCGGCCGAGCGTTCGGCAGTGCTGTTCGCCCTCGCCGAGTCGCTCGGTGCCCACGCTGGAGATCTCGTGGCCGAGGAGGTCAGCCAGACCGGTAAGCCGGTGCGACTGGCGACTGAGTTCGACGTTCCGGGCAGCGTCGACAACATCGCGTTCTTCGCCGGCGCGGCCCGGCACCTCGAGGGCAAGGCCACCGCGGAGTACTCCGCCGACCACACCTCGTCGATCCGCCGGGAGGCAGTCGGCGTGGTCGGCACGATCACACCGTGGAACTACCCGCTGCAGATGGCCGTGTGGAAGGTGATTCCGGCGCTGGCTGCGGGATGCTCGGTGGTCATCAAGCCAGCCGAGTTGACACCGTTGACGACCCTGACGCTGGCCCGCCTGGCGTCCGAAGCCGGCCTGCCCGACGGGGTGTTCAACGTGGTGACCGGTGCCGGCGCCGACGCGGGCACCGCACTGGCTGGGCATCCGGGCGTGGACGTGGTGACCTTCACCGGATCAACCGCCGTCGGCCGAAAGGTCATGGCGGCGGCCGCCGTTCACGGTCGGCGCACCCAACTGGAACTCGGCGGCAAGGCACCGTTCGTCGTTTTCGATGACGCCGACCTCGATGCGGCCGTGCACGGCGCGGTGGCCGGGGCGCTGATCAATTCCGGGCAGGACTGCACGGCGGCCACCCGCGCGATCGTGGCGCGCAATCTCTACGACGACTTCGTCGCCGGGGTGGCCGAACTCATGGGCAAACTCGTTGTGGGTGATCCCGCCGATCCGGACACCGACCTCGGTCCGCTGATTTCGTTTGCCCACCGTGCGAAGGTCGCCGGCATCGTCGATCGCGCCCCCGGGCAGGGTGCCCGCGTGGTGACCGGAGGTTGCGCGCCCGATCTGCCGGGCGCGTTCTACCAGCCGACACTGCTGGCCGATGTAACCCAGGACTCCGAGGCCTATCGCGACGAGATCTTCGGGCCGGTGCTCACCGTTCGCCCGCACGACGGTGACGATGACGCACTGCGGCAGGCCAACGACACCGAGTACGGCTTGGCTGCCTCAGCCTGGACCCGGGACGTCTACCGGGCGCAGCGGGCATCGCGGGAGATCAAGGCCGGATGCGTCTGGATCAACGACCACATCCCGATCATCAGCGAGATGCCGCACGGTGGCGTGGGGGCGTCAGGATTCGGAAAGGACATGTCCGACTACTCCTTCGAGGAGTACCTCACCATCAAGCACGTCATGAGCGACATCACCGCGGTAGTCGAAAAGCCTTGGCACCGAACAATTTTCACGCTCCGGCCGTAGGCCGCGATCAGTCGCGGCTAGCCGCCCTTGGTGAACTCCTCGCCGGTTTCCGGGTTGATCGCGGTCTCGCCAGCCGGCAGGTTGGACAAGTCGGGCGCGATGATCGTGGGCATATCGCCAGAGTCGGGCAGGCCGAACATTGCCTCGGTTCCGGTGGCCGGCAACATCACTAGATCAGCGCTGTTTCGCATCGGCAGCGTGAGGCCGTGGAAGAAGTCCGGCGAGGCGATCCACCAGATGACCATCATCACCACGCCGAGTGCCAGGGCGCCGATGCCGACCACCGCGACGGCACCGAAGCCGAAGATCGTCACGTTGTTGCCGCTGTCGTCGACAAGCCAGTCCGGCTTGGCGTACTGGATCAGGCCGTAGACGAAGACCGCCGCCAGGATCAGCCCGCCGGCCAGTGGCAGTACTCCGCGCATCATGAAGTCCCGCGCCGATGAGGTCAGCGTCTTGCGGTAGAACCAGACGCACGCAAAGCCGGTCAGACCGTAGTAGAACGCGATCATCAGGCCGACCGCGCCGATCAGTGCGGTCAGCAGGTTGGGGCTGATCAGTGTGAACAACACGTAGAAGGCGATCGACACCACGCCCATGGCGATCGTCGAGGTGGTCGGCGTCAGGTAGGTGCGGTGGATCTTGGCGAAGGAGGCCGGCAGCGCCTTGTAGACACCCATCGACAGCGTTGTGCGTGCCGTCGGCAGGATCGTGGTCTGGGTCGAGGCCGAGGCCGATGTCAGGATGGAGGCCGCCAGTAGCAGCAGGCCGATCTTGCCCAGGACACTGTCGCCGAACAGGTCCGGGCCGATCGCGGCGAAGACGTCGGCGGAGTTCTCCTCGCGACCTAAGCCGACACCTTCCTGCCCAACGCCGGCGAAGGCGATCGCGGCGACCGCGACGGTCGCGTAGGTGGCCAGCAGCAGGAAGGTCGAGATGACCGCCGCGCGGCCCGGGGTGGTGCCCGGATCGTCGGACTCTTCGTTGCAGGCGACCGCGGTATCCCAACCCCAGTAGATGAAGATCGCCACCAGCATGGTCGGTGCGATGACAGTGGAGAAATCCAATCCGGCCGGCCAGAACCAATCCAATGATGGCTTCAGCGAGTAGCTTTCGGCGGTATTGGTATAGACCTTGAACAGCGCGACCGCCGCGAAGACGATCAGCACCACCAGTTCGATGCCCAGTAGTGCGTACTGCAGTCGCGCCGAGACCTCAATGCCGCGGTAGCAGATGTAGGTCATCACAATGATCCAGATCACCCCGGCCACCGTCGACCACAGCGTGCTGTTGGCCAGTTCGGCCACGCCGTCCCAGCCCAGTCCGCCGACGAAGGTGAACGAATACGAGCCGGCGATCTGGGCGAGGTTTGCCATCACGATGACGTCGGCGGCGATGATGCCCCAGCCGCCCATCCAGCCCACCAGTGGCCCGAATGCGCGCGAGGCCCAAGTGAAGGTGGTGCCGCAGTCCGGTTCAGCCTTGTTGAGTTCCTGATACGCCACAGCGATCAGGTACATCGGGATGAACGCCAGCAGCAGGATCGCCGGGGCCTTGACGCCGGCCAGCAGGACGCCGCCGGCGGCAACCACCAGGCCGAGGCTGGCGGCCAGGGAGTACGCCGGGGCTGTTGACGCCATCCCGACCACGATGCTCGACACCAGGCCGAGCGCCCCGCCCTTGAGGCCCTTGCTGTCTACTGCGCCGGTTCCGCTCGCCGCTTCTACCGTCAGTTCGCCTTTGCTCACGGACGGGCAGCCTACGTTCACTCCGCGTTTGCCGTGCGTTAACGGCGCAGTGGGCGAGGATTGGGGTGACTCAAGGAAAGGACGGCCCGGTGTCTTCGAAAGCAGGCCCGGAATCGGTTGGTCTGCGCACCGGCCATCTCGGCCTCATGCAACTGGTCGGGCAATCCTTCTCCATCGGCCCGCTTATTGACGTCGCCCTTTTCCTCGGCATCGTGGCGTCTCTGGCGGGAGCGGTCGGCCCCCTGGCCGTCGCGCTG
>Ga0315289_10012999_pt1 | contig 11685 bp, 8 predicted proteins | sample YL17G11_40_MG_FD_203452 | JGI IMG/M metagenome (GOLD analysis project Ga0315289, IMG submission 203452) | Sediment microbial communities from Yellowstone Lake, YNP, Wyoming, USA - YL17G11_40 | ecosystem: Environmental > Aquatic > Freshwater > Lake > Sediment | place: USA: Wyoming | collected... | reverse complement strand
TCTATCCGGCGCAGTACGTTAAGCGCTCTAACAAGATCAATTCAATCGCCGCAGTGCAGAGGAGTATTGCAAAAATCATACAGCAACGAGAAGACAAAAAGAAAATTAAAATATGAGTTTTGCAGACGCTTCTCACAATCAACAAAAATTTGACACCCAATGGAAGGAAGTTAGCCAAGAGAACCGTCAAAAAAATTACTTGTTTGAAATACCGCTAGACTTGGAGCATAGCGTTGAGAATGCTCTGCCTCACAATGAAAAAATCGGGAAGTTTGGTCGGTTTGGAAAGTTGATTGCAAACAATCGACGCGGTTGTGTGAAAATGATTGTTGCGTGCATGGGTTTAATATTTCTGACAGTGTTCTTCTTCCTCGTAAAGACGGCGTTTAATCTCGGTGCTCTCGCTGCCAACGGGTTGACGGCACACTTACCATTCACTGCACCGTGGGTCAGCGAGGAAGTGATCCACGCACAACTTCTGCAGCGACTCAGTCAGAATGTTGTCGTTTCTGGAACTACAATCATGAACGTCATTGAACCGCTCGAAAAAGTCTCCAACATTCAACACATTTCACTGCTGATTCATGGCATCGACAAGAACAACAGTGTCGGAAAGATTGACGAGTCTGATCTCAAGCGCGGTTATTTGCCGTGGAAAGCGTTCTGGTCGACGCTGAGTGCGAATTTCACGCTGCAACATGTCAATCGTCTAATTAGAATGCACGCCGCCAAAGACAAAGAGAACCACACTTGTGTTTGCTTTGTCGAGTACGGTCTGCCATACAATGCAGTGTTCATACCGGCCAGCGACACGATTCTCTACGGACCGCAGATAGACATACGTTCACCGCAAACAGTGCGCATCAGAACGTCGTGTCGATTCAAGACACTTGTCGAGAAATTCTTCTATGTCAACGAGAAGCAATTGTCGATCTCTGAGTTTGTCAAGTTCGACACAGACGACAAAGAAGTTCCGAATAAGAACGAAACGCAAGACTGGGCCGACGTCAGCAAGAGCGGCGCGGTCTCGTTTGTCGACAAGGAATTCACGAAAAAACAAGAGGTTTTCGGCTCGCCCGAGTTTCCTTGCATCGAGCACTGCATTTCTCAATACTCAATTCTCTTGACACCGTTGAAAGAGCAAATAAAATTTTAATGCATCTTTGTTGTTCGCCACGATTTCGGACTGAATTTTTTTCTATCAAACGGGTTCGGTTCGTGCTGTGTGTGGAGGACACTGCTTGTGTTTGCCACCATTTCCACGCTAGCCGAGCAGAGAGACTTTACAAACTCGCGCACTTCTTCGTCGGTTTCGATGTCGAGTCGGATTGAATTCGCTGCAATCTTCTCATCGATCGGTTCACTGTTCTTCGAGAGAAACATTCTCACTGGAAGACGAATCATCAACATGTAATAGAAGACCTTGCGAGACGCCGGTGTGTTTCCAACGATGATAAATGCTTGTGGTTTCTCGTCGTTTTCTGTGTCGGCGCTCTGCAACGAAAGACACGCTTGACACGTTGAGCCCAGAGTTGCAGTGTAGTTATTAATAAATGTTTTCAGAGTTATGTCAGAGGGAAAGTTCATCAAGACACAGAACACAGAGTTTGCAAACATTGCGTGCACATCAAACGGCTCAAAAATCAGCGAGGAATTCATTGCAAAGAATATTTTTGTTTTGTTTTGTTTCGTTTCCGGTTGTTTTATTTATATGTTTGTTCACTGGTTCGAGAACCATGATGTGTTTTGTTGGAATGTTCGAAAGACGAGTTCCCATGTTGATTCGTTGGCGACTTCGCGTTTCGCGTTTATGTGCGTTTCGTATTGCCTGAAAGAGTCGGCAATCGGCGAAAGGTCAAATTTGCTCGTCGCCGAGAGAAACGTCATCGTTCGAAAATTCTTCCCAGCGTATTGAGTTTTGAAGGCTGTTATGTCTTCGATCGTTGGTTGCATAAAGGTTTCAAACATGTTGTGCATTTCGTGCAGTTCGTCTGACAACGGTTCCTGCGCCGCCTTGAAGTAACCGTTGACGTTTTCAACAATCGCCTCGTCGACGACGTAGTTTGCGGCGTTTTCCTGTGCACATATGAGATGCCAGTCGTTGGTGCGAGTTCTCGCCGTAACATAGATTGCCGCGACGAGCGCTGGTGAAACGATTCCGAAATCAATCTCTTTCATCAAATTTTGTAAATAGGGAAACTTCTCGCCGTGAAGTTTGTACAGAATCGACCGTCTGGTGTGCTTTTCGTCAAACGCGGTGTTTTCGACGCTGATTTTGAATTTCGACACCGGTTCTGTGCTGAATGAAGTTGGTGGCTGTTGTTTCCCCGATGCAAGCGCCTTCTCAGAGTTTTTGATCGCTAGCCGCGAGAACCTCGAGACTTGATTCTGTGTGTAACTTCGTGTGGATGCCATAAGGGTGTGTGTTTGACTGCAAAGTTTCTTTGCTTTCTGTGCGCCTTTCTCTCTTAGTTGCAAGAACGAAAAACAGAAACATGTGAGTGCTCCCCTTTAATAACGTGACTCGCTTTCGTTGTCCACAAAACTAATAATAAATGATGAATATCGATGATTTGTGCAAGAATGCGCTTTCGACTTTTGATCCGAAGAAGCCTCTCAATGTGTCGCTAACTTACCAAGATGGAACTGTGTACAACTTTTGCAATCTGAGAAAACTCACCAGCGACTGTTATCAATTCTACAACATCAGTGGACATAGAAAAATATTAACATACCGAGGAAATAACTTTAATGTACGTTCGGCTGATGGAAATATTGATCCAATTATATCGAGTGCAGGAGATTTCGTAGTTGGATTTTGGCAGCCGGCGGGCTAATATTTTTTTTCAAAAAAATTGTTGTTATTAAAATGGTTGATTTAAATATTTTTATGACAAATTTCGCGTCGAAATCCTATTACCACGAAACTCTGCAAGTGATTGGACAAGGTTTTATCGATGTGTACCGAACTTCACGACCGGAGGACACAACGAACTCCAACGAAACTAAAACTCTAGAGCAGATCGCGGAAGAAAGTGTTCAAGCACACTTCAAACTTCAGGCTCGTCTTGCAGATGGCGCAAAAGAAGTCAAGTCGGAGAAACTCCGTGCAGACGAGATTCGACAGCGACTTTCGTTGAATTACTACGACGATCTTGAGCGCCAATCTCTGACGATCTCACGGCAAGAACTGGAGAAGAAGGAGCCGAGTGAAAATGAAAAGCAGCGAATCGTTATGGGCCAAATCCGATTGATGATCACGCTGAACGCACTGATGGATTGTTATCAATTTATCGAGGATAAATCCTATTTGTTGGACACGTGCGTTGACATTTTCGAACTTCTCGGCAAGACGAAGAAAAACAATACCCGACCTACGGGCTGGCTTCCGTTCATCGAGAAGGTCGTCACGCAACTTCGAAAGCAAAGCAACTTTCGAAAGTACCGCCACGACTTGCCGATTTCGTTTCACCGCCTTTGTCATGCGAACTTGGACTCTCCGATTGTTCGAACGATCTATATCGAAGAATTGTTGAAACCAGGCGCGAAGAATTCCACGATTGGGTCTCGTGTGAAATCTATGCCTTTCGAACCGAGAGACTTTATGTTTGTAAAGGATTGGCTCACAAAAACTCCTTACAACATTTGCTTTTCGATCTATACGGAAGGTGGAGACAACAATTGTGTTCCAGAATTGGCGATTGTTCTTGAAAAAGCAATCCTTGAAGATCGTGTCGACTATGACACCTTTGACATTTCATTTGCTGCAAAAAATGGTCAGATCGTTAAACTGTGGAGCGATCATACACTGAAGAAGTTCATGTTCAATTTGCCGGTGCATAGTGCCGTAGTTACGAGTTTTCCGTTGGAAAAAGCCGATGTTGCAGCACTTCGCATTGCTCACAGTGTCTATTTCAATTACGTTCTGCCGATGCTTGGTCTTGGCTTGCCACCGTACGTGATTTGTTGGATCGTTGAGTGGTTGGTGCCTACTAAACACTATCCACACTTTCACGGCATCAAACTTATCGAGAAAATGCGCGACGCACGCGACAAGATTCTTACGCATAAAGCCGCAAACAAAAAGAAGAAGTTTGTGATTGAATTATCAAAATAAAAAAAAACATTATCACTTTTCAGACGCTGTTTTATTTACAAATTTCTCAAGTGAATCGTAAGCGTTTGACAGTCTGTTTGAGTAGGACAAAAGTCGGTCTTTGCTCTCGCACTGTAAAAGTATTTTCTTTGCAATTTTCACAATCTCGTTTGACGACAGCAAGATTTTTCTGACGTCAGAAAAATCTGTCTCTGTTTTAGATGCGCGAAACCACTTTGCAAATAGTAAGACACACCAACCACACTCCCAAATGCTTGTCTGCATCGTTGTTCGCGGCATAATGAGAGTAAATCTAAGCGGCATAATGAGTTTTGCATTTGTCAGCATCGACATTATGCTTCTCGCCAAATCTTGGTGTTCTGCGTTGTAAAGAGAATCGAGATGTAGCGCTGTGCGACGTGGCACAGATATAACAAGCAAACTCCAGTGGCTCGACTTGTTTATCGGAAAGTATAAAGAATCGATTTGCGGTGTGTTCTCGAGCGATGAAACTCTCGACTCTTTCATCAATTCGTGCAAAGTGAACAACGAAGAGCGTTCGCCAAACTTTCTGAAATCAAAAACGCTGTCGATTCGATCGAATCTATCCATTTCTGAGAGTTTCGACAAATATGTGTCGAATGCTGTGAGGTCTGATGTCGTTGATTGCGAGTGAATAAAGAAATGTCGGTGCTGTTCGTTGCCAAACTTCCAGACCGGCTGGACATTGCAGACGTTCTGAAGCGCAAACGCCATTATCTCGTCATTGCAGAGTTTGGCCTTATTCTCAGAGACAGCGGTGACGATCGAAATCAAATGTTGGTTGAGGTTCTCGGTGATGTTCTGCAACTCCTTCTCCGCCTCTGAAATTTTCCTTATAGACATAGTTTAAGAAATTCTTTTCTGGTTTTTGCACAAACTTTCTGTAGCGGTGAGATATTTTAATTTTAATTCAAACATCGTCTACTTGCGGAGCGGCGACGCAAACTGGTAACGCGCCCGCTAGAAGAAAGACGAGCGACCAAATCATACAACAAGTCAACTGCACTTTGCGTTTCAACGCGCAAAAATACTTCCGCGTGGCGCTGCTTTACGCAGTGCTTGTGCTTGTCGCTGGCATCGCAATCAGTTATCGAACAATCTGGTGTCAAATACAAGCATCTGCAGTCATCGTTGTGTCTGTTGTCGCGCTGATCGCTCGCGAGTATGAACGCAAAGAACGCATCGAAAACGGCATCAAACAACAAAGCATTGTTTATTGCTTGCACTGCAGACGCACAAATCAAACGGCGCTATCGTTTGGCTCTCTCGTCTCTTCGACTCGTTCAGAAACATCGATCTACGAGAAACTGTTTGTGCCGGTGTTTGGTGGTAGTTTGATGCTGTTCATCTGGGTGCTGTGGATCGCGTATAGTGCGTTGTTTCACGAAGGCGCTCATGAAGCAGCGGTTAATCAAGCAATCGAGGTGATGTTTGGTTTCAGCGACGAGTTGCCTTCGGTGCTGCACACAATTCGAACGCTCACTCTTTTTGCCTTGGCCGTACTCTCGCTGTTTGCAAAGAACTCTTTTGCACTCTGGCATCTGGCTATAATTTTGCTATGTTCTCTTTTGCCTCCGTCGAGTGCAACCGCTCAGACTTTGACGCTAATCGAATTGACAGCAAGAACATCATACTTTTGTATGCTTTTCATTGTTGCAGAGACGTTTGAGTTGAGCGTTCGCCACTGTGCTTGGCTGCGCAGTTCAAAGTCGGAACGAAACACAATACTGTCGGCGGTGCAGAGCGCGCTGAAGGGCGACAGAGAACTGAAACCGCTCGTCGACGCATCGTCGGTGTCGATTGAAGTGCTGTCAGAAGCCGAGGTCGGCCGATCTTACTCAATAAACACGTCGGCATCGCATATTGTCACCGGTCTTCGCAGTGGTTGGATTCTTATTGTGCCACGCGAAGCAGTCGTTCTATCGCTCGTTCAAACGGCGATAATGTTGTGGCTTGTGTATAACGAGCGAGACAAAATACTGCGCTCGGCGCGTGATAATCGATTGGACACAATACATACTAATTCGTCGACCGTTAAAACAAACATGACGCGCAGCAAAAGCACAAAAGAATGTCTGGATATCTCCGGCGATTCGCCGACGACTTTGACGCAGAGGAGGTCGACTACGGAGACAGAAATGACGATGGTGCAGAAGAAGAATCTGAACAACAACACCACCAACACCGCTACCCAAAATCAGCATCAACAACAAGTCATACGAACCTCGATCCAGAGACCGCCTCCGCAACAAAGTCCACTATCTCAGAGACAACCGCTCGATCGTCAGCAACAGCAGCAACAACAAAAATCGCAGACGACTATGACGAACCAGAGTCCTCTGATAATCGCAAACGAAAAAAAATCGAAACATTTGAACTCAAACGAGGTGGTTCGATCCTCAGCGACAGTTCAGACTGTAACAACATCAACAGTTCCGCTTACAGACACTTCCTCCTTGAACAGAAAGAACGGCAACGTTGGTATGGCAAACCCTTCAAATATTCCGTGGAAGCAACAACTTCCAAACCCTCGACATCAGCAGCCTCCTCAACAACAACAGCAAACACTGTCGCAGTCTGGAGCGCAGTTGAGCAGCAAAAAGCCCGCATCCGGGCCGCCTCCGCGTCGACCAGTGTTACCGGGCATAAACGGCAGTATTCCGCCACCCTATCTACCACCCAGCATCCGACAATTGGTCAATCGATCGATGAGCGCCGTTCCAACAAAGACTGTATAGAGCGAATGCTCGTCTCGCGACGTCGTCAATGCATTCGATTCGCTTCCGATCGAGGATGTTTTGTGTTCAAGGATCGAAGTCTGCTCGAGTTTGATCCGAATCCGACCGAAGGAGAAGTGTCGCTGATCGGTGTGCGTGACATTTTGCGTCGAGTGTGCTTTGCAAACTATCGTTATGAGGAGGCGCGCGACTCTGGAACTGGACAATTGGGGTCACAGCACATCGCGACCGGTCTCAAGGCTGCCCATCACGGCTCTGCGCGTGGTCGAGATGTTCACGAACAACTCTCAGTCTACATTCAGAAGGGTGAGCAGATGTGGAAGCAGCAGTTTGGCTACGGCAGTTCTCCCTACGTGCTGCGAATTGTGAATTTTCTGCGTGAGCGTGGACTGCGACCGGTGGCGAGTGAGTTTGAAGACTACTTTAATAATATTGGCATTGGCTCTGCGATCGACATTCTCTGCGAAGACACCGAAACGAACGGACTGGCGATCATCGAACTGAAGATTGGCGGCGAGAACTACTTTGAAAAATCAAACGCTCCGCTTCTGGCGCCGCACTCGCTGACCAACTACGGTAACTCGCCTCGCAACCAAGCGCTGCTGCAGTTGCTCGTCTATCGAGCGATGATTACGACGAACTATCCGTACGTGCGAGTGAGCCGCTGCTACGTGTTGCAAGTTCGCACCGATGCGATAGTGTTGTACGGTCTAACGCAAGACTTTGTCAACGCTCAAACTGAACTGGTCGCCGCTCTGACCGCTCGTCGCGAATTTGATAAACGCCAACAAAGAGCTTCAGCGGCACGAGGTGCTCGAGGATCGCGTAGAGGCCAAATGTGGCGCCGAGGAGGAAAAGTGTAGCGATTGGTCCGTTAATGAAAGAAACAAACATTGAGGTTTAATTTTTGCTGAACAGTGTCTGTTACTTACAGCGGCACAACTCTTCAGAGATATGTAATTGTGAAACAAAACAAATATTTTACGAAATGAATGATGACACCGAAAACTTTGATCTGCTTGTTGATGAAGCTCTCAATAACATCGATGAAGACGTCGTACCTACCTCCTTCTCAGCCGAAATTCAATCGACGATGTTGGAAAGCAAGCCAACTAAGCCCAAAAAATCAAAAAAAAGAAAACAGCCAGACACCGCTAGTGATGTTGCTATAACAACCACGACAACTACCACAACAGAAACTAGTAGTAAGAAAAAGAAGACGCGGAGAGTGAAGCGTGTGTCCTCGACGTCGGTGTTTGCAAAGGAGATCAAACGCATGAACGAGAGTGTCGACGAAGCAAACGGCGAAGGCGGTAAGTCGATCAACGGCCTTGAGATGGAACAAGAGATAAGGGAAGCGGAGGAGAGGGCGGTGCGTTTGTTGAACGAACTCAAAGAGTTTCTCGAACGAGCCACACCGGCGTACGTTGCAACAGACAAGTATTCTCAACTGGCCACGCAGATGGAAAAGCATCGCGCCGAGAGCGTTGTGATCGATCGCATAGCGTTGATATTTCACAAAATGCTCAGCCTTGCGTCTGCCGCTCGCGAGAGTTGTGCGAAACTGCCCGGCGAGTTTGCACAGATGCTTCTGCGACACGAATCGTTTATGAGAGCGTCGGCTAGTTCGCTCGTTCCATCGGGCATTTCTGTGTTCGCTCCGAAAGGAGCACTAACCAATGGACACGATGCAGCGAACCAATCGACGGCACTCGTTCCGGCATCTTCGTCGAGCAATTCGACGGCTGTCGTTACTTTCAACGGTCCGCAGAGTCGCAACACGTTTCGACTGGTCTCGGAGAGCAACACGCGTGCGCGGACGAGCGACTTGCAGAACAGTTACCTCTCAACGTCGATGATGCACTTCAACTACACGCCTCTAAACACGGTGACGGCGACGAATTCGGCGCGACGCGATGCACAGAGACGTGCGGCTCAACTAAAAGCGGGCGGCGAAGTGATGCCCAACTTGTATGGCGCACGACAAATAGAGAGCGCGAAGCAGCAAGCGATCTCTGCGTCACAGCAGTTGCTTGTCGACGGAGCGCCGAGAACGACGCTTGCGATCGAAGGCCCGAGGGGTGGCTTCAACGGAACCGATGTCGATTAGCATCGAAAAATGAAAATAAATTAATTTCACATGTGCATAGCAGTAAAAAGCGTTTGTTGAAGAGTTAATCCTCGCGACTTGTCTAAGCGTTCTCCACACCTCTGTTCTTTCAGACGGCAAGAGAATACTACTACTACTAAACAGCAGCACGCTAGACAAACCACGACTTGTTCTTTTTCCAACGGAACTGCTTTTCTTTGCTTCTTGCAAGAATTTCCCGGAAAAAACAAAAGTGCACACGTGCATAACACAACATTGAACAGTCAATAAGAGAGAGCATCAACAAGCAACAGAACAATGTCTGTACCGTTCTACACACAGCAGACGCCTGAATCGTTCCGTTCCGATGTCGCGCCAGTCACGAAGGGCGTCAACGAACGAACGCTTTCTCGTTACCTCGGCGAACAGCTCGTCGCCACGCAGCCGAATCCATTGGATCGACTCAACTACAACGCACGCAACTTGCCGGACATGTTTCGCGGCCGTCGCCTGCAACTGCAAGACTCTGTCGAAGGCTTCATCCTCAACGGCTTTGAGTTCTACACGTACCTCATTCCGTGGCTCGTCACCAATGAGAAGTCGGTCAAGATGAACGTCTATCGTCACAACGTGCGTGCCGCGACCCCGACACCGAACAAGGGTGTCTCGCGCATGCAGACGCACCAGACGTCAACCAAGGAGGCGACTGTCGAACGCTTTGGCGCTGCATTCATGATGGAAGGCGACATGATGGGCACGCCCGAAGGCGATCGTCAGTACATTCGCAACCTTATGGGCATGGCACAAGGCTGCCAATTGCGCGTCAACGAGGAGACGATGGCTGCGCTCATCGACTGCAAGAACTACGTCCAGGACTGGATGGAGTACCGCGGTCGTCGCAACTGGGTCGAGGATGTCATGGAGATGGAAATCAATCGCTTCGCTGGCATGGCCGCCGACCCGAACTTCCTCGACCAGAACGTCGCTCAGTCGATCAGCGTCTTCAAGAATCGCTCGCTCGTTCCCGGCGCCATCATCGGCTGGGAGACGCTGCCATTCCTCGAGGCAATGGTTGCAACCGGCAGCAAGACCGGCTTCTGGCAACTCGGTCCAGACGGTCGCGATGTCTTTGTCGCCGGTCCAGACGCCATTGCATCGATTCAGAAGTTGCCGCTCTTCTTGGCTCGTCCGTTCACTGTCAACGAGGACGATGGACCAAAGCAGTTCTTGTCACGCGACACAACGGTCGGCGAGTATTATCCGATGTCGTTCACCGAACGTCGTGGCGAGTTGTTTGGACCAGGCGGTTCGACATACACGTCCGATCAGCGTGAGATTCGCATCTACGATATCGGCACCGACGGTTGGAAGGCGGTTACGTTGAAGGAGGCGTTGGCCAACAGCCGCATCTGGTACACGAATCCCGGCAGTTACACGGCCGAATTGCGCGAGGCGGTGCGCGATGCCAATCTGTCGGTTCGCAAGCAGAACGGCTTCAAGGAGAAGGTCGCTCGCTACAGCGATCCAGCGGCGCTCGATCATCAGACAAAGTTCACGCGTACCGAGAACATGATGTTCGCTCATGCTCCAGACGCTCGCTTGATGTTCTTGCCGCTCTTCATCGGCCAGTTCGACACCGATGTCATCCAGACGACCGACTTGCGCCAAATGGCACAACAGTTCTTGCAGTCGGCGTTTGGTGTTGGTCCAGTTGCCGATAAACTGCGCGCCGATGTTGAAGACGCGCGTGCGTTTGTTCATCGCTGGGAGGCAGAGGCGACTGACAATAGCGAGTTCTGGGATGCATTGGCCGCTGAAAACGCTGCTCGTTCGACCGATATCACTGGTAATTGGGTTGGCGAACAAGTTGCCGAAGGAGCTCCACGAGACTGGAAGCCAAACTCCAAGGCTTCGCTTGATTTGCCACAAAACATTGGAATTCTCTTTCCGCCGGGCTTCGCAAATCCTCCCGGATTTGAAACTGTCGTTGCGCAAGGAACAGCGAAAGGTTACGATTCTGCAGTTGTCAATGGTGCGCGAAATGTTAACGACATTGTGTCGCGCGTCACTCGTCAGACAACGCGAATCGGTGGACGATCGCAGATCGCACAAGCAGCAGCAACGCCAGAGTGGTTCCACACAAAGAAGCCAGAGATTACGACGTGGGAAATCTTGTTTGGTCGTCGAGCGCCAATCTTTTTGGCTGCTCCGGCTGGTTCAAATGGGGGAACTGCCGATGCATCAAAGTCTGTTCGTCCTGTTACTGGCTCAGAGGAGATTACTTACAACTCTTATCCAGGACAGTACAGCGTCTACGGAACTATGCCAGTTGGTGCTCTCGTTGCATCGATGTTGGGCATGTACTCCTCCAGCAACGCTGCGCAATTGCAAACTTCATCCGCAGCATACTCGACGATTTTCAAGCAAGTTGTTGAGCCGTTGTCGACGAACCCAACTCCGGAACAGATTGCCGCCAACGTGCAACAAGAAGCGGCTCGCAAAGCCACATTGAACGCACTCAGCCGCCGCATCTCGCAGTTTACCAGCGACGAAACGAAGAAATATCGTGGCTACTACGCAACCGAAGACGTTTACAATGCACTCGATCTTGCAAGCAATCCAACAGTCGATGCAACTTATCGTGCAAAGTTTGCCGATTTGGCAACGTCGGGCGACATCAAACTGAAGCCAGCAGGTGTCGACAAGAAGAATCGCGAGTA
>Ga0315289_10012998_pt1 | contig 11685 bp, 3 predicted proteins | sample YL17G11_40_MG_FD_203452 | JGI IMG/M metagenome (GOLD analysis project Ga0315289, IMG submission 203452) | Sediment microbial communities from Yellowstone Lake, YNP, Wyoming, USA - YL17G11_40 | ecosystem: Environmental > Aquatic > Freshwater > Lake > Sediment | place: USA: Wyoming | collected... | reverse complement strand
TCCAGCCTGCCGTTCGTGGGGCAGGCTTTCCAGCCTGCCGTTCGTGGGGCAGGCTTTCCAGCCTGCCGTTCGTGGGGCAGGCTTTCCAGCCTGCCGTTCGTGGGGCAGGCTTTCCAGCCTGCCGTTCAGCGCAAAGGCGATACTTCACCGGCCAACGCAAGACCGCCCCAACCATCGCGGACAAGATGGCATCTTGTCCTACATTTTCGTGGCAGATTGACGCTAATTCACGCCGATCTTTTTGTGCATTATCTGCAAACATTCATGGTTGACAACGCGGGCCTCGCTCATCTGTGAGCGAGGCCTGCTGCCGTTGAAAGGTTAGTGCAGTGTGACATCAAGCGCGGCGACGTGTGGCGGCGCGGGCCACGAGCACGGAAACGACAACCACGATGACCGGAATGCCTGCTGCGAGCGCCACATCCCGCCAGTGGGTCCGCTGGCCTACCTGAGGAACTTCCCTGCTGACGGTCAGTGTCGTCGTCGCCGGCTCACTCCACTGGGGCTTGTCCGGGCCATCGCCCACTCCCTGGTCCTGCACCCGCAGCGCGACGGGGAAGGTGCCGGAGACAGTCCCGCTGTACGCCAGGGTGGGCTCGCTCGTCGTGTAGAGCCGGCTGCCCGCGACGTTCCACTCGTACAGCACCACGCTGTCGCCCATCCACTCGTCCAGGTCGGAGGAGCCGGAGCCGTCCAGAACGATCTCCTGGCCGGCGCGGCCGCTGTATGGCCCGCCCGGATCGGCCACGGGTGGGTGGTACCCTGGGCCGGTGATCTTCACCTGGCTGGCCCCGATGGCGCAGTTGCCCGCGTCGTCACACACGGTCACCGTGGCCAGGTAGTCCCCCCACGTCGGATAGGTGTGGGTGTTGATCGGGCTGGTGGTGGTGACCACCGGGCTGCCGTCGCCAAAGTCCCACTCGAAGAGGACGATTTCGCGGTCGGGATCGGTGTGATGCGAATCGGACGCGTCGAACTGGACCTCGGCCCACTGCGGCCCCTCGCCCCCGGAGAGGATAGGTGGGATGACGGGCACCGGAAGCGCCTCGTAGAGGCCAGGCGAAAGGATCATCATCGCCCAGGAGGTGTTCATGGGCTGCCAGCCACCCATATTCCCGGAGTCGCCAAAACTGCCATCTGGCCGTTGCACACCGATCAGGTAAGCGGCGTATTCGTTGTCCCAGGCGTGGGAGCCATATTCGTGGATGCCGGCCAGTTGGCTGCCCTTCTTCACCGCGTACATGGCATAGAACTCGCCCAGGTTGCCGTTCCAGTTCCCGTCTGGTGCGTCGTCCCAGTGTTGCTCGATGAAGCGAGAGGCGCGGACGATGCGCGTGTCGGTGACCGGCACGCCGGTCCAGGTGAGATCCATGATCCCGGCCCCGGCCTTGCCCACGTTATTCCAGTCGCCAGGATTCGTATAGCCAAAGCCGCCGCTACTGTCCTGCGTGTAGGCCAGCCAGTAGTCGCGCAGTTCGTCCTTCACCCACGCCGGCACTGTGATGCCCCAATTGTCCTCCGCGGCGGCCAGGCCCAGGACGGGGAACTGCGTGTTCGAGTTGTCGGAGTCGCCCGAGTTGGGCCGGTAGCGCCAGCCACCGCGCGCCGTTCCGCTCGCCTCGTCGTTCTGCCCCCAGGTGAACCAGTCGGCCACGTCCTGTGCAATGCTGTAGTAGGTCTGGCCGCACACGTAGAAAGGTGGGCCTGTGCGGGCTACCCGGTCGGGAACACCGGTGGTCGCCAGGGCCATCATGGCCAACCCGGACTCGTAGATGGCAGCGCCATAGTTGTCATACATGCCGAGGCCTATCCCATCGCCATCGCTGTCTGGGTCGCCGGCCGGCTGTATGGTCATCGTGTCCGGTTTGGCATAGGTAAAGATAGCGTTCCAGCCGCGCTGCACGTCCTCCACGTAAGGGTCTTCCCACGGATCACCCCCCGGGCGATGCCCCTGCACCTGGAAGGCCTGTACGGCACTGACGTTCTCGGCCACACGGTTGCCGCCGCCCCACTCGGCAAAGGGGAGGCCGTTGCGTTCGTAGCGCTGGGCCGCCTTGTGGATGTACCACAGCCCTTCGTCAACGGCTGCGTCCACTCTGGTCCCGTGGGTCGGGGTAAAGACCTGCACGACGTAGGTATCGGTGTCCGACCAGCCGAAAGCGCCCCACACGGTGAGCGTTGCCGTGTAGACCGTGCCGAGCGCTGCGTTATACGTATGGCTGACCTCGATGACGTAGGGATCGCCCACTGTACCGGTAATGGCCGGACTGCCGTCGCCGGGGTGCCACTCGAACGTCGTCAGGCCATCCCCCTTGGCCGTGCCCTTGAGGGTCGTGCTCAGCCCGGACCAGACGCGATGGGGCAGGCCCCCGGCCCAGGGTACGCAGATCACGCGGGGTGGACCCAAGAGGGTCACGGCCAGGTTGTTGTCGTAGTCGAGTTCTGGGGTACTGGTCGTGGCTTCGACGGTATGGGTGAAGACCGTCCCGGCCGGAATAGTCCCGCTTGCCCGCACGCCGACCAGGAGTTGCCCACCCCCACCGGGCGGCACCGTACCCAACTGCCAGACGATTGTCCCGTCTGCCAGCGTGGCGGCCGATCCGGCGCTGTGCCATAAATGGGTCATCGTCGCTGGCAGCGTGTCGGTCAGAACTACGTCTTGAGCGGCGAGCGTGCCGTCGTTACGGTAGGTGATGCGGTAGATCAACTCGTTTTCGATGGAGGAGAGATCGCCTTTCACCTCTTGATCCACCCACAGGTCGGCCGCTAGCGGCCCTGCGACCGTCGTGCGCCGGAACCGGTTGTTCATCGGATCGCCCTCGTCGTCACCACTGACACCGGCTTCATTGGTCAGCAGTGTCCCTGGAGCCGTGCCCTCGTCAATCCGTACAGCCAGTTCGAACTCCCGCCGTTCGCCAGGGGCCAGCGTCCCGATCTCCCAGGCCACGCCACTTTCGCCCACGCGTTCGGCCAGGCCATCCACTCCCACGTCGAAGGTGGATCTCACAAACGTTGTGCCGGGTGGCAGTGTGTCAGTCAGGACGACGTTGCGAGCCATCCGATTGCCGTTGTTCCCGTAGCGAAGTTGATAGGTGATGACCTCACCGGCGCTAGGCAGTTCAGCCTCGAGGGACATGTCAGCCCATAGATCCACCCAGGGATCACCGGGCTGCACATCCGTCTCGCTCCAGTTATTGTCAGGATTCCCATCGCCGGGATCGCCGATCTCCACGCGGTTGCGCAATTGGGTCCCTTGTGGCGCGGCCGTATCCAGTTTCACCCACAACTCAAAGGTCCTCGAACGCTGCCCTAACGTCCCCATGTGCCAGACGAGCGTGTTGCTGCCTGGATCAACGGTGGGCGTGACCCCGCTGGTGTCCCGCACGTAGGTCACGTGGTCGGGCAAGGTATCGGTGATGACGACATCAGTCGCCAGGCCATTGGCGTCGTTCGCGTAATCTATGACGTAACGAAATTCGTCACCTGGCACAATGTTCCCGACCGGTGCCCACTTGTTTACCCGCACGTCCGAGGGGCCAAAGCTATACCGGGTTTGATGGCCTGTCGGGTCATCGTACTGCACCTCGACATTGTTGGAGGTAATGTCCCAGTCGTACTGAACCTCGTAATAACCTGCACTGTCTGTGGAGGTTTCGCGCCAGTCGCCATTGACGCCGACACTTACGTTGCTCTTGGACGGTCCGTAGCCCCAGGCCTTATCGCCCGCCTGGTCTACATCAGCAGTGACTGGTACGACGACCAGGCTGGTATGTCGCGTTCCGGCCCACGCCTCCACGGTGTCATCAGGAGCGATGTCCTTCAAGAAGTCAACCCCGAACTGGCCATCAGCGTTTGCTATGCCTATGGCCTCTTCCTTGACTGAACCGTCAGGAGCGCGCAGGGTCACGGTCGCTGTCTGCGCGGGATCTGTGATGCCATTGACGTTGTCGCGGCTGACATCCACCTCTAGCCGCAGTTCGGAGAAGACAGCCCCGACCTGGTTGCCGTCTGGGTAGGTGTACCAGATATTCACCCAATGGCCGGGCTTGACGTCGTAGGGGCTAAAGTCCACAGCATAATTGCCAGCGTCATCGGTGGTAAAGTCCTGACCGGCACCTTCTCGCGTCCAGATTTCTGCCCGGCCCTGGGTCGGCAGGGTTTCAGTGAGAATCTGACCGGTTATGATGTTGGCGGCCGAGTCCACGATACCCGTGATCTCGATGACGGGGACAATGATGGGGTCGCTGCCGTCGTAGACCACCTCAACTGTATCACCTGGAGCGATGTCCACACACTGGTCATTGCTATCTCGAACGCACCATGCGCCGAACCAGCCATCGCTGCCAGCCCAGTCGCTGTAGCTACCCTTGACCTGGCCCAGACTATCCATGAGGGTGATGTTCACCAGAGCATGGGCAGCCACCCGCCCCTGCACCCAGTCGTGGTTGCGGAAGTGCACCTGGATCTGAGGCTTGTTGCCTTGAGCCGTGAGGCTATTGTTGATGGCTTGGACCTTAGCGGCCGGACGGAGCGCAAGTGCCAGAAACAGCGCGGCGGCCAGGCCCAGTCCTAGAACCAGGCAGATGGCAGAGAGTTTCTTGAGCCAGGACCGGCGCCGGCCGGCCCAAGCAGTGCAAAGCGTGTTCTGTGACACGCCAGGCAACCAGGCGGACCTGGTTGCCCCAACGGTTATGGTTTTCCCCTTCTCCATGGCTCTCCTTTCCTTTTCTGGTAAGAAACGACTTGAGGTAGTGATATTCTCACAAGCACAAGAGCTGAAAGGTTAGACTTTGTTACATCAAGCGCGGGGGCGTTTGATGGCGCGGACCGCGAGCAGAATGGCGACAACGATGACAACCAGGCTGGCTCCCACAAGCGCCAGGATCGGCCACTTGCCCTGGAGTCCCGGAGGAGGCTCTGGGGTTGCGGTAGGAGTCGCAATGACTGCAGTAGGAGTCGGCCTGACTGCAGTGGGAGTCGGCTGGATGACCGTCACCGTCGTCGTCGCCGGCGCGCTCCACTGGGGCTGGTCCGGGCCATCGCCGGCTCCCCGATCCTGCACCCGCAAGGCGACGGTGAAGGTGCCGGCGACCGTCCCGCTGTACGCCAGCGTGGGCGCGCTCGTCGTGTAGAACCCGCTGCCCGCGACGTTCCACTCGTACAGCACCACGCTGTCTTCCATCCACTCGTCCGGGTCGGAGGAGCCGGAGCCATCCAGGACGATCTTCTGGCCGGCGCGGCCGCTGTATGGCCCGCCCGGATCGGCCACGGGCGGGTGGTACCCTGGGCCGGTGATATTCACCTGGCTGGCCCCGATGGCATAGTTACCGGCGTCGTCCCACACGGTCAGCGTAGCCAGGTACAGCCCTCGCGTCGGGTAGGTGTGGGCAGTGATCGAGCGGGTGGTGGTCATTACCAGACTGCCGTCGCCAAAGTCCCACTCGAAGAAGGCGATCGTGCGCTCGGGGTCGGTGTGATATGAATCGGAGGCGTCGAACTGGACCTCGGCCCACTGCGGCCCCTCGCCCCCATACAGGAGGGGCGGGATGACGGGGACCGGGAGCGCCCGGTAGAGGCCGGGCGAGAGGATCAGTACGCCCCAGGCGGTGTTCATGGGCTGCCACCCGCCCATATTCCCGGCGTCGTCAAAGCGGCCATCGGGTTTTTGCACACGTACCAGGTAAGCGGCGTATTCGTAGTCCCAGACGTGGGAGCCATACCGGTGGATGTTGGCCAGTTGGCTGCCCTTCTTCACCGCGTACATGGCGTAGAACTCGCCCACGTTGCCGTCCCAACTCCCGTCCGGTTGGTCATTCCAGTGTGCCTCGATGAATTGGGAGGCCCGGGCGATGCGCGCGTCGGTGGCCAGTACGCCGGTCCAGGTGAGATCCATGATCCCGGCCCCGGCCTTGCCCACGTTGTTCCAGTCGCCAGGGTTCATATACCCAAACCCACCGCCGCTGTCCTGCGTGTAGGCCAGCCAGTAGTCGCGCAGTTCGTCCTTCACCCACGCCGGTACTGTGATGCCCCAATTGTCCTCCGCGGCGGCCAGGCCCAGGACGGGGAACTGCGTGTTCGAGTTGTCGGAGTCGCCCGAGTTGGGCCGGTAGCGCCAGCCGCCGCGCGCCGTCCCACTCTCTTTATCGTTCTGCCCCCAGGCGAACCAGTCGGCCACGTCCTGAGTGATGCTATAGTACGTCTGGCCGCGCACGTAGAAAGGTGGGCCCGTGCGGGCCACCCGGTCGGGAGCATCGGTGGTTGCCAGAGCCATGAGGCCCAACCCAGACTCGTAGATAGCAGCGCCATAGTTGTCATACATGCCGATGCCTATCCCATCGCCATCGCTGTCCGGTTCACCGGCCGGCTGCATGATCATCGTGTCCGGTTTGGCATAGGTAAAGATAGCGTTCCAGCCGCGCTGCACGTCCTCCACGTAGGGGTCCTCCCACGGATCACCCCCCGGGCGATGGCCCTGCACCTGGAAGGCCTGTACGGCACTGACATTCTCGGCCACACGGTTGCCGCCGCCCCACTCGGCAAAGGGGAGGCCGCCGCGTTCGGTGCGTTGGGCCGCCTTGTGGATGTACCACAGCCCCTCGTCCACGGCTGCGTCCACTCTGGTCCCGTGGGTCGGGCTAAAGACCTGCACGACGTAGGTATCGGTGTCCGACCAGCCGAAAGCGCCCCACACGGTGAGCGTCGCCGTATAAACCGTGCCCAGCGCTGCGCTATACGTATGGCGGGCCTCGATCACGTAAGGATCGTCCACTGTACCGGTAATGGCCGGACTGCCGTCGCCGGGGTGCCACTCGAACGTCGTCAGGCCGTAGCCCTTGGCTGTCCCCTTGAGCGTGGTAGTCTGCCGGGACCAGACGCGGTGGGGCAGGTTCCCGGCCCAGGGTACGCAGATCACGCGGGGTGGACCCAAGAGGGTCACGGCCAGGTTGTTGTCGTAGTCGAGTTCTGGGGTACTGGTCGTGGCTTCGACGGTATGGGTGAAGACCGTCCCGGCCGGAATAGTCCCGCTTGCCCGCACGCCGACCAGGAGTTGCCCACCCCCACCGGGCGGCACCGTACCCAACTGCCAGACGATTGTCCCGTCTGCCAGCGTGGCGGCCGATCCGGCGCTGTGCCATAAATGGGTCATCGTCGCTGGCAGCGTGTCGGTCAGAACTACGTCTTGAGCGGCGAGCGTGCCGTCGTTACGGTAGGTGATGCGGTAGATCAACTCGTTTTCGATGGAGGAGAGATCACCCTCCACTGCTTTGTCCACCCACAGGTCAGCTGCCAGTGGTTCCACGACCATAGTGGGCCAGGACCGGTTGTCCCCTCGCTCGCCCTGGTCTTCGTCACCCCTGATCGCGACCTCGTTGGTCAGCAGTGTCCCTGGAGCTGTGCCCTCGTCAATCTGTACAACCAGTTCGAACTGCCACAATTCGCCGGGAGGCAGCGTCCCGATGTCCCAGACCAGGACACCGGTGCCCACATGTTCAGCCTGACCATCCACACCTACCTCGAAGGTAGTAGTCATAAAGGTTGTGTTGGCTGGCAGTATGTCGGTCAGGACAACATTGTAGGCTGGCCGGTTGCCATGGTTGCCGTAGTGGAGTTGATATGCGATTACCCTGCCAGCGACAGGTGGGCCAGCCGGGCTTTCGTCTTCGTCAACAGATTTGTCAACCCACAGGTCCACGTAGGGATTGCTGGACCCTACGTCCGTCTCGCTCCAGTTGTCGTCGGGATTCTGATCGTCGGGATCGCCGATCTCCACGCGGTTGTGCAACTGGGTCCCCTGCGGCGTGGCTGCATCCAGTTTCACCCACAACTCGAAGGTCCCTGCCTGTTGTCCTTCCAATCTTCCCAGGTGCCAGACGAGGATGTGGCCGCCTGGATCCACGGTAGGCGTGACCCCGCTGGTGTCCCGCACGTAAGTCACGTAGTCGGGCAAGGTGTCGGTAATGACGACATCAGTTGCCAGGCCGTTGGCGTCATTGGCGTAGTCTATCACATAGCGGAATTCGTCACCTGGCACGACGTTCCCGACCGGTGCCCACTTGTTCACCCGCACTTCCGAGGGGGCAGTGATGAAAGGGCTGGCAGCCTGGCCCAGGTCCGGGTGGAGCGCGCATACCAGCAGCACTCCGATAGCCAGGCCCAGCCCCAGCGCCATTGACCAGATAAGCCTGGTTGCTTTGATAGTCTTTGTTCCTTCCTCCATGATTGTCCTTCCTTTCCTGGCAAGAAGCGGATGAGGGTGCACGTCGTCAGGGGGTGTGCTGTTGAACCATAAGACCTCCTTTCGTCCCGCTCTGACCAAACTTGCCCCGTTGTAAGGGACCAGGGGTGAGGACACTCGCCTTACAGTGCCGTATGTTGCAAGGTCAAAAAACTCGCCGAGGCAGACGCGCACTCCGGCCGGGGAATGGCCGAGAGTGAACTGCAACGCCCCATTGAGTCCAGTCTATGAGAGTATCGGTACCAGTATACGACAGATTAGGGTCAAAGTCAATATTTTTGGTCGTTTGCCTGGTCAGGGCCAGTAGCGCTCGACAAATGTACCTGGAGTTGTACTTCCGCACGTGCCTACTTGTAGTCCTCGCGCAGCGGATACCAGGCGTCGAGCGCGACGGTCGGTTCGTCGAGGACGACGGCGCCGTGCGGCACGTCCGGCGGGCAGCACACGCCGTCGCCCGCCCGCAATACCTGCCTCTGGTCGCCCAGGTGGAACTCCATCGCGCCCTGCACCACGTAGGTGATCTGCTCGTGAGAATGCGCGTGCTCGGGGACGATGCTCCCCGGCACGAACTCGAAGAAGGTCATCATCACGTGCTCCAGGTGGACCGCCCGGCGCACGACGCCCGGCAAGGCCTGTGTGCCGGGCAACTCACTGACGGTGAAAAAGGACATGGTTTTTCTCCTGATCTTTATGAAGCAGTATAGCACGTCTCGCCGGGAGCGTCAATTAGCAACTTGCCCTACATTCGTAATGGAAATGCAACCTGGCTGTAACGCTCGAATTCGTGATCATGTGATACAGTGAGGTTACATAACTGCTTCATAGGAGAACATCCTGAAATGCGCGGATTGTAACAAGGACATGTGGCCCTCTTGTGTGAGGGCTGGGAGGTGTAACCATGTTCAAGCGCTTTTTTGTCCTTGTTGGAACGGCCGCCCTCGGCCTGGTGGCCCTGGCCGGTCTGATGGGACTACTTTCCCCACCGTCCCTCGTCGTCCACGCGGACCCACTTCAAGTCCCCTCCGCAGTTCCACCCAACGCTTCGTTGTACCGCCCGGCCAACCAGGTTGCCGCTCAGGATTGTGTGACCATTACCTCCGATATCGTCATCAGCGATACCTGGACGGCTTCCTGCTACCGGGTCGTGACGAGCACGGTGACGATCCAACCCGGCGCGACCTTGACGATTTCACCGCCGGTCACCGGCACGCGGGTCGAGTTTCAGAACGGAGCACAGTTGCAGATCTTTGGCAACCTCCAGGCCCTGGGCACCGCCAGCCGGCCCATCACCTTTACCTCGGCGGATGCCGCCTCACCCGGCCGCGGCGACTGGCTGGGCATCATCCTCGAAGATGACAGCGGTGGAGATTTCATCCAATACTCGGTCATCGAGTATGCCCGTACGGGTGTCAAGATCAACGACGAGGACAACGTTTCTATCCTGTCCAATACCTTCCGCTACAATGGTGGCAGTGAAAGCACCAACGGTGCCATCGGCGGCGACACCGACTATTCTCACATCGCCAACAACCGCATCTACAGTTGCACCAACGGCATCGCCATCGGCGAGGCCGGTTATAACACCATCGTCAGCAATACCATCTACAGCATTGACCGCTATGGCATAATCCTGCTTCAAGGCGGCGTAGGGGGAGGGTCGGACAACGATATCGCCGACAACGTGATCTTCGCCTGCGCCAGCGGCGGTATGCGGCTCGAAGATGGCTTCGACAATCGTGTGTATAGTAACGTGATCTATCTGAACCCCGGTGGCGGGATCTATCTGGATGACCAGAGCGTGGTCAGCGTGCGCTACAACCACGTCTACTCTAATGGCGGTGGGAGCGGCTACCGGGCTGCCATCCTGATTACGGACACGGCCTTTCTGTCTGACGTCGTCTACAACGTCGTCTACGATGAACATGCTGAGGCCATCGAGTATGATGCCAGCAACGTCGGCGCCAGTCCATGGATGGCGTTCAATGCGCTGTGTTCAATCCCCAGTTTTGAGCTGCAGAACGGTGACAGCGCCACCGTCAGTGCCCCCCACAACTGGTGGAGCACCAACAACCCAACAGACAGCGTGTCTGGACTCGTTGATTTTGCCCCCTGGATCAACCTGTCGCTCGAGGGGACTACCGCTGGCATGGTAACCGTCAGCCTGCGGGACCAGGATGGTCACACCGTCCCACCCCCATCCGGTCAGCCAACGAGCCCACCCGCACCCAACGCCCGCCGGATCGTGTTGTCTACCAATTGGGGCACCATCAGCCCGACCGCCGCCGTCGTGAACGATCAGGGCCTTTACACGGCCACCTTGATCCCAGGTGGGACACCAGCACCGGACACCATCGTGCTCACCGCCACGGACTTTTGCGGCTATTACGTCACCGCCACGCTCGCGCTGCCCAACCTGGCGATCACCAAGACGACGGCCATCACCCAGGTTCCCGCCGGAGGTGTCCTCACCTACCTCATCAGTTACGCCAATACCAGCACGGCGGCCGCCACGGATGTACGCATCACCGATACACTGCCGGCCGGGATGGCCTGGGCCGGCGATACCGCCGTCGCCAACGGCTGGACCCGCCTGGCGACAGTACCACCCACCTGGTTTACTCCAACCTTGCCTGCTGGCGCCCGTGGTAGCTTTGTCCTGTCGGTCACCGTCGTTCCTACAGCGTGCGGCCTGAGCCTGACCAACTGGGTGACGATTGGTACGCCTCTCCTCGAGACGACGCTTGCCGACAACGCAGCCCATGCGCCAACAGTGACCGCTGTCTGCGCCAGTCTGGCCATCGCCAAGGTCGCCGACCCGCCCCAGGGCCCACCTGGCCGGCCGGTGAACTTTACCGTCGTCTACACCAACGACGGCGACACCGCGGTGGCCAATGCCGTCGTTACCGATTGGCTGCCAGCAAATACCCGCTATCTCTCTGATACCAGTGGCCTGGCCTGCCCGGCCTGCATCGTCGGTGCGCCTGGCCCACTGACCTGGACCATTCCCAGCCTCCCGCCGTCCTCGACCTACCGCTTTACCCTGACGTTGAGCTACGCTTCGACAGCCTGCCCGGCCACGCTGACCAACACCATCGCCATCAGCGCCACAGTGCCCGACCTCGAACCGGCAGACAACGTCTATACAGCGACTTACCACGTGGCGTGTGACGTGGACCTGGTCGTGGTCAAAGACGACGACGTCGGCCCCACCTCGCCCACAGCATTGACGCTGCTGGCTGGCAGTGGGGCAGGCTTTCCAGCCTGTCAGAGTGGGGCAGGCTTTCCAGCCTGTCAGAGTGGGGCAGGCTTTCCAGCCTGCCAGAGTGGGGCAGGCTTTCCAGCCTGTCAGAGTGGGGCAGGCTTTCCAGCCTGTCAGAGTGGGGCAGGCTTTCCAGCCTGCCAGAGTGGGGCAGGCTTTCCAGCCTGTCAGAGTGGGGCAGGCTTTCCAG
>Ga0315289_10012997_pt1 | contig 11685 bp, 10 predicted proteins | sample YL17G11_40_MG_FD_203452 | JGI IMG/M metagenome (GOLD analysis project Ga0315289, IMG submission 203452) | Sediment microbial communities from Yellowstone Lake, YNP, Wyoming, USA - YL17G11_40 | ecosystem: Environmental > Aquatic > Freshwater > Lake > Sediment | place: USA: Wyoming | collected... | reverse complement strand
ATGAATGACATCAATGGCCATCTCAGTGATCGGAACCTGGTCTGGCTCTTCGTGATCGAGGGTTGTCATTACTCTGTCTTTCTTGTTCATGGTTGGTCCTCCGGTGAGTTCACTTGGTCAGCACATTCCTGGCTGCGGTCACAGCTTCGATCGCATCTGTGCCGTAACCGTCTGCTCCTATCCGTTCGACGAAATCGGGCGTTATTGGCCTTCCTCCCACGAGAACTCTCACTCCTCTACGAAGACCCGACTCTGCCAGTCGATCCATCACATTCTTCATCGCATCCATTGCAACAGTGAGAAGGCAAGACATGGCAATTATCCTCGGCTTCTCCTTCTCCACAACCTCAACGAACTTTTCTGGGAGAACGTCAACGCCGAGATCACGGATCTCAAAACCGGCTGAGGATAACATGGTGGAGACTAGGTTCTTGCCTATGTCGTGAAGGTCGCCTTTCACGGTACCAATAGCAATTCTAGCGAGAAACTGACCTCCATCCGTTCGAAGGTGTGGCTTCAACATGACCGACAGTTCTTGAGCCATTATCCCACTCATGATCAATTCGCTTAGGAAGTACTCTCCCTGCTCGTACTTCTTTCCGGCTGTTGAGAGTCCCTGTCTCATGCTTTGGAGTATTTGCAGCGGTGAGGTGCCTTCTGTCAGCGCGGCCTGAACGTAACTCTTCATTTGGTCAACACCAGAGACCTCAGCGAACGCTCGCTCTATGTCATCAAGAAGACTCATCGTGATGGCCTCAGACTAGTGAGCGCCCAAGGCCGACTGGTAAAAAGGGTTTGCTCATTCTGAGCGCATGATGGTCCCTTAACAGTTGTGAACAAGACAATGAGTGCGAAATGCTCGTCGTGAGGAAGCCGCTAAGGGACATACTTCTCTACGATCTCACTGACTGATCGGACCTTATCGATGTCTCCGTTCGGGGGGAGCATGTCTGAGATGCCTAGGATGATCTTGGGAGAGAAGAGGGACAGGATCTTGTTCGTGAAGTCGACTAGCTCCTTCTTGCTCACTAGACTCAAGAAATAGGTTGCAGGAATGCCATCGAACAGAACCATTCCTTTCATTGCTTCATGTAGTTCCTCCAGTGTCACATTGCCCATCGGCGACGGGGGAACACACTCCAAGGCATCTAGCCCCGTGTCTCGGGCATATCGTATGAGCGCTTTGACGTTTCCATCCCAATGTGAGACACAGATCTTCCCTGCGCCGTGGAGCTCACGGGTCTTCTCCTTGTACCACGGAAGCATGTACTTCTCAAACAGAGATGGCGAGATCAAATCTTGGTCGACGTTGTCTGCGAAGTTCACGAACTTGAAGGGTGTCGTCTTGATGAGGTCGATCCTCCGGCCATCATTTGCCTGGATCGCCTGAACGAGTTCATGTGTCTCTCTCGGATGCTTCCAGAGGGATAAGACTGTCTTCTCAAGTCCCATCAGGTCTACTGTCAATCTCTGGACGGATGCCCAGGGCAAGTTCACGATCGGCTCAGACCTATCCCCGATCATGCTGGATATTCTCTCGTAGAGTTCCCTGTCAAACTCAAAGTCCTGCCTCTCAAGAACATAGGCTAGAGTCCGGAAGTCTTCAGGTCCTTTGAGCAGGTATTCTGTGTGATAGGTTGTTGTCCCGTGGACCGTTCTTGTCTGGACTTCTCTCAACTTCCCTACTGGTGTAACATATGTAGTGACGATCCTTGTTTCATCTTCAACAACTTTCATGTCAACCCGGTCGCCTTGGGTCACCTTGATTGTCGGATCGAAGAACCGATAGGTGCGCGGTGAAGCTCGGAGGTCATCATATACTTCCAGCAACTCCTTACCTCTGTACTCAGCGGGCAGAGTGCCAAGCTTCTTGTTGACATCGTACCAATGATCGATACGTGGCTGCCAAACGATCTTGTCGCTTCTCTTCCCTTCGAAGACTGCCAGTATCCGTCCAATAGGATTCAAGCCGGAGTCCTGCTGGCTCGGATCAAGCCTGTGGAAATATCAACCTTTCATGTTGAGGCTCCCGGAGACATCCTGGGAACTAGATTCTCGACACGGCGCATCGTTGGACGGAAATCCGATCTGATTTGCTGATTCGACGCGCATGTCGAAAGTGGCGAGGTTGAGCCCAAATGATAGTAGTCACGGGTCGGAATGGGAGACATATATCGAATTTCGACATAATGTCATTTATTCTCGCCTCAAGAAACGGCAATTCACTACTTTCTGTTGAGGATGATATGTTATGGCAGAAAAATCTGGGAAAAAGCCTACAACCTTCCTGCGCGACGCCACGGGACTAGTTCGTGAGGTGGGCTTTTGGGACGCAGTGGTCTACAATATCCTGCCCCTGGCCCCAGGTGTATGCCTAGCTTGGTACGTATTCTGGATCCCAGGAACTTTTCCCGGGGCCAGTCTCGTCTGGGCAATGGTTGCGGCATGCATCTTCGCACTATTCATCGCCAGCTCGTTCGGACTTCTATCCATGGCTATGCCTCGTACAGCCGCTGACTACGTGGCAATGAGTCGTGTCCTCCATCCGGCTGTGGCCTTAGGCTCAAGCCTCGTTCTCACCTTTAGCAGCCTGCTCTCCGCGGGCTATTGGACACTTGCTTGGACAACTGCTGCAATAACTCCGGCGCTTTCTGTCGTCGGCGCTACAACCGGAAACCCGGGGCTGGTCGAATTGGCGGGCTCGCTTGCAGTTCCGCCATGGAACTTTCTAATTGGACTGCTCGGCATCGGTCTATCCTGCCTCATGATCGCATTGGGTATGCGGAGATTGATGCTCTTCCAGAACATCCTATTCATTGTCGCCATGATTGGTCTGGTGGCGATGGGGGTGATACTTCTGGTCACCCCTCAATCCGCTTTCATAGCTAGATTCAACTCCTTCGCTCAACCCTTCACAGGACAGGCGGATTCATACCACTTCTACATCCAAGAAGCTGCAGCCCAAGGGCTAGAGTACCGAGGCAGCTACGATCTTGGAGCAACAATACCTGTCATTCCGGCAATCATGGCCTTCGGCATGTGGACCTGGTGGTCGGTAGCATTTTCTGGCGAGATCAAAGGTGCTGCAACTCGACGCCAATGGTACTCTACACTCTGGGCTGCGGTGATTCAGTACGCCATACTGATCGTCATGGTTCTGCTCATCTTCAATACAATCGGTGAACAATTCATCTCTTCCGCTAACTACCTCTCCGCTGTTGCTCCGGACAAGTATGGCTTGCCTGTCAGCCCGATGCTCCCGCTGCTGGCGGGTATTATCCCAGGGGGCTTAGCCATCCCTTGGTTCATTGCCATAACCTTCATCGCTTGGACTCCACTAGTCCACTTCATACAGATAGTACAGCCCATCAAAGCGATCTTCGCTTGGTCTTTCGACCGCGTCGTCCCAGAGAAGATCTCCGAAGTGAACGAGCGCACGCACTCTCCGCTCATCGCCATCATCATCTGCGGAATAATCAGCGTAGGGTTCTTCGTGTGGTCGGTCTGGGGAGCAGGGTTCTTCGCACTCCTGATCCTCGCTGGGCTTGCTGGTGCCGTTGTGATGTTCCTGATGGGTCTTACAGCGATAGTCTTCCCATACGTCAAACCTGAGCTCTACAAGGGCTCACCCGCCATGATCGAAGTGGCCGGAATCCCACTCTGCACCATAGCTGGTATCGTCACCGTGGTCGCCGAGCTATTCGTCGCCTACATCTACGTTACCGACTCCAGACTCGGAATGACCGACCCGATCCAAGGTCTAGCCCTGACGTTCGGAATACTGTTGGTAGGCATAATCGGATACTACATCAGTCGCGCAATTCGTGCCAGACAAGGCATCAACCTCGATTACCTGTTCAAGGAGATCCCGCCAGAATAGACGTTAACCTCTGCAAGTCGGCCTCAGAACGGCATCTGAGGTCCCCCCCTTTCTTGCTTCTGCGCTTTCTCAGGGTACACTGAAGATAGCGCATGCACACAATCCAGTTCTTGTTTCAGCTACGCCTGGAATCCCGGTGCGGGATTGACTATCACCGAGAGGCCACCATCAGCCACCAAACACTCTCCGGTCACAAATGATGATTCGTCGCTGGCAAGGAACAGTGCGCAGTACGCTATCTCCATGGCGGTACCCATGCGCCCCAACGCATGTAGGGCACCGGCTTTTCGCTTCGCAGCCTCTGGATCAGGGAGGGAGTTGAAGTAATCGTCGCCCAAGGGCGTGTCAATGTAGCCAGGGCAGATCGCATTCACGCGTATTCTGTCAGGACCGTAGTCAAGAGCCATCGATCTGGTCATTCCATTGACCGCACCTTTCGCCGCGCAATACGCGCCGAGGTCAGGTTCCGCGACAATCGCGTTCGCAGAGGAGCACATGATGATGCTCCCTCCACCTTGCCTCTTCATGTGGGGAACAACGTATTTGCTGCACCAGAACACACCCTTGAGGTCCACATTCATCACCCGGTCCCACTCCTCGTTCGTTGTCTCGTGTAGCTTCTTCGACAGCATCGTCCCAGCATTGTTGAACAGGACATCAGCTCTCTCGTAGTTCTCGACAGTTGTCTGTACCATCCTCTTCACTTCGTCTTCGTTGGACACATCAGTTAGGACGAAGATCGCTTTCCCGCCCTCATCTCGGATTTCTTTGACGACTCTTTCTCCTTCTTTCCGGCGACGACCAACCACCACTACTTTGGCTCCTTCCCGTGCGAAGAGAACGGCTGTCGCCTCGCCAATCCCTGAAGTTGAACCAGTTACAATTGCCACCTTGTCTTTGAGACGCATTTTCAGTCTCCCACCGAATCTATCCCCAAGAATCGCCTTCTCTTTGAATATTGCTCTCCACCATGTCTCGATTCTCGAACGATCACGGCTGACTATTGATAGGCCGAGCTGTGCACTTGAATGCCCGCTGCCGGGAAAACAGCTACCTTTGGTCTGCTGACGTTGACCGAAGCAGCAACAGTCTCAACCGTCTCATTCCACGTTCTGGTCCAGACCAAGTGTTCAGGGTCTGCGATCTCCAGCAGGGGATCTCTTTCCTTATAGCGGGAGTAGATGACAATTGTCATCTCCTTGGAGTGTGCGGGTGGGCGTGCCCACAGCTTTCCCCCGAGGTGCTTCCCGAACTTACCGTACAGGTAGTGTGCGTTCTGACCTTCTGGTGAGTTGACGAGCAGCACGACTGTCCCCCCGTCTCGAACCGTATGCGCTGCTATGTTCATCGCCGCGATAGCTTGATTCTCCTTCAGGTACGCGTTTGCCACGACCACATCAGCATCAGCCGGACAATCCGTCAAATACGCTCTCTTGCCTACTCCGGTTCCTCTTCTCCATTCCTCGTAAGGCTCCCCAGCGAAAACTCCTGAGATCTCTCCTCGCTCGTTGACGATCACATCTATCTTGAAATCCAAGCCGGCCATCCTTGCTGCTTCATCAATATCAGCCCGTGAAGCGTTGTTCTCAATGGGTCCGAATCCGGTTGATGAGACGTGTCCAAAGCATTCCCCGCCGATGTCACAGTGATTATGGCAGATGCTTTCGATTGACGCAACTCCGGGGAGCATGATCTTTCCTCCGCCACTGAAGCCTGCCATTGAATGCGGGATAATGCAACCGATTCCAATCTTCAGATCGCAGGCCATTACCTCGTCGTTGATCTGAACCGGAGTTCCTCGTTTGGTTATGCCGATGTCTCGCAGGTTTCCGAAGGGATTATGATTGTAGATCGGATACCTGTCGACCGCTTCTTCTCCGAGTTTGTGGACGAAATTAACACGATTGTTCGCCGCATGAGCACCAAGTGCAGCGACGAACCTGATGTGGTCGTTAGAGATACCTCCCTTGGCAAGTTCGGTTAGCACATGCGGGACAATTCTGGAGCATTGAGTTGGTCTAGTCACGTCGTCGAACAGTACCACAGCCTCTGTTTTCTTTGATGCTAGCCTGCTCAGTGTGTCCGAATTGGTGGGCTCTGCCAAAGCGGCCTGAATCTGGCGGTCCAGAAGTTTCGGTGCATTGTACCCTTTCATGTGGTATGTTTGCACGTCCCATCTTTCAGGGAACTTCAGAGTCAGGCTGCTCTTGCCGTGCCAATAGCGTGTCGGCATTCTAACTGTTTTCAAGGTTCAGACCCGTGTTTTCGATTTCTCTTTCTGCCCAGCCAACAAGCGTACGACGCAGGCCAAGAGAGCGCTCCCCTGCCAGTGTCTCTAGGCTCCTTCAACTTCTCCATCGGGCTTGATCCGGTCAACTCTTACGAATCCTTCGTGTGCAACGAGACGGGTTTCGCAGCTAAGACTTTCTCCCGCATTGAGGCTGGAGCATCTGCCATTCTTGACAGCTTCTTCCAGTTTGCTAGGATATCCTGTCCATGCCTCAACTGCAGCGCAGTGTAGGCCACGCCATCCGCCATAAACCAACCATAGGTAAATGCACCTGAAGATATCCTTGGGAAAGACCATGCCGAAGCCTAGCCTTGCTGATGTATCAGTGACGGCAAGCCAACCTTCGCTCAGCTCGGTGGCGTAATGCAGATCCCATGTCTGTGATTCAGGAGGTGCGACGGCCCGCATGTCCACCGTCTTGCCATCGGCGGTTTTCGCGTAGGGCCACGGGTATGAATCGCCAGGATGTCCCAGACGATTGTCTGGATATGATGTGTCGATTATCACTCTGGACTCTGGGATATCGATCCTAGAAAAGCGACTAATGGCAAGACCGGGATGGATCCCCCACAAGAACTGGAAATCAGAAAACCCAAGATTTGTGACTTTGTGGCGCATCTCAAGAATGGACCCATGACCTCTCAACGTCATCCAACGTTCGAGCAGCAAAGGCGCGATGACTGTCGGCCGCCACAGATGAACCGTCACTTCTTCAGGCGAATCCTTCTCAACCTCAGAATACCAGGGCAGAGACCAAACCTCTCCGAGGTTGGGGTATTCCTCCCCACGATATGTAGTGGGGTGACAGGAGGGAATGCATTCATCTATTCCACCATGCCACCAATTGTCCACATTCACGCCATAGACCGGCGTCCGGATCTCAACCCGTGGATTGTGGTACAGCAAATCCCGAGCTTTGCGCTTCAGCTTGAATTCAAGGATCTTGGCACCGTAATCAGTCAGAACCACGACACGCAGATCATCATTTTCGAGAATCACACTTCGCATTCCTCTGTACATCCAGTCAGTTGAGATCTTGGCGCCCAATTCATGTCATCCCATACGTCTATCGTTGTTGAAATAGCCCAACGGGTTACTTGTGGCTCATTGAGGATTTGAAGCTTCTAGACTCTTGAGACCAGGTCCCGCTGATCGACCGATTGGCCCGTTTCGGTCTCATCATGCCATGACCACATTCTACCGTTAGACTCGCTCGAACTCTTCTATCAGTAACAATATCATGCACGTTTACATTGTTCTCAGAGATCGCACATGTCCGTTTCTGTCGTTGATGCGAGCAGGGTAGGCGTCGTGCTGATTGATGCGCAGCCCTTCTTCTGGGATAGTATGCACGGAGCGAAGGAACCGATACTGATGCGAGTCGAGCGTCTGCTGATGCTGGCCGATTGGCTTGAGCTGCCGTTGATCGCGACATTCGAACATCCCGTCGAAACAAAGGGTTGGCTTCCGGATCGTCTCGAGAAGGTCTTTCCATCGCATGGCAAGCGATTTGTGAAACGAACGTACGACTGCTGTTCTGATCCTGCAGTTCGAGAAGCGATTAGCGAGATGCGTCTTCCACAGGTGGTTGTGGCGGGCGCAGAGACCGACGTATGCGTGCTCCAATCGTCGCTGGGGCTAATCGGCATGGGCTTGCATGTCTTCCTTCTGGAGGACTGTATATTCACGTCTGAACATCATGCTCGACCTGCTCTGGAACGCATGTATCACGCCGGAGTGGTCCCGTGCACGCTCAAGACTCTATTCTACGAGTTGACCCGCACTGTTGACAAAGATGCGTTTCCAACCAAGTGGAAAGCCAAAGCGCGCTCGTATGCGGAATGCTTTCGCTTGGAAGAACTGCCGCCAATAGAACCCACGTATTGAGAAACGGTCCTGCGAGCTACGTTTCTGCGGTAGCCACATGATGCCGTGTTTTCGAGTTTCCGCCCGATAGCTCATGTCCTCTTACCAAGGACGCCACTGTGCCAACCGCGCTTATGCCTGACGCGATCAGGAACACCTTACTCATTCCGATAATGAATTCGCCTCCTGCGATGGCACTCTGTGTAGTCAAGCCTGTGAAGAGTTGAAGCATTAGCTGCGGAGGGATTGCCGTGGCAATCACTGCGGTCGCCAAAGCTAGCCCCACTGACTGCCCGGTAGCTCGCATTGTGCTGAGAGTTCCCGAGGCCACGCCTAGCTTACTCCCGTCTACCGAGCTCATGACGGCGCGTGTATTCGGCGAAGAGAACAAACCGAAACCGATCCCAAGGAAAGTCAACCTTAAGACAATGTCACCGCCCGGTGATGCAGCGTTCAGTTGCGACAACAGAAGCAGCCCCACAGTTACGATGACCATGCCCACCGTGCTCAGCGATCTCGAGCCGAACCTGTCTGCTAACCAGCCACTCGGCGGAGAAAGGAGCGCCATCGCGACGGACATCGCGATCAGGAATATGCCTGCGCTTTCGGGTTGAAGTCCTTGAATATCCTGCAGGTAGATCGATATCATGAAGGTCACCCCACTAATGGCGATGTAGTTGAGAAGTGCTGCAATATTGGCGGCGGCAAACAAACGGTTCTTTGTGAAGAGTGAAAGATCGAAGATTGGATGTTGCGTCAGTCTATCCTCTGCGTAGATGAATAGAAGAAACGCGCTCACGCTGAGTGCCAGAAGCGCCAGAATGACGGAAGAGTTCCACCCGAAACTCGCCCCAAGTGTTAGAGCCACTAGAAATGAAGCCAACGCTACTGAGAGTGTCACAGCTCCGGCGAAATCGAATCTCTCACGTGCCGATGAGGTCCATTTCTCCTTGAGCTTCGTTGAAGCTAGGCTGACGACTAGGATTCCAATTGGAACGTTGACGTAGAAGATTGATCTCCAGCCGAAGCTCTGGACGAGGACTCCGCCGATGACTGGGCCGGTCGTGAGCCCCGCATAGACTGCCATTGCGTTGATGCCTAACGCTTTGCCTCGTTCCCAACTTTGGAACGATTCGGTCACAATGGCCGGGCTGTTGGCTGCGATGAATGCTGCGCCAATGCCTTGGAGTGCCCTGAAGACGACAAGCTGAGCTCCAGTTGCAGATGCACCGCAGAGAATCGATCCTGTCGTGAAGATGATGAAGCCAAGAATGTAGGTGCGTTTTCTCCCCCTGAGGTCAGCGAGTCTTCCGGCGTTGATGAGGAGCACCGTCAGCACAAGTAGGTAGGCTAAGGATATCCAGACGACTGTTTCAAGTCCGATCATCATTGAGGACGCAATTGACGGAATAGCTATCGTGACTATGCTGCCGTCGAATGGCGCCATGAAGGAGCCTATTGTTGTTACCAGGAGAACCATCCACTTGTAGCCTGATCCTGTTTCAGGTCTTTGTGTCACTAGTGTCATGTTTCTCATCGTTCGACCGTTCGGGATGCGCTGGTTAGGCTGAGCGACAACATGGTTCCAAGAGTTAAACCGTGACGGTTTCGGGGTCTTTTAGGGGCTAGTTTCGTTTGGGGCTCCTTGCATGTTCGACCACGCTAGCGGTTATCTTGCGTTGTCCACGTCGTTTCTTGCTCGCGGAATTGATATTTAGAGGGGGTTTGGGTGGTGCCCTGGAAAGAAAAGCCGAAATGAGAGGTGAGTTGAATGGCAAACACAAAGGGGCATATGATAAGTCTCGTTACTAGATTGCTTATCGTGGCCGCCGTTACCGTATCTATTTCAGATGTGACGGCGATTCTGCTGATACAGAAGTTCGGAGCGACGTGGAATGTTGTTCCCGTAATGGTTCTTGCAATCATTGTTCCCGCAACACTTGCAATAGCAATCAACTATCTGTATTGGCGTCCACGATACAGGGTGCCCTGAATAGACATCCGCCGATGCCGAACGGCCGCAAAGAACAACCATAAACCGAACAGAGCCGCTTGGTGTACACACAAAACGGGAGTTCAAATTACGACGCTCGCACTCACTTTGTGTTGTCTCTAACGTCTAACACCCCAGCTTTTCCAGTACCCCCCCGTAGGAGAACAGAATGATCGCTCAGTCTCTCCGTACTCGCCGTCAATCGGTAAGCGGGAGTCGAACGCGTCCTTTCGTTTGCGCGTCTTAGAATGAGAATGGGTTGTCCTATCCGGTTGGAAGGCGTACCGTGAATGTCGAGCCTTTTCCCAAGGTGCTTTCGACGAGCAAGCTGCCTCCATGCGCCTCAACGATGCGTTTACAGATCGCTAGGCCAAGTCCCATGCCTTTCGCTTTGGTTGTATGGAGCGGGCTCCAGAGCTCTCGCATGGTTTCCGGCGTCAATCCAACTCCCGTGTCCTTGAACGCGATCTCTAGATTAGAATTCGATATCTTGCTTGTGATTGTCAGCGTCCCTCCATCTGGCATCGCATCAATAGCATTCTGCAATAAGTTGAGGAAAACGCGTCGCATCTTCTCCGTGTCAAGTTTCAGTTTCGGTTCATTCTGGGTTGAGTTTACGAAACGTACTACTGATGGGATCTTCAGATGAGCTAGAGCGTCCTTGGTAATTGATCTCACATCGGTCTCTGTCAGTTCCAGGTGTATTTCTCTGGAATACTCCAAGAGGTCTTCTATGATTTTGTCAGAACGTCCTATGGCTTCCTGGATTAGCTGGAGCATCTCTTTCCCCTGCTTGCTTAGCTTTGAGTGCTCCATCGCTGTGAGATAGTATGCAGCGGTAGAGATGCCTTGCAATGGGTTGCGGAGGTCATGCCCGACCATTGCAGCCGTGGAACCTATGATTGCAAGTCTTTGAGATTCAGCGAGCTGTGCCTCCAGTTTCTTACGTTCAGTGATATCTGACAGAAGTGCCAAACCTCCAGCGAATTCGCCGTTTTCATCCGTGATTGGCGAAGCAGTCGCGTTTGTGTAGACGCGAGACCCGTCCTTTCGGATAAGCCGAATCTCGTATGTGTCTGCAATGCCGCGCCTACGTCTCTCCACTCCCGCTTTGACGCTGTTCACATCCTCATCGTCCACGAATGTGAACAGTTTCTTCCCAACCATCTCTTCTGGAGCGTAGCCCAATATCTTTGAAAGACAAGGATTGACCAGCGTGACAACGCCGTTCTCGTCATACGTGAACAAACCTTCTTGTGCTGCTTCAATCACTTGACGGTATTTCTTCTCGCTCTCTGCTAGTTTCTTCGTCCTCTCGAGGACCACCTCCTCTAGGTGTTCAGAGTGACGCCTAAGCTCGCTCTGCATCCGCTTGCGTTCTGTGATGTCGCGCAGAGTAACGAGTTGATAGGGCACGTTGGCGAGGAGTCCCTCAACTGGAGAGGCCTGCACTTCATAGATCTGTTGCTCCCTCCTATCGCCTAGCATCACCTCTTTTCCCGTTCCAGCTTCGGAATCGAGCGCTTTCCTTATGACAGGCCAGTCGGCCCACACATTCTCTATCGATTTTCCACCGGCCTGCGACAAGGAGCGGCCGAGCAGGTTCTGAGCTTTGGGGTTTGCATCCACAATGCGATTCAGTCCATCTAGGACGAT
>Ga0315289_10012996_pt1 | contig 11686 bp, 8 predicted proteins | sample YL17G11_40_MG_FD_203452 | JGI IMG/M metagenome (GOLD analysis project Ga0315289, IMG submission 203452) | Sediment microbial communities from Yellowstone Lake, YNP, Wyoming, USA - YL17G11_40 | ecosystem: Environmental > Aquatic > Freshwater > Lake > Sediment | place: USA: Wyoming | collected... | reverse complement strand
CCAATGAGTGAGGAAGGAATCGGGTCAGAACACCGGCCAGTTCTTTTTGCGGATTCTTTGTGCAAAGGGAAATGATTTCCCTGTCAAGCTCCCGACCCTCGTATGCCGGCAGCATATCAATAGTTATTTTTATCGGTCGAGCAGCGTTGGGTAAAAAATCGGTAATAAACCTGCTCAGGTCGAATACGGCTGGGCCGCCGATACCATCGTGGGTGAACATCATTGGCCCGCTCACGCGGAGTTTGCGGTTGTCGAGTTTGGCAGTAATAACGACGCTTTCGACACCCACGCCGGCTAATTGACCGGGCCAGGTTTCAGTAGTTACAAGGCGAGTCAGACATGCCTTCGGCTCAATAATAGTGTGGCCGAGGGTCTGCGCAAACTTGTACCCGTCGCCTGTTGAGCCGGTGTGGGGCCAGGTGACCCCGCCGGTTGCGATAATCACCGCGCCGGCTACAACCTTTTCGCTGTCGGCCAGCAACACGAAACCATTTTCGTTTTTCTCGACACTTTGAACCCTTCTGCCGTATAAGAAACGAACCGATGACCTTAGTGCATCGTTCACAAGCACGCGAACCACATCGGTTGCACGGTCGGTAGAGGGGAAGACACAATCGCCTTCTTCCACTTTTGTTTTGAGGTTATGCTCGGCAAAATACCGACGTAAATCATCGGATGAAAAATTATAGAGGCAGTGACGAAGGAATCTTCCGAAATGGCCATAAGCTTTGACGAAATCCTCGACCGAGCCGATATGGGTCAGGTTGCAGCGGGTGCGGCCTGTCCGCAAAAGCTTTCTGCCGGCGCTGGTATTTGCCTCGATAACGGCGGTTTTAGCACCGGCTTTTGCAGAGGAAATCGAGGCTGCCAATCCTGCAGGTCCCGCCCCTATAATAGCGACATCTGTTCTCATAGTTTCCAGCCAACCCTGATTTTCCTTACCTTTTCTGCAATAGAGATGTTACGCTTAGGCAATGTATTAGTCAATAAAGCTTCGGGTTAGATAGAATGCAAAGCCAAGAGTTAGGTTTTGTATTTATCGAGCAGATATGCTATTTTAGGAAAGTGAGCAGATTAGCAACGCCTTTAGGTGTTTTGGTATATAAATTCCAATTATGAAGCTCGACTAAAGCAGGAGAAAAAGTAGTGGGTATTACAAGAAAATTTATATGCCTCATATTTGTTTTAATTGTATGCTTCACGCCATTTGGAACTGCTCAACTTTCACGTGCCGTCACCCAATCAGAACAAAATCTACCCGGATGCTGGCCACGGGAATACTCTGTTAAGCAAGATGATATATCAGGCATCCTCACCCTTTCAACTGCTTATTACACTATCCAGCACAACCTGAAAAGTGGAGGGGCCATAACCAAAATAAAATATACTCACGGTAGGGTAGCCAACTTACTTGTTGAACCCATTAAGACAAGCGTTCAAAATGACAGTGGTATTATTTTTAATGACGCTGATAGCCCTTCTACCAATGTATCCTGCACTAAAACCGGCAAAACTGAAATTGTGACAATCCAATGTTCGCTTGTTAATAAAAGCGGCCAGGATTCGGGTATTAAGGTAAAGACAACCTATGAGTATCATTGGGGTTATATAAAGATTCGTAAGGAATTTTATTTTCCCGCTGATTCAATCAGAATTAAAAATCTGAATGTATTATCTGCGGTATTTGTTCCAAGTCTATCTGATTATGGCTATCGTGAGGGAATCACAGAACAGGAAGGAGCTGAACCTTTTTCTTTTGGGATATGTCATTGGGGAAAAGTGAGGTCCGGGACACATTTAGATAAGCCCCTAAAGACAAGCTATGTGCCAAGGTATCTTGTTCTCGCCGACCATGGAATCGAAGGCATTGAATGGTTTGTTTCTTCCGATTTGTCACAGTGGGACTCTCAATTGAGCGGTCAGCGAGACAATGGATTATGTAAAATCGACTCTAATCCTGACCCTGCCGGAATCGCTGTTTCAATCTGTCCGTTAAATCTGCCCGAAGGTTCGATAGCAATCAAAGGAGTTTACACCTTTGATTATTATATAGGTATGCCCATTTTGGAAGGACATGCTAATAAATCCTGGCTTCATTCAACCTTCAACAGGAACAAGGGCAATTGGGTCTCTGAAGATACAATTAAGCAATGGGCCGAGTCCGGCATAATTACTGTGCATTGCCATAATGATGGCGATTACTATGACGATGGACTTTTCTGGAGAGATGGTTCGTATCCACCTTATCCGCCGGAGGATATGGGTAAATTTGACAAGGTTATTGAGACCTGCCATCGCTATGGAATTAAGGTGGCAACGTATTTCTCCAATAAGGAACTCCACTCGAGCACGGAGCCGTTCAAAAAAAATGGTCAGGCGTGGGCGAGAAAAGATAATCAGGGAAACGTCAGATATAACTACTTTCGTGCGGGGAGCGAATTCGGCGTCCAGATGTGCCTCAAATCCGACTGGTTGGAGTTCTTGAAATTGTCTATTGACAGGGTCCTGAAGAATCATCACCTCGACGGCGTATATTATGACTGGAACGTTGCCTTGTTTTGCAGTAATCCTTTACATTTGGAAAAAGAGACTGGCGCCGTCTCCACAGATAAAGTGCAGCAAGCTCTTGCCCGGCCACTTGCGGGTCATTGGGATATGGATGAACTAATCGAATTGATGGAATGGACCAGACAACGCGTTGGGCCGGACGGTCTGATTATTGTCCATAATACAAGAGTGCCGATGTTCGCTATTGAAAACTTTGCCAATTATGTCGTGGCAATGGAATGGGGCTATGAGAAGTGGTCAAAATCCGCTCCGAAATTGCAGGAACTACCACTGGAATGGGACTTTGTTGGTGCTCGTTCCCGCGGGGTAATAGGATATGGCCTCATTGAACCGAATGCACCGAGGAGATTACATAAGGTTTTAGCTCTTGAAACGTTGTTGACAGGTGTTGCCCCTTGGCCAGCCAGCCCGGAGGCAGTCGAACTTTATAAAATCTTGAAACCTCTTGGAAATGTTGAGCGGTACAAATTCGAGGACTGGCGGAACAAGGCGGTGACACTTGAGGGTAACAATTGTGCTTCTGCAGTTTACAGCTACCCTGGCGAAGCCTATATTTTGGTGGGCAATTTAGATGGTCAACTCAAAAATGTCACCTGTAAAATCAATCCCAGAAACTTACCATATCCTTTATTTTCAGTCAGTTTAGCTGAAATTCCTGATGGAGGTAAACCAGTTAACCTCAACATCGACAAACTTATTAGAGATGGCGAAAATATTACTCTTCCTGCCGACGGTGTAGTTTTGGTTCATATTAAATAGTATAAAACTTCATCGATTTAGGATATGTTTAGCAAAAAGTGGGTCATCAATATCATAAGCAAGGATAAATTTTCCTTTTGTTCTCTTTTATCCATCAAAAGTCGTGATGAGTTCTAAGGTAGCTTTCCTGTCAATAAGGCAGATGCTTGAGGGGGTAGAGCTTGCTTGAAAGGCATTCAAAAAATAGTTTAGCAGCCGCTCCTTGCGTCGCTTTCCCTGCTAAATACCCAGACTTTAGCCAGAGAAATCGGTAATGTAATAAGAGAGTTCTAAGAGGATTATAGGGCTTGCTTTTCTGGCTGTGGTTTTCTTTAATAGACAGTAGACGTGTTTGATAAGTTGATTCTGGGACCGATATTTCTGCGAACGTGCGGCGAAAAGGGCTTTAATGCAAGACAAAAGTGGATTTACACTTATTGAACTATTAGTGGTAATCGCCATCATTGCCCTGTTGCTTAGCATTCTCTTACCAGCGCTCGGTGTCGTCAGAGAGCAAGGACGACGAGCCGTCTGCAGTCAAAATGAGAAGAACACAGGGCTGGGATTGTACTTGTATGCCAACGACTATGATGGCAAACTGCCTCTCAATGAGGTTGATCGCTGGTTATTTGATGTTTCATACTGGACTACAGACATTATCCTTAGCACGGGTGCCTTCGACCGACACATCTTCTACTGCCCATCGTGGCGTCAGAGAGACAAAATCATCTTTTGGCGCTATGGAGAGAATCTTCCAGCCGGGACGCTAGAGAACTACCCTCAGCCCGAGCCAAAGGATGAAGTAACTCGCAAAGGCATGCACCGCATTATGGGATACTTCTGGTTTATTGATACAGTGAGCGGCAGAACGAACCCGCCGATGAGCCCTGACAACAAGCATAAAGAATGGGTGAGGTCTGTCACCGTAACGCAGAGGTCTGCCGGAATGGTAGAGTTGATTGCCGACGTTACTGCCAGCGATGGCCCGAACCGGCTTCAATCAGATTTCACCAAGGCCACCGGCGGATGTTGGGCACGCTGGCAAGTCTATGACAGAACGAACCATCTGAGGGGAGGCACAAGGGCTGCTGGGGGAAATGTCCTGTTCGTTGACGGTCACGTGCAGTGGAGACATTTCGGTGAAATGGAACATCGTTGGTTCTGGCAGTATTATGCCAATCCCTGCTTCTGGTGGTGAGACTAACTGCTGTGGAGTTTATTGTCTGTGATGTCAGGGGTGTATACTGACAGTGGGGCCCCCCTAAGGTAGTTCTGCCTCAGTTCTTGACACATAAAAATCCATATAAAAAGTGGGTTCAACAGCCGCTCCCGTCGTCGCTTTTCCTGCTGAACACCCAAACACACATAGAGAATTTGGTAATGCAAAGAATTAAAAGCGGGAGTAAATCCTCGGGCTAACCTGAGGCGTCTTTGCGTTTGACTTTAGGCCAGTTATTGTTTATCATATGTGTTATAAATGGAGGACCTAAGATGTACATAAATAAATTCATAGTGAGTAATCTTTGGTTTTTTGCCTTAGTCATCTCACCATCCCTTGCTGGTGAATGTGCTTCATTCTATTGCAGTTTTGATAGTGAAACGGCTATTACCCAATGCAACGGAACGGTTAATGGTGCGCTAACATTTCCTATCGCCGTTAATGGCTTAGGTGCGAATTTCAATGGCACAGTCGATGTGAAGTTCGCCGGACAGATATTTGACACTCCTGCTGGCTCCCTTTCGCTGTGGCTCAAAAAGAACTCGTCCGACCAAAAAGGCGGCATTATGGAAATTGGCCGCCTCGGTGGCGTTTTCCTTCACCGCGGCGTCTTGGATTGGCTCGAGGTTGGCAGTACTGATTATCAAGTACTGTGCGCCCTCTGACGCCGGTTGCCTGTGCTTCGGCCTGGAACCCGGCGCCGCCCTGGTTATTGACAGTCTGAGCGGGCCAGTGACCCAAAACGAAATCAATTCGTTCAAGGCTTTCATGCGTGAAAACGTGCTTGCGAAGAGCGGGACCATGGCTATAATGGGGAGCAATGGAGTTTTAAGAACACTCGGGCCAGGAGCAAATAGTAACTCCTGGAAAAAATTAGCATTTGAAGTAGGAACCAATCAGTAGGAGAAGAACCGATATGAGCGAAATTACTAAAAAAACTACATCACGTCGTGAGTTTTTGAAGCACACCGGTCAGATGGCAGCGGCCTCGGCTCTGGTAACGGGGGTTGTTCCGCACATCTACGCGGCGGAGAACAATACCATCAAGGTAGCATTGGTTGGCTGCGGTGGCCGAGGCACCGGCGCAGCATCGGACGCTCTGTCCGTAAATAACGGGCCAACCAAAATAGTCGCTATGGCCGACGTCTTCGAAAATCGCCTTAATGACAGCTACGAGAATTTGAAGAAAGAGCACGCCGAACAGGTGGATGTACCCAAGGAACGCCGGTTCGTGGGCTTCGACGCTTACAAACAAGCGATGGATTGTCTGAGTCCTGGCGATGTCGCGATATTTGCAACGCCTCCGGCGTTCCGCTGGGTGCATTTCACCTATGCCATCAAGAAGGGCCTCAATGTCTTCATGGAGAAACCGGTTACCGTTGACGGTCCGACCAGTCGGCGGATGTTAAAGCTCGCCGAAGAAGCAACGGCGAAGAACCTAAAAGTAGGAGTGGGATTGATGTCCCGTCACAGCCGGGCGCTTCAGGAACTGTACCAACGCATCCAGGACGGCGAAATCGGCGACCTCATTCTGTTGCGCGGCTACCGGATGCATGGACCAATCGGGTTTTTCTCCTCGCTGCCCAAGCCACCCGGTATCAGCGAACTGCTTTACCAGGTGCAGCGTTTCCACAGCTTCATCTGGGCCAGCGGCGGGTGCTTCAGCGATTTCTACATCCACCACATCGACGAGCTCTGCTGGATGAAGAACGCCTGGCCGATCAAGGCCCAAGCCTTGGGCGGTCGCCATTATCGGCAGAGTCCCGAAGGCATCACTTACGTGGACCAGAATTTAGATACGTATTCAGTGGAATACACGTTCGCCGACGGCAGCAAATTCATCCTGGATGGACGCTGCATCATGGGTTGCCACGACATCTACTCCAGCTACGCGCAGGGCAGCAAAGGCATGGCGATCGTCTCAAAGAGCGGTGACTGTGGGATGCCCTCCAGCACTTACAAGGGCCAGAATCCGACGCGATCAAACTTGCTCTGGGAATCCAAAGTCAATCCGGGCGAGCAGGACCCATATCAAAACGAATGGAACAGCCTGATAGATGCCATCCGCAATAACAAGCCCTACAACGAAGCCAAACGCGGTGTCCAGGCCAGTCTCGTGACGAGCATGGGCCGCATGGCCGCGCACACCGGCCAGGAAATCACATACGACGGGATTCTCAACTGCGACCACGAGATGGCGCCCGGCCTGGACAAGTTGACGATGGATTCTCCTGCACCCCTGCAGGCCGGGCCAGATGGCAAATATCCCGTTCCTCAGCCGGGCATCACTAAAAAACGGGAATACTGAGGCCTCGTCGCGCGTTGCCGGGTTATCCTGGCGTCCAAGAGACGGACTCTACGTTGCTGTGTCGCGCATGCGTGATTTGAGATGGTACGCGCTCAGACAGAGCGCCGGTTCCACCCACGTTGAAGCGGTTGCGGCGCATCGGGGAATGGACGAGCAGTACCATGCATTTCGGGAGTGAGATTGCTGGAGTGTAGAGCACGGCACTGACCCGAACGATTACAATCCAACGGTGACACCGACCACGCGGATGCAACTGCTCTTGAAATGGTTTGCTGAAAACCATCACTAATCAGAGCGTCCGTTTTTCGCGAGTTGACCCATACAAATCCGCTACAACCAGAAGTCTCGTTATCTGCCAATTCTAAAAAATATCCGATTCGTAAGCTCTTTATCATCGGTGAGCTATTGAAAAGTAAAAATTTTTAGTGGGACAATTCGGGAAAATATCCTTTACGGAAATCCGTCCGCAACCGATGCAGAGGTCATAGAGGCCAGCAAAGCAGCCAACGCATACGATTTTATTCTCTCTTTGCCGAGCGGCTTCGAGACGGAAGTCGGAGAAAGAGGGGCATTTTTATCCGGCGGCCAGAAACAACGTATCACCATCGCCCGGGCGTTCCTGAAAAACCCCAGGATTCTGATTCTGGATGAAGCCACTTCATCTCTGGATGCAGAGTCGGAGCAGCTTATTCAGGAAGCGATGGGACGTCTTATCACCGGCAGAACTACATTTATCATTGCGCATCGGCTCTCAACCGTAATCAATGCCGACCGGATTTTGGTCCTGTCTGCTGGCTCAATTGTCGAGTCCGGAACCCACGCCCAGCTTTTGATAAAAGGAGGTATTTACAGGGACTTTTACGCCCGTCAGTTCAGGTCGGCAAAGGCCGCTAATGAGCTGCTCGGAAACCTTGTTTTCTGACAGTTGAATCTCATAATGAATCCAGGTGGTTTTTTTCTTGCCTTTCGGGCAGTTTCGGATACATTATAGCAAATTAAGAGTTAAAGACCGAAAACTAAATGCCGATTAATCCGCCAGATGTATGGCGGATTAAAAGTGCGAGCTTTTGAATTTCAATTTCCATATTTGGAGATTGGCAATGATAGGTAAACAGATAAGAATCGAGAGAATAATCGACCGCAACTCACATAAGACGGTCATAATTCCGATGGACCACGGCGTTACAGTCGGCCCTGTCGAAGGCCTGGCAGATATGCGGACTGCAATCAGCAAAGTCGTGGCAGGCGGAGCAAACGCCATATTGATGCACAAAGGTATGGTTCGCGCAGGCCATAGAGGCAAGGGTAAGGATGTCGGGCTGATTATCCACCTTTCCGGCGGAACATCAATGAGTCCTGACCCCAACGCCAAGGAGCTTGTTTGCTCTGTTGAAGAGGCAATCAAGCTCGGTGCCGACGCCGTGTCCGTCCATATAAATCTCGGCGCTGAAACCGACATAGAAATGCTGCGGCAGTTAGGAGACGTCGGCGGAAAATGTTCGGAATGGCAGATACCGCTGGTTGCAATGATGTACACACGCGGGCCAAAAATAAAAAGTGAATACGATGTCAAAAATATAAAGCACGCCGCCAGAGTTGGCGCGGAATTGGGTGCAGATATTGTCAAGGTCGTCTATACCGGCAGCGTTGAAAGTTTCCGCGAAGTGGTTGAGGGCTGCCCGGTGATGGTGGTAATCGCAGGCGGGCCAAAAATGGATAGCGATGAGGACATCTTCAAAATGGTCGAAGGTGCCCTAAAGGCCGGCGCAGCCGGCGTATCAATAGGCCGAAACGCCTTCCAGCACAAGACTCCCGAAAAAATGGTCGCCGCCCTGTGCAAAATGGTCCACAAAGGCGCAAGTGTCAAAGAAGCAGTTAAGACACTACAGGATTAAAAATCGCCTTTGGCGGACGCAAGATTATTTAGATAATATGAAGGTCATCCTTTCAACGGTTATGATTTGTGTGAATCGTAACAACCAAATCAACCCTTATTTGAAAGGAATGACCTATGGAACGGATGTTATCAAAAAAACAGGCCTGGCTCAAGCAAGTTCGTCTCACAAAAGATGATGACCTCTACGTCGGCATCGACGCCCACAAAAAATCTCTCCACGTCGCACTCTGGCTAAATGACGCACCCGCCATCGATTTCGTTATGCCCCCCGACAGTGCAAAACTCATCAAGACGCTCAACAAACTTCGCCTGGCCCTGCGTATGGTCGTTTATGAAGCAGGCCCAACCGGATACTCACTGGCAAGGGCAATGCAGAACGCCGACCTGCCTGTCAGCGTGGTTGCGCCTTCAAAGACACCGCGTCAGGCCGCACCAGATTCCAAAACCGACTCCCTTGATGCCCGCAAACTCGCCGAATACGCCGCAAAAGGACTCCTCAGACACATCACCATCCCAACCATAAAACAGGAAGCTCAGCGTCAGCTCACTCGCCTGCGTGAACAATTAGTCGCCAAACAAACCCGCGTCAAACTCCAGATTAAAGGTTTCCTTCTTCAGCATGGAATCGACCAGCCGCAGGACCTTTCACGCTGGTCCAGGGCCGCCGTAGAATACCTTAAAAACATCCGGCTTTCAGAACCACTGCGATACTGCCTCGATACTCTCATCGAGGAACTCCTCTTTGTCGCCGAACAGATCAAACTCACCGAGCAAAAAATCAAAAAGGCATTCAGTGAAAAAACCCTCTCCACAACCTGCAAACTGCTCGCCACTCATCCGGGCGTTGGACCAATTATCGCTGCTCAGTTCGCAGCCGAAATCTTTAACCCAAAGCGGTTCACAGATAAAACTCAACTGGCTAAATACGTCGGGCTTGCTCCTTCCGTCAGACAATCAGGCCAGACACTGCGAGATGGCCCAATCCTTAAAACAGGCCGGCCGCAACTACGCTGTTCGCTCATCCAGGGTGCCTGGCTGTGGATAAGAAAAGACCACGATGCTTACAAAACCTTTTGCCGGCTCGTTCATAATACCGGCCACAAAAACAAGGCCATAACCGCTATGGCCAGAAAGCTTGCCATACATCTTTGGAAAATGGCCTGCGACAATAAACCTTATACCTGTGCCGTATGATGTTTTACGCTGAATAACAATATGAAAGGTTATCTGCTGACAGATAGTTTTTGGCTCGAATCCGTCTGGGCGACTACGAGGCGGGGCTTGTGCCTTGAGCACGATATTTAGATGGTAGCGCCCTGATGGTTAAATATGGATTGTTAACCTGTGCCTTGAGCACGAATAGCAGACTGAGCCGAAGCTGTCACAGCCAGCGGAGAAAGTATGCTTATGAATTAAAACAGAAAAAATAAATCATAACCGTTGACGGCTGACCTCATAGCAGCCCCCGGTTTTACCGGGGGTTGCTTGTTTAGCCGTCGCCGGCACGGCGATGGCATACACCTGTTTACAATCCAAAACTCCTCAAAAATTGGTCATCACGAGCAAAATCTCAAAGTCAGGGCTTTTTTGAAGCGACTCCGGAGCAAGAGTAGTGGCCGCTGTAAGTTTTGTTCTTGAAGCTACTCACGCTTAGCCAGTTGGCTGGCTTCTTATTATTATGGCTTATCTAAATACTGGCCGAATCTATATTGCTGCGAGACAATAGGTTTTGTGCTGCATAAAGAAATGGCAGAGAAAAACGGGTTTATAGGTGAGTGGTCGGTTTCGCTTTCGCAGCGAAGCTCCTGAAATACGTGGAAAATTTTTCATTTGGGCCAACAGAAAAAGTCGAACCGAACACTTTGAAATCTTATAAGTGCTTATAACAGATAACTTTACAACTAACGCCAACTATTTATCAAAAGGAACTCGGAAAAACCCCTAACTTTGAGTTTCTGTGCTATTGCTATGGACATCGGCTCCGATATAATATGTTGTTATAGCGGGCTCCTTTTCGTATAACGGTTATGGTCTACCGAATTATACTTGAGAATGCCCTCTCTTTATATATTCACGGATTAACACAGATTAACGCTGAGGTTTATAAGGATGGATTCCCACTTTCGGGCTTGTTGCCAAAGTAGAGATTGCTTCGTCGCTCCGTTCCTCGCAATGACACAAACCTGATTTCCTTGTCATTGCGAGGCCTGCGAAGCAGACCGCGGCAATCTCAATGCCGCCAAGTGTAGTTTAGCAACAGATCCTTTCGCGGGAATGACTATCAGGAAATTGTTGTGGTGCGTAAGGGGCAGGGATGGCATCTAAAAAGCTGAATATCTTTGATAGGCCAAAGCTAAAAAGCCCCCGTCTGGTAATCGGCTTCTCCGGCTGGATGGACGGCGGCGATGTCTCCACAGGCACAGTCAAGTGCTTTATCGAAAAGCTCGGAGCCCAGAAATTCGCCACGATTAATCCGGAGGGCTTCTATATCTACAATCTTCCGGGGATGATGGAAGTAACCGCCCTCTTTCGGCCGCATACCAAAGTGGAGGAGGGACTGATTACCTCTTTTGAAGTTCCAGCCGATGCCTTTTTCGCCAGCGAGGAGGCCGACCTTATATTCTTTCTGGGAAAAGAACCCAATCTTCTCTGGGAGAAATTTGCCAACTGCATCTTGTCGTTGTGCTCGCAGTTCGGCGTTAAAATGCTGTATTTCATCGGCAGTATTGCCGGCCTGGTTCCTCACACCCGCGAGCCGCGCTTGTTCTGCTCTGTTTCGGACGCAAAGCTCAAAGAGACTTTCCAGCATTACGGCGTAAAATTCACCACCTATGAAGGTCCCGCCAGCTTCATTACTTACCTGACGACCCGGTGCAACGAACAGGATTTGCACCTCGTAAGTCTTGTCGCTACGATTCCTGCCTATGTGCAGGGCAGCAATCCCAAGTGCATAGAG
>Ga0315289_10012995_pt1 | contig 11687 bp, 10 predicted proteins | sample YL17G11_40_MG_FD_203452 | JGI IMG/M metagenome (GOLD analysis project Ga0315289, IMG submission 203452) | Sediment microbial communities from Yellowstone Lake, YNP, Wyoming, USA - YL17G11_40 | ecosystem: Environmental > Aquatic > Freshwater > Lake > Sediment | place: USA: Wyoming | collected... | reverse complement strand
GCCGTTGGATGAGAAGCTCGAAGACGGCGACGAGCTGAAACTGATATCTGTCGTGTCCGGAGGGTGAATCGCGGAATCACTGGCTATAAGAAGGACAATTATTATCGCGAATGAGGAAAAGTATTTGTCACGGTTTCAAAAGCGAGTAAGCCTTAGCCAGCAGTTGAAGTGTCTCCCACCGTCTTCCCCACAAACCCTTTACTCTCGCTCAAAACCACTCTGCGCGGCAACGCGCCCTGTTCGATTGCAGCGCGTTTCTAGGGCATACGGCGCCCGAAGGCACGGAGACACATGGTCGCGCCTGCTCTCGTTGACGTCGCAGGGACGTGCGCTGACAACGGGCAAGAAACGGGCATGTCGTCAGGCGACGTGATCTCGTCCCCGAGCACCCCTGAAAAGACATATAATCGAAACCTGTTATCCAAACGGGGGAAATGCTGGGTGGCTATACTCGACAGAGACTTCTTACCTCATAGACTCGGGAAGGAACGGAATCGTTCGTCAAAGGTCCTCGTTTTCGCGATTATTCTCATCGCCGTATTGATTCTCGGCGCAATAGCAGGGCTTATTGGTCAAATAGGCAACAGTAGGGAACCGCTTCCGTCTGAGACTCCTGTGAGGGTCCCTGCGAGAATAGCCTACACTACGCACAGTCCGATCTCAATCATTGGGAATGAAGGATTCACAAATGAAAGCGGTGTCGTTTGGGGAAGCGGTACGGAATCGGACCCCTACATAATCGAAGGCTTGGACATCAACGCCTCGACTGCAACTGGGATTGGGATACAGAACACCGATGCGCACTTCATTGTCAGGGCCTGCCATGTTCATGACGGCGGATTGTACTATCGTGCCATCCTTCTAGACAGTTGTGTCAATGGCACCTTAGAAAACAACGACTGCTCGAGCAATCGTGATGGCATATATCTTCTTGACTCATCGAACTACAACACGCTAAGCAACAACAACTGCTCGAACAACGTGGAGACGGCTACAGGCATAGGCCTCTTCCATTCCTGCAACAACACGCTGGTCAACAACACATGCTCGGACGAGCTCTATGGAGTCATGGTCTCCTTTTCGAATGGTAACACGCTTATCAACAACACATGCTCGAACAACTTTTTTGGAATCTACGTCGTTGCGAGCAACAGCAACACACTGGTCAACAACACATGCTCGAACAACTGGGCCTGGGGTGCAGGGATTTATCTCGACGAATCCAACAGCAACACGCTTACTGACAACAACTGCTCGAACAGCGGTAGGGGGATTGAACTCAGCCTATCGAGCAGCAATACGCTGATTGGAAATCACTGCTCGAACGGTGGGATAGAGCTCTATGTATCGAGCAGCAACACGCTGATTGACAACAACTGCTCGAACGGTAATTGTGGTATTTTGCTTGAGACATCTAGCAACGGCAATTCGCTGATCAACAATACCTGCATATCCAATAGTCGATATGGCATATTCATCGTTGGGCCGTCATGTATCGGCAACAGTATTGCAGCGAACCTGATTCGCGATAATTCCGAATACGGGATTTGCATAATCTGGTTGTCAACCAACAACAGGATTTGGAACAACACATTCATTGACAACAACGGTGCAGGAAGCACCTACGATCCCAATCACATTCAAGCCTCTGATGAATTGGCAGGGAATTGGTGGAACAGCACGGACGGCTACGGCAACTACTGGAGCGACTGGACAACCCCAGATGTTGCTCCTCCTGATGGCATAGTCGACGTGCCTTACGACATCGCCGGGACTGCAGGTGCCAAAGACTATTACCCTCTGACGACCACGCCTTCAGAACCGATACCCGAATTCGGCGCGATGCCACTCGTGTTGATGGTCCTCCTGGTGGCAATCGTCTTGACGATAGGGGCGAGGCGAAGGAAGGCACATCCATCGTGAAGTCTTAAGTGGGCAAAGGTGGATGACAGACAGTGGTTCGAGGGGGGTATCGAGAGTGAACAAAGTCATTCTGGCGCTCGAAAGAGTGAGTTTTCTTGCGGCCATGGTCGTTGCTTCCATGCTTCTTTCAATAGCTCTCTTGTCGCCAGTTTCGTTGGCGTCGGAGGCAATCCAATATCACCAGGAGTTGGGGCGACTCGCCCGGGCAGTGAACGAAGCTGTAGGTCTGCCTGTAGTAATTGACAGCGAAGGCAGCGTAGGTGCATTTTCGTCGATTGCAGTGGACTCGAGGAACAAAGTGCACATCAGCTACTACGACGAATCCAACGGCAACCTGAAGTACGCGAACAATACCGCAGATTCGTGGCAAAACTGCACAATAGACACCGCTGGCGATGTTGGTCAATATACATCCATCTGTGTGGACGCGAATGACAAGGTGCACATCAGTTACCACGACGAAACGAGCCAGGATTTGAAGTACGCCACGAATGAAAGCGGATCGTGGCAGAATTACACGATAGACAACTCTGACATTGTGGGCGAAGATACTTCAATCGCGGTCGATTCGCATAACAGAATCCACATAAGCTACGTCAGCTACAACAGGTGGACGTGGACTCGATCTCTCCTGTACGCCAACAACACAGCTGGTTCGTGGCAGATTCGCGTGCTAGATGCCTCAGGTGATGTGGGCTACAGTACATCGATAGCCATTGACTCAAATGACAAGGTGCATATAAGCTACTGGGACTACGGCAGAAATAATCTGAGGTATGCAACTGACGTTTCCGGCTCCTGGGAGATACACACAATAGACAAGGAATACGGGCACACTTCTATTGCCGTTGATTCACACGACAAGATTCATATTGGCTATGTCTCTTGGAATGGCGTGTCCACTGTCATGAAGTACGCTACCGATGTATCTGGCACATGGCTGAACTTCACTGTGGATGATTCAGGTGATATCTCCTCCCAAACGGTCTCATTGGCTGTTGACGCGGTCGATTGTGTGCACCTCGTCTACTTCGACTGGGACGACTATGCCTTGGAATATGCTACGAATGCTTTCGGTCCGTTTCAGACGAGCATTGTCGACAAAGTGTGGTGTTACTACGCGTCGATTGCTGTTGACACCGACAATCTTGTCCACATTGGCTACTGTGATTGCACGAATGTATATCTGAAATACACTGTAGTCTTGGATACCCCGATCCCGGAGTTTGGCGTGATGCCTTTCGTGGCTATGGTCTTCCTGGCGACAATCGTATTGACAGCAGGGGCGAGGCGAAGGAAGGAACACTGATCCGCAAACAGTCGCCTTTCCTCCCCTATGGGCTTTTCCGAGGCGAGGCGCAAACCCCTACTTCAACCGACCATACCAATATTGAAACGGCTCGTTTGGAGATCTCTCGAAAGGCTTGAGCTTCTTCATAAATGGCCATGGGTGGTCGTTGAATCCTTCTAGCGGTATGCAGAACATCCGAGAAGGGGCATTTGGCCGTCCGTCCAGCCCAACAACAACATAGACTCTATGTCGTCCTTCCTTCTCCTGAAAACTATGGTATCTATCTAGTTGAGCCCGCGATAGAATTGCCAGTTTGTCGTTTCGAATTGACTGACTCGTCCTCCATTTGCACTCGACCCATAACAAGTGACCTGATTTCTTATGACGAATCTGAATATCCGGATTGAGAGCGCTTGCGATGTATCGACCTGCTAAATCGTCTCTTCGAGTTGTGAAATACTCGACTTCAAAATCCGGGCTGGGCAGAAGCCTATTTGCGACATAGACTTCAAAGTCATAGCCTTCTTTGAAGTAGTCTCTTCTGACTCCAGACCTTGAATACCTCGGCCCGTCATCGCTTTTTGGGACTAAGAGCTTCCGAACGCGTGGGGCGGGTACGGACACTATATCAGCGCGTACCAGGTCGATTCCACATACATGACAGACCCGAAGATCGTCTGAATACACGCGACCACATTTCGCGCAGCCCTTCGCCATCTTGCCCCTCGTCTCAGAATAGCCTTTCCTCCCCTATGGGCTTTTGCTGTCTTGCATGAGGACATTTTAAGTGCGAAGTCACCAATCTGATTTGACATGGGGGTAGCAGAGCAGAAGCCGACCGCAATGCCTCGGACTGGTGGGAAGGAACTGCAGAGTCCATATCCTTGGTTGATGGGTCTCCTAGTTGTTGCACTTGTAGGATTCATGACTTTCAGCACGATTATTCCCCAGTTCTCTCCGTCCTGGAACAAGGATGCCACTTCTCGAGTTTCAGCACTATTCGTGGCATTAACTGGCTTGTTCATTGGCACTATCGTGTCTATGAAGATCTATGACTACGTCAACGCGCGGAATCAGATTAGACAGTGGCGTCATGAGTACGCTCTCAGGCGAGTGGACGGCATCTACGTGCCGTTGTGGGAGCAGACGAGAGGACTCGTCAAGTCGATGGAACACTATGGTGACGTTAGCAACTGGCTCAGCAGAGCATATTTCCCAGGCTCAAGTGAGCCAAAGATCGTGGGTTTCAAAGAAATTATGGAAAGCCACCTTGGCATATTCCTCGATTCCAACGCGCGTCAGTTGTTGCAGTCCTTCCACGACTCCGTGGATGAATACCAGAAGGCTCACAACCTTGCATGGACCCAGTTATACAAATCTGTCACTATCGAGATCTCCAAACTGACTGGGGAGACACAGCTCTCGGGCAACTCGTCAGAAATGTTCAACGTGTTCATCAACAATCGGACAATGGTATATGACCCCAATCAAGAAGTCGAAAGCTATGTCAAGGAGAGTTTCGTTAGCGCACATTCCAGAATCTACCATGAACCTGAGAAAGCTCTTGCTGATTTCAGTGCAATCTTGGACAGGCTTCGAGGCATCAAGGAAGTTGAGAAGTTGCGACAAAAGCAGAAAGCGGGTTTGCCAAAGGGTCAAGCGGTCCTTGCAAGACTGAAAGAGATAGTCGAAAACCCGGTCAGCGTTGTCTTGGATTTCGAGGACAGAACATAAGTCTTGTTCTGTCCTGATCGGCAAGAAGAGAGCAACTGGAACAGTGCTAGGTGAAGGACATAAGCCTCTTGGAAACCCTCATGCCTTAGCATGATTCGTGCAGGACCGAGTCAAAGCTGTATGATTTGTCCCGCCTTACCTATTCGCTCCCATTTGATGATAGTGCATCTTCAACAGCCATCATGGCTCACAAGATGCGGGTTCATTAGATCTTGCTGATGAGGACTTTCTGACCTTGTCGCGAATTCGTCTTCCTGTGACAATGAGGGCAACACCAAGGACGAGAACTCCGACTCCGAAGATGAGATACCCAAGAGCAATCCCCGAGAGCGAGTAGGTGAGACTGAGATTCTGGGTTGTCGATTGGAGGGAAGAATCTCGAGAGTGCTCTGCCACCAGGTAGTATGTTCCAGCTCCCGGGAGGTTGACCGAGAAGGACCCTGAGGGCCCATTGCTTTCGTAAATGCTGTCTGCAAAGCCAGTTGTTGAATATGACTGAAACTGGTCAGAAGTGAATATGTAGAAACTGACATCGCCTGGTGAAACTGAGTAGCTACCCGACAGATGTCCGAGGACTACTTGGCTATTCGTGCGGAAATGAATGTAGTAACCTCCCGGGATAGCCTCTGTTGCACTGTGTGCGCTGTTGTCGATCAAAAAAGCGCCGATCACAGCTCCGAGGCCAAAGAGGACAAGAGCAATTCCCACCCTGACTACAATCATGGATTTCCTTCTTATGTGAACCGCTGGCCGCTCACTCCTTACAGACATAGGTTGCGGTTGCGGGGCACTCTCCGCAGTGCTGCGCGGTACCTCTGCATTATCATTTCTCCTCGGAATATACTCCCAATGTCGACGCAGGAACAGGATAACAGCCAATGCAATGAAACCAACTCCGAAAGTCATCTCCGTGTAGTTGTCGTCCCAGATTCCCAGGGCGAAGAAGGCACCGCTAAGAACGAGTGACACAATGACTGACTCAAGATACCGTTCTCTGAGGTCCTCAATAGTTCGCTTGTGAGTCCATAAAGACTTCTTGAAGGAATTGGCGCAATTGTGGCAAGAAATGGCTCCATGGGGGTTGCTCGCACCACAGAATGAACACACGATTGCCTTCCGCCTCTCGCCGTTCGGCGTCTTGCCGAGCTTGATCAGGAAGTCCAACTTAGCAGAGCGGAGGTCTTCTTTGCAGTCTTGGCAATACTGATCTGCTGTCACATTCTCGATCTTGCATTTGGGGCAGATGATGATTGCGTCAGGGGGGATGTCATCATAGCTTAGCTTCTTCGCCATGTTCTCTCCTGAATCCAGTAATCGCCATTCCTCCCCTATGGGCTTTTCCGAGGCGAGGGATTCTCAGGTGTGGGCTCTGATGGAGGAGCCGCCGGAGGTTGTGTCGGCGGAGCAGCTGGAGCACGTCGCCGCATCTCAATAGTGTACGCGACGAACAGTCCTACCAAGATTGCCCCGACGATGATAGCGACTGTGGGGAGTCCGTAGTAAGGTCCCCCGAAGCTGAACGCTCCGTTATCGTTACTAAAGGAAACGCTGCCGATGGCTTGGTTTCCGGCATGATCGGTCACCCTTATCTGGACCACGTGGTACCCGGAACCGAACCATAGGTGCTTTGCTTCGAAGCCTGTAACGGGCCTCCAATCCATCCCGTCAATCTTCATTTCCGTGGAGACAACGCCCGTGTTGTCCGAACTCTGCCAAGTGATATCGGCGTAGTCACCCCTAATGTGCGATCCGACCAACGGTCCAGTAATGCTCACGGTAGGCGGTGTTGTGTCCAGTGTGACAGTGATGGGGTCAGCGGCGTAAGTCGCTCCATAGCTACCCCAAGTGTAGGCGGATTGAACGTGGATCGTGTTCGCGCCAGGTGCTAGCTGGACCTGAACCGCCCACGCTGTGCTTGCAGTGTCCGCTTCGACGAAGTGGACGTTGTCGAGACTGACCTCTACCTTATCCGCGTACCCATCGAATGTGCCAGAGATGCCCGTAGTCACAATGTTCGAGTATCCCCCTGCCACAGGTGATGTAATTACCAGGGATGGGACAACGGATTCAACCTGATAGGTGACGGTCGCACTCCAGAATCCGCTTGAGTCAATCGAAAAGCCTAGTTTCCATTCCCCAGCCTGGTCAGTTATTGCACCCCATGTGTCGGAAGTGAGCCCGACGTGAGTCCCGTCCGGCTTCTGAAGCCAGTCCGTGAAAATCGTGCTCAAAGTGGAGACAGATACATCCCAGAGTATCAGCTCGTCAACTCCACGAGTCCCGAAGCTTACGTACTGCGTTTGTCCCGGGCTCACCGTGAATGATCCGGAATCCGCTCTTGCTGATGGTGCGAAAGACACAAGCGACACAACGAGCGCGGCCAAGACTACCATTACAACTGCGGTGTTCCTGCGGACAGACATCGCCATTTCCTCGTTCCCGCATCACGGTATGGACCTTAAGGGCTTTTCTGGCGATTCCTGTTGATAGCCGTCAGTCGTATGTGCGATGGCGAGATGGTTTCAAACCCTCCGGGAGTCGCCCTCTCTCCCCTATGGATGTTATGATGAAATCGTCCCTTAACATTCGCAGGATACGAATAGTCGAAAGACCATACGATGTTCTAGTCACGGATCCAACCCCGGGAAAAGAGTGCACTCCTAGTGCGACCTATGGATTGGGGCACATCCCTGACAAGGGACGAAGTTACCATAGTGCGGGAAAACCGCGAATAGAGGCATGTCCGAAAGCCCCAACGAATCCGCGAGATCAGGGGAATTCAGAAGAAGATAACAGATAACGAACAGGCGTCGAGGGACATTTCAACATAGAGGTCTTTTCCGAATGGGTTGGCGAGAAGAAGTGGGCCCAACCGGATTAGGACGGGTCAGACCGACTGGCTCACGGTCAAGAATTTCCGGTTTCGGAAATCTCATCGCCGAGGATGCGAGAGATGATACAAAACCCTTTCCCATCTTTTTTCTCAAATCGCTCTCACTGAGTGCGAGTGAGGCCAGGAAGAGCTTTATCATCGAGACCTGTTACGGAAACAGGGGAAATGCTGGGTGCCAATAATCGACAGAGGATTACCTCTTGATAAGCTCAGGAAGGAACGAAATCGTTCGTCAAAGGTGCTAGTTCTCGCAATGATTCTCATCGCCGTATTGATACTCGCCGCAATTGCAGGGCTGATTGGTCAAATAGGCAATAGTAAGGAACGACTTCCGTCTGGAACTCCTGTGAGAACCCCTGCGAGAATAGCCTACACCACGCATAGTCCGATTTCAATCATTGGAAACGCAGGATTCACGAATGCAAGCGGTATCGTTTGGGGAAGCGGTACGGAATTAGATCCCTACATAATCGAAGGCTGGGACATCAGCGCCTCGACTGCAAACGGGATTGAGATACGGAACACCGATGCACACTTCATTGTCAGGGCCTGCAGTGTTTATGACGGCATATGGAACTATTACGGTATTCACCTAGATGTTTGTGTCAATGGCACCCTGGAGAGCAACAATTGCTCGAGCAATTTGTATGGCATGTATCTCTCCTCGTCGAGCGGCAACACTCTCAGCAACAACACCTGCAGCTCGAACAATGTTTATGAGATATTGCTCGAATCGTCAAACGGCAACGCTCTCAGTAATAACACCTGCACCCACTACCAGGGGGGTGGGGATGGCATAGAGATCTTGTCGTCGAACAACAACACGCTGTGCAATAACAACTGCTGGCGCAATTTTAGAGGCATATATCTCCGGTCATCGAGCAACAACACGCTGATTAAGAACACCTGCTCGAGCAATGGCGTTGGCATATTCCTCGACTTTTCGAGCGACAAGAACATACTGAGCGACAACAACTGCTCACAAAGTTCCTATGGCATAAGTGTCTGGTCATCGAGCAAAAACGCGCTAAGCAATAACAATTGCTCATACTGTAACCGGGGCATATATCTCAAGTCATCAAGCAGCGACAACACTATCGACAACAACACCTGCTCGAACAGTGGTTATGGCATGTTTATCGACTTGTCGAGCAACAACACGCTGCGCAACAACATCTGCAACTCGAACGATTGGGATGGCGTGTGGCTTCCCCAATCGAACAACAACACGCTGTGCAACAACACCTGCTCGGCGAACAATCAGTATGGCATATGTCTCTCCTGGTCATACGGCTGCACTCTCAGCAACAACAACTGCTCGAACAATTGGGATGGCATAGCGCTCGACGAGTCGAACAACAACACGATGAGTAGTAACATCTGCAGCTCGAATATTGCTAGAGGCATGTGTCTCTTCTCATCGAGCGACAACGCGCTGTCCAACAACACCTGCAGCTTCAACAATGAGTATGGCATTTCTATCCTCGCCAAGTCGTCGTTGCAGAGCAGCAACAACAGAGTATGGAACAACACTTTCTATCATAACAATGGCGCAGGCGACACCTATGATTCGGCACATGTTCAGGCATTCGATTCCGAGACAGGCAATTGGTGGAATAACACGGACGGCCACGGTAACTACTGGAGCGACTGGACCTCGCCTGACTCTGACATGAATGGCGTTGTTGATTCCCCTTATGTGTTGGATGGCACTGCTGGCGCTCAGGACTACTATCCCCTGACAACATCTCAGACACTGATACCAGAGTTCGGCATGATGCCACTCATTATGATGGTCTTCGTCATGGCAATCGTGTTGACAATAGGGGCGAGGCGAAGGAAGACCGAGTGATTCGCAAACAGTCGCCTTTCCTCCCCTATGGTCCTTTCCGAAGGGAACTCACAGACTGATCAGGATCGGCTGTTGTATGATTCTCTGATCCAACGAATGACCTCGTCGTCAATATCCTCCACACTTCTTATTCTGAAGAAATGAGTGACCCAAGACCACCCCCAGTTAGCAGCGTCGTGCAGCCGCTCACTTGTTTCTGGACCTTCGAGGCCAACACCAACCTCTATCATCTTGGACTTGACTTGAACAACGGCGAAAATGTTTGAACTCTGCAGTGCGAGATAATACTTCTTGGCGTAGGCAGACAATTCACCAAACTCCTTCTCCAGCTTCTCCAGCAAGCTGTCAAAAAGAGGTCGGAGCTTTGCCCTGTCCCCTACGAAGTGGTCCTCAATCTTGTAGTCGTGGGGAACTGGGGGTGCTCCTCGGTCTGTTCTCGAATCATAATCGGTTTCGAAATGAAGATATTGACCAAATGACGGGTGCTCAAGGCAGATGTACCTCAGAAGGCTTATGTTTGGCTCGACCATTCCAGCAGCATTTATTGTCCGGGGTCCGAAGTGAGGCCAGCTCGAGATGGCCAAAACGGCGGACGGGAGGCCACGCAGTCGGACGATTTCGTGCCCTCGAAGAGTAGTTTGATAACCTCCATCGGTGGTCCCTCGTCGGGTCGCATGGTCGGGGAACATGCGGCTTACCAAGGAGATGAGCAACGGCATGGGAGTACCGAGAATAACCGACTCGGGGACGACGGTGAATCAGCTAGTGAGCCTCAGATCATCGACGGCGATTCGTTGGTGAATGAGGATCATATAATCGAGAACTTCAAGAGGTTGGCAGGACTGCGATTGAGAGGGTCCACACCGAAGACGTACGAGACGGCTTTTCGAAAATTCGCCAGCGCAGAAGGACTTGAACGTTACACAAGGCGGCAGCTCGCAGGTAGGAAGGGGCAGGAGCTTCTCCTTCACTATCTACTCGGGCAGGTGCCCGCGCCCTCAAGAAAAACGCGCAATGCGAGCCTCAAATGTGTCTGGACGGAAGGGCTGAACTTGCCCTACCCAGTATCGCGTAGACATCTCGGCGAAATACCCGAAGTCCAGAATCGACAAAGCCCACGGGACTCGGACGTATTGCCGTGGCTGAAAGCGATAGAGCGCGAGGAGGAAGCGGTCTTGAAATCCTTGTTACTCATGGTCTTTCAGTTAGGGGTGCGGCCGTCACATGTGTGCCTGTTCAGGTGGAAGCATGTCAGGTTCGGGCAGGACGGGAAGCCAGAGGCGATCATAACGAGTGGTCGCGAACCAGGCAACAAGAGAATGACTCCAGTGAAAGCGCGTCTACCACCAGATCTCAGTGAGGCGTTGGCGGATCTCAAGAAGATTGTGCCAGATGCCATGCCTGAAGACCCGATCATCCCTCATCGAAAGGCAGACGGAAGCTTGGAACACAATGTGGGGATGAGCACGCGCAACCTCTCGACTCAATGGCGCAGATTTCAGGCGAAGCACCTACTCACACGCTTGAGCCCTGTCTACCTGCGACATTGGGTGAGCAAGGTATGTCGGCGTGCAGGGCTGTCCTATGTTGCCACAAACACGATGCAGGGGCACAAAGGCAAGTCCACGAACATGCGCGACGTGTACGATAGCCCAGACGACGAGGAGCTATTCGCGGAGCAAGCGTCCGTCCTTCCGTACGGCCCGATGGGATTCGTCTGCCCGAAGATCGAGCTAGATCAGGCATTACCAACCGAGCTCACTAAGCCATTGGGCAGGTGTCTCAGTGGTGAGATACTGCCGAGTCAATTCGCAGAGATCGTCACTGCCTACTTGACCCGTCAGCTTAAGAAGCCAGTCAGTACGATAGTCGCATGACGAGTTATTCGCCTTTAAAAGCCTTCCAAAAGTATTTATCGACCTGCGTATTAGTAGTGCCGAAGAACAGCGCATCAAACTTCATCTGACATATCATCCTATAATCAAGTGAATGTC
>Ga0315289_10012994_pt1 | contig 11687 bp, 10 predicted proteins | sample YL17G11_40_MG_FD_203452 | JGI IMG/M metagenome (GOLD analysis project Ga0315289, IMG submission 203452) | Sediment microbial communities from Yellowstone Lake, YNP, Wyoming, USA - YL17G11_40 | ecosystem: Environmental > Aquatic > Freshwater > Lake > Sediment | place: USA: Wyoming | collected... | reverse complement strand
CCGTAGGGATCGCGTCGGACGGTTCATTGCCAATCACGACAGCCCAGGACCGGACATCCCATCGGGTCACAAGCCCCCTGATAACATAGGGGTCGTTTTTGGCGAAGTCTTCGGCGACAGAGCGCTCGGGCGCGCGGAACACGAGAAGTGCTCGGTCTGCCGGGTCGGTGAGCGCCCCAGCCAGGAGGAGCTCGCCGCGGCGGTACGCCTCCCGCACGAGCCGAAGATGTTCCTCCCGGTACGCGCCCCTGCGCGCCACGAAATTGTCGACTACATCGTAGAACAGTGCATAGTAGTTCATGTCATCACCTCTCAAGGTCTGTGGGAATGCGCGACGGCTCCGAGCCAACTTGGTCCAATTCAAGAGCTCAATTTTCGGACATCTAAGACCAAGGCGTTTCCATCACTATGACTGATGATATAGGTCCAAAGGCTCTGGGATTGCCGAAAGTTGTTTCAGAACCTACGTCCGCCCCCACTCTACTCTCGCTAAAAAGCGGGCCCAAAAGCCATGAAGGGGGTTTTCAGCGGAATCAGTATTTAAGTATTTTCCCTAGACGGTTTCCAACAGTTTCTTCCAAGCTTGGCGGTGGGACGGTTGAGTGTTCCAAGTATCAAGGTGCTCGCCCACTTTTTGAAGAAACGTGATGCGGCTCGGCTCTCCCCCAAGCGCGAGAACACTTCGGGCAAACTCGGAAAAGTCGAAAACATAAAGGTTCTGGCCGCTTGCGAATGCACGGGTAATACGCTCACTCAGGGCCGGCTGCTCGTCGGCTTTAACTCCGGGAGTTGCAAAAAAGATATCCTTAATCTTGCGTTGCCGGCATTTTTGGAGCGTTCCCTCAACATCGGTTAGCGTTATTGTGCGATCTTTTACCTCAACAGCCAAAACGACTTTTCCTTCGGCATTGACGCATTCCAAATCGGCTGCCTGACCGGTCGCCTTGTCGCTAGCATTGATTCGTGCTCGATCTACTCTCGCGTAAAGGCCAAAGTGAATTCCTATGGCATCAAATATCGCGCCGCAAAGGGCCAGACTCCGATCGCCTCCAGATTTCTCCCGCAGGAAGCGTTGAGCGAGCGAAAGGGCACCTTCCAAGCTAATACGCGGCGGGAGAGGGTAAGCAAAGCGAAGGGATTTCTGCCGACGAAACATTTCCAGCAGAACCTGCCGAAATACCGCTTCCGTGAAATCGGGATCACTCCGGGACTCCACTTGTTCCAAGATCTCGACAAGAGTGTTCCACCCAGTCACGTCCTTCTTACTTTGGTCATCGCGAGCCATGCGAGGAAGGCGCATAGGGTTACCAACGTAAGGGTCGCTTGAAGTGCCGAGGATGTTTTCCTGCCGCTGATTGAAAGATGCGACGACCTTACTTCCCAAGCTCCTTGCGTCCCATCCGGTGAGATCGCTTGGATCCCCTTTTCTCTTTTGGAGCCGCAGGCAGTCAAGCATTGGGTTAGTTAGCTTTCCCAACAGCTGGATTGGCAGGCAAAAGCGATAGGCCACTTGTTTGTGGTTGACTGAAGCCTGAATGGCCTGGTGTAAGGTGATATCAGTAACGAATTGGGCATCGGGGTTTGCGCTTGCTTTGGCCACTACAACTTGCCAGTGCGTCTCAAGCAATTGCTCAGCCTTCCTCAAATCAAGGGTTTCCGTATCACCGTTTCTTTTTGCCATGTTGTCGCAGTTTGTATTGAGCAGGTCGCTCAAAAAGATAAAGGTTCTTGTCGGGCAAACCATAGTTGTAAGTCTGTGAATAAGATTCCGGATCGTAGTTCGCCCAGACGGATTCCGTGCGCGCGCCCTTCGACGAATTGCAGAGTCGCGTATTGGCATCAACCCTGATCCAGTCACGATAGAGCCGATCCATCAGGGGGCAACGGTAACCCGATACCGCTGCAGCCCCTCGCACGGATCGAAGGATTTCTGCGAGCTCCTCATGTTCACGATCAGTCATTTCGTATCCGTATGCCTTGCTGTCGCCACGGGTTTCATGAGGATAAGGCGGGTCGCAATAGAAGAGCGTTTCTGGCGAATCGTAGCGGAGAATTAATTCATTCGCGGGGGCGTTTTCTATCTGAACGCGCTGTAGCCGCTGCACTATCTGAGGCAGACCTTCCACACTACCTAACCAACGTGAAACAGCTCCGGCCATACCGGCACGCGAGGTCAAAACACAATGAGCCCATCGGCCTTCGGAGCTTGTCTGCGCCAAGCCAGTCCGTGTCTGGCGCGCACGAACAAAAAAGCGGCGGGCGCGCTCGATTGGCGAAGGATCTGGCTCAGGACGGCAGGCTTTTACCAACTCTTCGCGCGAGAAGGGGGTCAAACTGATGAGTCGGATAAGCTCGTCGCCGTGATCTCGCAAGCAGCGGAAGAAGTTCACCACCTCAGAATCCAAGTCATTATAGGTCTCAACGGGCGCCGGTGGCCGGTTGATTAAGATAGCCGCTGAGCCGCCGAAAGGCTCACAGAAATGAGTGAATGTGGTCGGGAGCAGCGGCAGAAGGAAATCCAGGTGGGAAAACTTCCCGCCATAATAGCCAAAAGCGATCATCTTGCTGCGCCGGTCGCTCGCGCGCCCAATCAGGCGACGATGGTTGAACCGATGCGCCAGTTCCGGGCGCTTGGCGGACTCATTATCCCCCTGCGCGATATCCTTGGACCGTATTTTTGCTGGAGTACTCACCTTTGCGGTATTGTCCTTACACCGTGTTTCGGGGATCCTGTAGACTATTCAACTACAACTCCCTTTTTGGTTATTTGAGTATATTGGGAAGGGTATTGCATGTCAAGGGCATTTGAGGCACAGAGGAAATATAACCAGACGTGGTTATTAACCCAAAGAAATTTTTTGCGAATATCCAGGACACTTGACAACTATCAATCGGGCGTCTATTGTGATTAGCTGGATTCCTGATGGTAGGGTCCTTGTCATAATCGGACAGAGAATGCCTGTGAATCATCGGGCTGGAAGAGCCGTTTATGCGACCTGAACATGAAGCCCTTTTTGAGCCGATTGCCATAGGAAGGCTTCGCTTGGCCAATCGGGTCGTACTTGCTCCCACCTATGTGGGGATGGGCGATCTGAGGGGAAATGTAACGGACCAAAGTCTCTGCTATTATTACGCCCGCGCGATGGGGGGAGTGGGTCTGATCATAGTAGAGATCACCGGAGTCACGGGTCGCTATGCCTTCAGCCCGGGGTTCGGGCTCGGCCTGGCATCCGATTTTAACATAGCCGGCCTGCGGGATTTGGCCCAAGTGATCCACTGGGGAGGCGCGAAAGCTTTCCTTCAGCTCTTACCGGGGCAAGGAGCCCAGGCCTTGCGGTCTCACGAGAAGAGACCTCTGGTGGGTCCTTCTGACGTCCCGTCCCTCATCCCGCAGGAGGAGCTTCCCGAAGCGATAAAAGGTCTCTCACAAAAGGTTCCAGAACATCCCCGGCCCCTCACCAGGGAAGAGATCCAGGGCTTGAAGGCCATGGTGGTGAAAGCTGCAAGTCGGGCCAGGAGGGCCGGTTTCGACGGCGTTGAGCTTCACGGAGCTCACGGATACCTGCTCAGTCAGTTTACCTCCCCCTACTTCAACCGCCGGGATGATGACTACGGCGGCTCTCCCGAAAAACGCTGGAAGCTATCCGTGGAGATGGTTCGTGAGGTTAAGCAGGCGATGGGAACCGACTTCATAGTTGGCTATCGTTTCAGCGCCAGGGAATGGATTCCCGGGGGGCTTGAAATCCCGGAGTCCCTTCATATGGCAAGAGCCGTCCACCAAGCTGGGGCGGATTACCTCTCCGTGAGCCACGGGTGTTATGGGTCGGTAACCCGTATCTTTCCCCGTGGCGAGGGAACCATGAGTGCAGATGCAGCCATGATTCAAAAAGAGGTTACCATCCCGGTCATGTGTCCGAACTTCCAGGATCCAGGCAAGGGAGCTGAGGCCATTGCAAATGGATCCGTCGCCCTCGTGGCCCTCTCCCGCGCCCTTCTGGCAGACCCTCTGTGGACGGAAAAGGTCCGGGAGGGAAAACCCGAGAAGATTCAGCGCTGCATTCGCTGTTATCAATGCCTCCGCGCGGCCCTTGTTGATTATCTTCCCGTTCGTTGCCCGGTAAACCCCGGACTCGGATTTGAACGCTTCGACCCAAGGTATTTGCCCCATCCCGGCAACCCAAAGGCATAGGAGCGAAGGGCTGGGGAGACGGATTCGTCGTGACACTTCGGAGTGAGCTCAGTCGAACGCCCAGCCGAACGGCCGACGTGAGGGGGAAACGAGGGGGGCGCAAAAAATTTTGTTGCTTTGGATAACCAAGCCAATTGACTGGACCGTCACCCAGAAACCATGAAACTCTCCCCTGCCCCCCCTTTAGCGGCTTTGTCATAATTCGTCATGCCCGCGCCGGCGGGCATCCAGGAAGATGGAATGATTCAACAAAACTGCAACTGGATTCCGGCTTTCGCCGGAATGACGGCTCATTTCCCCAATTACGACACAACCTCTTTAACAAAGGGGGGATGGGGGGATTTGAAAGTTATTTTCTACATAACGAAAGGAGATAATGAAATGAAAGAGGTGAAGGAGATGGAAATCGCCCAAAGGGCCGTGGAATTGATCAAGGAGGGAGCTTTCCTGGTGGTCCAGGCCAAAGGACGAAAAAACGTGATGACCATCGGATGGGCCATGTTCGGGTTTGTATGGAAAAAGCCCGTTATGATGGTCGCGGTCCGGAATAGCCGGTTTACCCACGGGATCATCGAAGAAGCGGATAGCTTCACGGTCAGCGTCCCGACCGGGAGTATGCAGAAAGAGATCAATATCTGCGGATCGAAATCGGGCAAGGATTTTGATAAATTCAAAGAATGCCAGCTCGCCACGACCAAGGCTCAGAAAGTCAGCGCGCCCATCCTCAAGATTCCAGGGTATCACTATGAATGCAAGATGATGTACAAGACCCCCATGGACCCAAAATTCATGGATAAAGACACGGAGGCCCTCTATCCCAAAAGAGACTACCACACTCTGTACTTTGGAGAGATCGCGGCCTGTTATATCAGCGACTGATGAACAGAACTCCGGAGGGACAGAAAGAGATTCTCAATCCAGAAGCATGGGAGCATTCCCTTCTTCACGGGCTGGCCTGCGAATGGGAGAACAGCCTCTGGGTCCTGAGTCCCTCGCACCGGAAAATGATGCGTCCTCCCCTGTTCAGTCTGAGGGATATGGATGACCGGTGGGGCTCTTGGTCGGGGAAGAAACGGGAAATCTCCTTAAGCCAAAACCTGGTCCTGAATCATCCCTGGGACTCGGTGTGTGAAGTCCTGCTGCATGAGATCGCCCATCAATTTACCGAAGAAGTCTTTGCCGCCCGTCATGAGCCTCCCCATGGGCCGCATTTCCAGAAAGCCTGCCACCTCCTCCGGGCCAATCCCAAAGCCTCGGGGAATTACAAACCTCTGGATGAACGGATCGCCCAGGGATCGGCCGGCGTCGAGGATCGAATTATGGTCCGGGTCAAAAAACTGATGGCCCTGGCCGGAAGCCCCAATCAGCATGAAGCGGAAGCGGCCATGGGCAAGGCTCATGAGTTGATCGCCAGGTACAATCTGGATCTTTTGGCGCAGGAAGAAAAAAGGAATTTTACCAGCGTTTTCGTCGGCCAGCCCGCCCTGCGTCACCCGCCGGAAGATTACGCCCTCGCCCATTTATTACAGGATTATTATTTCGTGCGGGGAATATGGGTGTCGGCTTATGTGCCGGCAAGAGGCAAGATGGGGCGGGTTTTGGAGATCAGCGGGACCATCCAAAACATAAAAATGGCCAGCTACGTGCATGATTTTGTGCGGCGGTTCATCCATTCCCAATGGGCGACCTACAATGAGAATCGACGCTTGAACCGTTATCGCCGGACGGATTTTGCCCTTGGAATCGTCGAGGGTTTTCGTTCCAAGCTGGAAACTCAAGGGAAAGAGAAGGAAAAGACTCCAGCCTCGCTGTCCTTGATGAAGATGGAGGACCCCTTACTGAGAGAATACTTGGATTACAAATATCCTCACACCGCCAAGATCCAGAGGGGGGTTGCCCGACAGGATAAGAACGTATTGCAAGACGGCAAGCGCCTTGGGAGAAGGCTGGTCATTGCCAAGGGAATTACGGAACACGGGGGAAGCCGGGGGCTGCTGATCGGGGGTTGAGAAATGTGGCCTTTAACGGGATCATTAAATTTGATAGCTTTGTGAAAAGAAAAGTTTCCCCTCCCCTGGTGGGAGGGGATGAAGGGGAGGGGGATAAATGACCTGGCGAAAATTCTTGATTCTTCACCCTCACCCTAGCCCTCTCCCGTCAAGGGAGAGGGGATATTTTTGACTTTTTGGAAGTCATAAAATTCGGCTATGGAAAATTTCCTTTCCCTATTCCAGGGTCTGGAGGGCCTGCAGCAACCATGCATTTTGTTCGTCTTGATGGGGATTGTCTTAGCCGGGGCTTTTGTCACCTCAGGATTTGGCATCGGCGGCGGTACTATGATGACTCCCCTATTTATTCTCTTCCTGCCCCCCAAGTTTGCCATTGGATTGCTGGCACCCCTTATGCTGCTGATTACCGGCGCCGGCGTTCGCCAGTATTGGGGACAATGGAGCGCGCATTCCGTCCTCGTGATCCTCCCTTCTTCATTAATAGGGATATGGGTGGGTACCTATTTATTGGCCGAAATCCCGGCAGCAATCGTGAGCAAGACCGTGGGGGCACTGGCCATCGGTTTTGGAATCATCCAATTTTGCATCATTGACCGTCCGGATTGGAGAGACCGGCTCCGCCCGGGGACCTGGCAGGGGGTGGGATTCGGTTTTGCCTCGGGCATCACCAGCGCGCTCGCCCACAGCGGGGGCATCATCTTCTCTTTTTATCTGCTGCCGCACAGCCGGACAAAGGAAATATTTGTAAGCACCGCGGTTTTCCTTTTCTTCACAGCCGGGATCGTCAAGGTAGGGACCTATGCCTATTATGGCATCCTGACTTTCCCCATTTTACTGATTTCTTTGACCTTGGTGCCGGCGATGATCTTTGGTTCAATCGCGGGGAAACGGCTCAACCGCCTCATACCCAATAAACTATTCATGCGGCTGATCTGTGTCCTCGTGGCTGCAATGGGAATCAAGCTGACTTTTTGGTAGTCGGCTGATATTCCCGCGCCAGATAATCGGGGACCGGAGAGGACCTTGCGGCCTTGAGGATGTCTTCAGCCCAGGGTTCGGCAATGGAGCCGAGCGCCCGGATGGCCAGCACCCTTTTGAATATTTTCGGATAGTAGGCCCGGACGACGGTTTTCGCGGACGGATCGAAGAATTGGGCGTACCCTTGGCGGATGCTTCTTCCGTAGACCCCTACCGAGACGGCCAGTCGTTCGCCCGCAGCGCCCATCTGATGGATCCCTTCATCCAGAGGGAGGACATGAGACGTTCCTCCGGGTTCGATCACCTTCGAAGAGATCTCTTCCAGTTCTGCATAACCTTCAACCCGCCCATCGTCCAGCCTTCGGTATTTTTTCTCCCGTACCGGCTCAATCAGGGAACCGATCATTCCCCAGGAGCCGTGATCGTGGATCGGACTCGGCCGGTGCGGTTCCCAGATGTAGGCCAGAACCGAAAAGGACTGGCCGGGATTGCGGTGGAGGGTAATTTCATTCCGGTACACCGACGTGGGCTGCCGGTTCAAGAAGCCTGGGTCGATGAGCAATTTCCCAAAAAATTCCCGAAACCAGCCCGGATCGTTTAACAGCTCGCCCAAAAGCTTCAGGCCAACATCCATCACCTGAGAGGTACCCGGTTTTCCCTCGAGGAAAGCCTGGAAGCGGAGACAGAACGTTTCCAGATTCATAGGGGTCATTGGTCTTCGTCCTTTGTTTTTTTAGGCGTAGGCACTCCGTATTTGCGGATGTGGCTCCAGGATTTATACTCCGGGTCGTCCGGGTTTGCGGCCAGCGCCTCAGCCTCTTTCAGGTATTTTTTCATAACCCCCCCCTGCTTGTACAGCAAACGATCCTTACCGACAGGGCAGACCTTGGTGCAGATCCCGCAGGGATAACACCGCCTGGCAGTTAATTCCTCAGTCATTTCCAAACAGGCCGTCTTGTCATAATCCCCAATCACCTGATCTTTGCGCATCGTGATGGCCTTCTTGGGACAGCACTTGGCGCAGGCCTCACACTTGATGCAGAGTTCCTTATCCACCATCCGATCCGGGGGCAGCGATGCCGAAGTGAAGACGGAGACCAGCCGCACCCGGGGGCCGAATTCCGGGGTCAGAAGGTTATGGCTGGCACCGATGGTGCCCAACCCGGCATATTTGGCGGCCATCACATGGCTGAAGGCAGCGAGGTTCTTTTCCCTCAGGGCCTTGAGGCTGCTATATCCGTCCCGGGGGAAGAAAAAAGAGGCATGGCCCAGGCGATTCAGGTGGCGGGTCAAATCGTAAGCCAGTTGGTCCAGAGACCGATTGCTGGTGTCATAAAGCTCCTTGTGCAAAATCGAAGGGGTGGTCTCGACGATGGGCAGGGGCATTTCCATCCCCATCACGATGACGGTGCGGGCGGGGGGCCAGATCGCTTGCGGGCGGAAATCGGGAGGAACTTCACCGGCTTCGTCCCAGCGCTCCACAGGGGCAAAGCCGACCAGGTCCGCCCCCCGTTCCTTGCAGAATCGTAGGATGAGACCTTTCAGGTCGGAGTTCTGCTCAGCCGATTGTTTTTTCCCGGGGGGATTTATACCTAATTTCTTTGACCGCGCAGCCATAGCTGTTTTCTTTCCCGGCGAATGGTTGGAATATATATAGTTTAAAGGAAGGAACCAAAAAAATCAAAAGACGCCGAGCGATAATTGGACCTTTGGACGCTTCAAATCGCCTATATCATTATTCAACACTAAAATATTCCACACGGGCTATGGCCTAAATCATATCTATTTCCCCATGCGAGTCTCGTATAATTAAAAGAAAGGATTGTCAACCTTGATGATCTCGTATGATCTCGTAAAAAGTCAAAAATACGCCCTCTCCCTCGACGGGAGAGGGTCAGGGTGAGGGTGAAGAATCAAGAATTTTCAACAAATTATTTATCCCCCTCCCCATCATCCCCTCCCGCCAGGGGAGGGGAAATTTTATTTTTTACAAGACCATCAACCTTGATGATCTCGTAAAAAGTCTGAAAAGACGTATTTCCATCATTCCGGCGAACCCCGGATCGGGTCCGGGGCAGGCGCCGGAATCCAGTAGGGGCACGGCATGCCGTGCCCCTACCATACCTTAAATATTCTCTGGACTCCGGTTTCCACCGGAGTGACGACTTTTTACGAGAACATCAACCTTTCATCTCCAAAAACCTTGCTCCGGTAAGGATAAAATAAGTGGGCAGGAAATTTTTCTTTCTTCTTCTAATTCTTTTTTCCCTTTTCATCCTCGGCGGAGTTGTCCATCACCACCCGGATGGCCTCGCTCATAAGAGCTGTCTTCTGTGTTATCTGAGTTTACAGCATTCTGATTATATCCTGCAAACCTCTGCGTCAACTTCTTCGATTTCGGGGCCTCTTTGCGGTGTTTCCCCGGACAACCTGCCGATTTTTTCATTCCTTGCCAAATCGCCTTTAGCCATCCGGGCTCCTCCTGTATAATAGTCCAACCCGTCAAGCGAGCTTTTCCCATAGATCCATCATATAAGGATGATCCTTCCCGCAGGAATCCTCCAACTCACTCCGGATGGGCAAATGTCCAATGGATCTAGGGAACCAGGATTATTATCTTCCGACCGGGTCAAATGTTGATGAGATATGACCCCCCTGTATGGAGGAGGGAAGATGCGTACAATGATCGTCTTTGTCTTGTCTTTATGCCTGGTCAGCACGTCGGCCTTTGCCGAAACCCTGGAGGAGCGCATCCAGCAACTGGAGGAGACCATCAAGAAACAGGAGGAGATGTTACAAAACCAGCATAAGACATTGGAAGAGCTGAAGGAGAAATCCAAACCAGAGAAACCCGCCGAGCAGCCGGTCAGCCCCCCTCCGCCAACGCGGGATTATCGGCTCGACGACCGATCCCGGGGAATCTACGTCCCATCCGCCTCCCCCTTGACCCCCTATTCTTTGACGAAACAGGTGGCCACCCCGGGGCTGATGAATCCCGCCATCAGCCTTATCCTGGATACCCTGTATTACCATTCCAGCTTGTCAAGGAATGAACTGGCGTCGAAAAGTACCCCCGGCTTCATTGGTCCCCAGGAGCCTCCTTTTCGGGAGGGATTCAACTTGAGGGCAGCAGAACTGTGGTTTTTTGCCCCCGTAGATCCTTATTTCAACCTCTATGCCACGCTTCCCATCACGGAGAACGGGATCGAAGTAGAAGAGGCTTACTTCGTGACCACTTCCCTCCCTGCGGGACTGCAGGTAAAGGGGGGGAAATTCAAGAGCGGGTTTGGCCGGTTCAATGCTTTTCATCCTCATGCCTGGGACTTTGTGGATGCTCCTCTGCCCTATAAACTTTTTTTCGGCGGCGAAGGAGAAGGGTTGATCGAGAAAGGGGCTCAGTTGACCTATCTGCCCAATCTCCCTACTTATACGATCTTGGGAGCGGAAGTCTTGCAGGGGGATAATGACACCCTCTTCGGCCCCGATGCCGAATCCGGCCCTCACGCCTATACCGCTTTTGCCAAATCTTCGCTTGACTTTGGGGGCAGCCATTCCGTTTTATTCGGGGGTTCAGTCGTCGGGGGGAAAACAAAGACGACCTCCTATGCGCCCAACACGGAACTTAAGGGCGACACCGTCCTTTATGGGCTGGAATTCACCTATAAATGGAAGCCCTCGCGGTGGCGGAGCTTTATTCTGCAGTCCGAATATCTGTACCGCCATCAGACGGGGTATCTGACGGATACGGTTGCCTTGACGACCGACTCGTTGAATCGGGACCAGGATGGTTTCTATGTGCAGGCGCTCTACCAGATTAATCGCTGGAGAATCGGGGGGAGGTTTGACCGTATGGCCATCTTGAAAGATGAGGTGGCCCGCGCCGGGCAAGAATTGAGCTTTTCCGGGCAGCCTTATCGCGTGACCGGGGCCCTCGAATTCAACCCCACGGAATTCTCCCGCATCCGGCTGCAGTATAATTATGATAAATCAGATCCGAACAGGGAAAATCAGGAAGTCCTTTTGCAGTTCATCCTGGCCATCGGGGCGCACGGAGCCCATGCGTATTGAGAAGGAGGACTCAAGATGATCCGGAAAAGCCTTTTGGCCTTCATCTGCTTTCTGGCCTGGACCAGCCCGGCCTTGGCCAAATTGAATGTAGTCGCAACCCTGCCCTGGATCGGGAGCCTGGTCCAGGATATCGGCCGGGATGAAGTCCATATCACCACTCTCGTGAGGCCCTCTCAGGACCCGCATTACGTGGAGGCCAAACCGAGTATGATTCTGGAAGTGCGCCGGGCGGATATTCTTATGTTCAACGGCCTGGAGCTCGAGATCGGATATCTTCCGGTCCTGGTTGAGTCTTCCCGGAATCCCAACATCCAACCCGGAAAAACCGGCCATTTCGATTGCTCTCAATTCGTCGAAGTGATTGAAAAGCCGGCAGCGGTTGACCGCAGTATGGGCGATGTACACCCTCTCGGCAATCCCCATTACCACCTTTCACCCAGGAA
>Ga0315289_10012992_pt1 | contig 11688 bp, 12 predicted proteins | sample YL17G11_40_MG_FD_203452 | JGI IMG/M metagenome (GOLD analysis project Ga0315289, IMG submission 203452) | Sediment microbial communities from Yellowstone Lake, YNP, Wyoming, USA - YL17G11_40 | ecosystem: Environmental > Aquatic > Freshwater > Lake > Sediment | place: USA: Wyoming | collected... | reverse complement strand
CGGCCACAATGGAGGTGCCGAACTGCAGGAAGAGCACGAACAGGCCCAGGCCGAACAACCCGTAGACCACCGATGGGATCCCGGCCAGGTTCACCATCGCCAGGCGGATGGCCCGGGCCGCACCGCTGTCTCGCGCATACTCCGACAGGTAGATCGCGCCGCCGATCCCGATAGGCACCGCGGCCAGGGCCGTGCCGATTGTCAGGAGCACTGAACCGACTATGGCCGGAAAGATCCCGCCGGATTTCATGCCATTGGTAGGCATCGTTGTCAAGAACTGCCAGTTGATGGCCGAGATGCCCCGCGCGACGATAATAGCGATCACCACCAGGATCGGGATGACCACCACCAGGGTCGCTACGGCGAGGAGCGCGTAGCCGGCGCGCTGCACTCGGAAGCGTTGGACGGAGCTCGATCCGGCTGCCGTTAGCGTAACCCTCCCCGCCGGCGCTTCTGGAACAGCGCAGACGCCGCCCCCAGGTTGATCAGGAACGTCATCACAAACAGGATGATGCCGATGCCGAAGAGCGCGTGATAGTGCGTGCTGCCCTGGGCCACCTCGCCCATCTCGGCAGCCACAGTCGCCGTCATGGTGCGTATGGGCATGAAGATGGCGTCAAGCCCTGACGGAAGGCGAGCCGCGTTTCCCGTGACCATCATGACGGCCATGGTCTCGCCGATGGCGCGTCCCATCCCTAGCATCACGGCGGTGACAATGCCCGAGCGTGCGGCCGGCACAACCACTCTCCAGATCGTCTGCCACCTGGTCGCGCCCATGGCAAGGCCGGCGTCGCGATAACTCTTCGGAACGGCATCGAGGGCGTCTTCAGCCACACTGATGATGGTGGGCAGTGCCATGTACGCCAGGATGACCGCCCCAGTGAATGCCGTCAGCCCCGTCGGGACTCCCAGTGTCTGCCGTATGAACGGGGCCAGGAGCGTCATCCCGAAAAAGCCAAGGATAACCGATGGGATCCCGGCCAGTACTTCAATCATCGGCTTGAGGATCTCTCGCGCCCAGCCCGGCGCGATCTCGCGGATGAAGACAGCCGCAGCCACGCCAAGCGGAAGCGCTATCACGATGGCACTCAGCGTCACCAGCATCGAACCCAGGATCAGCGGCAAGGTTCCGAAGAGGTCGAACGTCGGATACCAGCGGGACCCGAACAGGTTGCCCAGCGGGGTCTCGAAGAAGATGGGCACGCCCTCGCGCAAGAGAAACAGGAAGATAAGAACTACAAAGAGAATCGTCGAGAAGCCTGCCCCCCGAACCAAAGTTTCCAGAGCGAACTCGCCCCATCGCAGCCGGGGCTTGCGTCCTCGCAGGATCGAAGCTTCTCCGGCACTTCGCTGTGCCTGCCCGGAGGGGGGTTGTTGGACGAGCGATAATCGTTGCATAAGCCTGCTCACCTGGAGAGCGGCACGAACCCGAGCTCGGATACCTTCACCTGCCCATCGCTGAGGATCCAGTCGATGTAGGCTTTCACCTGGCCGGATGGCTCGTTGGGGGTGTACATGAAGAGCGGCCGTGAGATCGGATAGGATCCGTCGTTGACGGTCTCGGCGGACGGCAACACATACGGGCCGGGCTGCCCTCGAGCCACCGCCACCACCTTCTGGTCCGGCGTCACGTATCCCAGGCCATCATAGCCGATCACGTTCGGGTTGTGGCGCACCTCAGAGCTGATGCCCTGCGAGGAAGGCATCAAGAGCGTGCCCGATGAGAACAGGAGGTCGCTCTTCTTGCCCATCCGGATCACGTTCTCCAGGAAGTAGACGTAGGTGCCCGAGTTTGACTCGCGCGAGAGCAGAACGATCGGCCGGTCATCGCCCCCGACATCTTTCCAGTTGGTGATCTTGCCGGTGTAGATATCCGAAATCTGCTGCAGTGTCAGCGCGGACACCGGATTCTCCGGGTTGACCAGCACGGCAATAGCATCCCTCGCAACGGTGTGTTCTACCGGCTTCAGCCCATTCTTGGCGGCGCTATCAAGCTCTTCGGGCTTCATTGAGCGCGACGCATTGGCGATGTCGGCTGTGCCGTTGAGCATGGCAGCGATGCCGGTGCCGGTGCCGCCGCCCGTGACGGAGATGCTTACCTCAGGATGGACGCGCATGTACTCCTCGGCCCATGCCAACGCAAGGTTTACAAGGGTGTCGGAACCCTTGTCTTGGATCACAAGCGAGCGAGCCCCGCCGGTCGTGGCTTCAGCACTCGACTGCCCTGCCTGGCAACCAGCACTGACCATTAGCAAGCAGGCCAGCCACAACCCGATGAGTGGAGCCCACCCAGCAGGAAAGTACACCCCGGCCCGCACGCACGCCCCGGCCGTGCCGGTCGGGCCGGGGGCGAAGCCGGGGCGGGCTGTGTATAATCGTATCGGTTTCCGCATTGATTGCACCATACGACCCATATTTTCCACCCGTGCAGTTAACGCAGCGTTATGGGGTTGTGAAGCGGAGTTTAAGCGGAGGTTAAGAGGTCTTAACAAACAGAGGATCAGGCACTGGGCAGCGTGAAACAGAAGGTGGCGCCCTTGCCCGGCTGGCTCTCTACCCAGATCTGTCCGCCGTGCCCTTCCACGATGTGGCGGGCGATAGCCAGGCCAAGGCCGGTGCCCCCCTTACTGCGGGCGCGGTCCTGCTTGTAGAAGCGCTCAAAGATGCGAGCCTGATCACCTTCGGGGACGCCCGGGCCCGTGTCAGCGACGGAGATGCGCACGTCCTCGTTCACGGCCTCGGCATAGATGCTGATGATGCCTCCCTCCGGCGTGAACTTGACCGCATTGTGCACCAGGTTGGTCACCACCCGGCCCACCTGTTGCTCGTCAGCCAGCACCCTGAGAGCCACCGGCACGACCAGACTGACGTGTTGCTGCTTGAGAGAAGCCTGGGGGAGAAGGCCGCTGACGCTGCGCCTGATCAGCGGATCCAGCTCGACCGGAAGCAGCTTGAGAAGGGTCTGACCCGACTCGATCTGTGCCAGGTCAAGCATCTCTTGGCTGAGCTGGCTCAGCGCCTGCACCTGGCCATCAATCTGGTCAAGCATCCGCTTCGTCAGGGTGGCGTCGCGGCTGCCATCGTTACGCAAAGTCTGCGCGGCCAGGGCGATGTTGGCCAGGGGCGTGCGTATTTCGTGGGAGATATTGGCCACCAGGTCACGCCGCGCTCGACCCAGGCGCTGGAGTTCCGTGACATCCTCGATGGCGACCGCAACACCGCCCGTGGCCTCTATCGGCAGGGCTCGGATGCGGAGCGTACGGGCATCGACGGCCGCCTGCCGCACGATCGGCCGATTTCCCGTTACGGCATCCATGATCGCCTGGTTAAGCTCGTAGTCATGCACCAATCCGATGAAGGGCAGTCCGAGCCCAGGTTCGGCTCGCCCAAACATGTCCCAGGCGGCCTGATTGCCCCAGATGATCCTCCGGCTACTGTCAAGGATCAACAGCACATCGAGGTTCGCCTCGCCGAGGGCAGTCAAGTGTCGATCTCCCTCACCGATGCGGCGCTCCAGCTCCGTTCGCGAAGCGACGTCCTGCGCCTGCTCGCGAGAAGCGCGGTCCAGAATCGCGGCGGCCCGACGCAGCCGCTGCCACATCCAGATGAGGAGCAGGATCGCGAGCACCAGCAGGCCGAGCAAGAGGATTTCCAGTTGAGTCACGGCTCAGCGCTACCCTTCGAAGCGATATCCGATCCCGCGCACGGTCACGATGCGACTCGGATGAGCTGGATCCGTCTCGATCTTCTCGCGCAGCCATCGCACATGAACATCCACTGTCCGGTTGTCGCCGTAGAAGTCGTATCCCCAGATTCGGGTCAGAAGCAGGTCACGCGTCAGTACTGCGCCCTGGTGGTGCATCAACTCGGCGAGCAGGCTGAACTCCTTTGGACTCAGGACCAGCTCGCGGTTGTCGACGAACGCGCGCCGGCTTACGAGATTGAGTACCAAGCCGCCGGACCGTACCTCATCTTCGCGCCTTAGGGAACCAGCCCGCCGGAGCAGCGCTCGAATGCGAGCCTGGAGCTCACCCAGACTGAAGGGCTTGGTCATGTAATCATCGGCGCCGCTTTCCAGCCCGACGATCTTATCCAATTCGCCCGTGCGTGCGGTAAGAACCAGAATCGGGGTATCTGAGATCTGGCGAAGGCTCCGACACACGGTGAGGCCATCCAACTCCGGGAGCATCAAGTCCAGGACAACCAGGTCGGGTGCATCGGCCTGTGCGCGCTCGAGCGCGGCGACGCCGTCGGTTGCCGTGATCACTTCGTACCCGCTGGTGCGCAAGTTGTATGCGAGCGTTTCGAGGAAGGTCGGATCGTCGTCGACCAACAGGATCTTGTCGCCCATCTCACACTCTACCCGGGCGCCCTGCCCAACAGGACGTCGACCCCAGCCGGCAGACCGCCTGCTGCGCTCGCGGCCTTCACGCCGCGCACAATGGCCTGAGCCACGACCTCGGCAGCGTATGCGCCGACCAGCGTCGCGCTGGCGCGCGCGCGCCCGGTGGATAGCGCGAAGATCGTATCGCCGTCGAACATCGTGTGTGCAGGACGGATCGCGCGTGCCAGGCCATCGTGCGCCATCTGGGCCACCTTGTTCGCAGCTTCCTTATCCAGGCGCGCGTTCGTCGCCATGACGCCAACGACCGTTGCGCCCGCCACGGCCATGAACAGTCGCTGGCCCGGTGACCGTAGCAGGGCCAGTGTGTCAGCAAACCCCGAGCCGTGTAGGGGCCGGACCCCCGCCAGGATCCGCCCGTGTTCATCTACCACGTCGCCGTAGGCGTTGACAGCCACCAGGGCCGCAACGACAAGCCCTCCGCCCAGGTCGAGGCTGGCGCTGCCGAGCCCGCTCTTCGTGGCACGCAATGGCCCAAGGGCCTTGCCAACACTGCACCCCGTGCCCGCGCCCACATTGCCCTCTTCCACAGGCGCGCTGGTCGCCGCCAGGCACGCCGCATAGCCCATCTCGGCGTCGGGGCGGGCTTGCGCATCCCCGATGGCCAGGTCAAACAAGATGGCAGCGGGAACGATCGGGACCCGCAGACGGCCAACCCGGAATCCGATCCCGCGTTCACCCAGGTAGCGCATGACGCCATCAGCGGCGGCCAGGCCGAACGCGCTCCCCCCTGCCAGAAGGACCGCGTGGGCTTTTCTCACGAGGTGCATCGGGCGAAGAAGATCGGTCTCGCGGGTGCCAGGAGCGCCGCCCCGTTGGTCCACGCCGCCCACAGCGCCGCCTTCACACAGCACCACCGTGCACCCCGTGAGTCCTGTCAAGTCCGAGGCGTGTCCCACCTTGATACCGGGCACCGCTGTGAGGGTGTCGTTTATACACAGTGTACTTTCCTGCACGCGTTCAGGTCCCTTCGACGCGGTCGCGGCCAGGCACTCGATACTGGCGGGCGTCGGCATCATGCAGCAAGTTCAGGGCGACGCCGAGCACTCTCTCGGCTACGATCGGCTTAGGCAGCAGTGGCAGGGCCTCCTGGCTTCCGTCGGCGTAGAGCAGGGTCACCCGATTGTCGTCTGCCGCGAACCCACTTCCAGGCTCCGTCACGTCGTTCGCCACGATGAGATCCAACCGCTTGGCGGCGAGCTTTGCAGCGGCGTTGGCCAACAGGTCCCGCGTCTCGGCAGCGAACCCTATCACAACCCGGGGAGTACCGCTCAGGGCCCGCACCTCGGCAACCGCGCCCAGGATATCCGGCGTGCGGACCAGGGACAGCAGGAGGCCATCCTGCCCGGGCAGTTTCTTGATCTTCTGTGCCGCCGCCTCAGCCGGCCTGAAGTCGGCCACGGCCGCTGCCCCGATCAGAATATCGATCGCTGATAGTCGCGCCAACACGGCCTCGCACATCTCGACGGTTGAACGCGCGGGCACTAACTCAACTCCCACCGGCAGGGGAACGGCCAAAGGTGCATACACCATCACGACCTTCGCGCCCATGTCGCGTGCCGCTTCGGCCAACGAAACCCCCATCCTGCCGGATGAGGCGTTGGTGATGTAGCGGACCGGATCGATTGCCTCCTGCGTGCCTCCCGCAGTCACCAGAACCGTCCGACCCTTAAGGGCTCCGTCGCGCGCGAGCAGTGCCCTGGCGCCTGCGATGATCTCGGCGGGCTCGGCCATCCGCCCCACGCCTTCTGCTCCCGAGGCAAGGTGGCCGCTACCCGGTCCAACGAACGCTGCGCCTCTGGCGTGCAACGTGTTAACGTGCGCCTGCGTAATCGGGTTACTCCACATATGAGATTCCATCGCCGGGGCCAGCACCCAGGGCGCGGCAGTGGCAAGCATGGTCGACGTGAGCAGGTTGTCTGCCAGACCAAGCGCCAGCTTCGCCAGTGTATTGGCACTGAGGGGCGCGATGATCACGAGGTCGGCTGCGGCCGCCATATGCACATGCGGGATGGCATCCCCGCCCGCCTCCGACCACATATCCACGCGCGCGGGCCGGCCGCTGAGTGCGCTGAAGGTCAAAGGCGACACGAATCGCGTGGCCGCCTCGGTCATAATCACATCGACGAGGGCTCCGGCCTGGACCAACTTGCTGCAAAGGTCGGCGGCTTTGTAGGCGGCAATTCCCCCGGTAATGCCGAGCAGCACGCGCTTTCCAGACAGCAATCGATCGGGCATCGCACCTCGCAAGCAACAGGACATAGGACTTCATTCATTGTAGCAGCAAGGAAGCAGCCGCGCAATTGCTGTGCGAGCCTTCCGGTGCTATAATCCGCCTTTGCCGGGTGCCCGGAGCGGGGCGCCCGAAGGGAAAAGAGGCATACACTCTGTGACAAGGGGAGCGCATACGCATGGCTGATCCGCGCATCGTGAATCTCGCAAAGGTTATCGTGGACTACTCCGTTGCCGTGAAGGAAGGGGACCAGGTCGCCATCCAGGCTTCATCGCTTGCGGCGCCGTTGGTGCAGGAGCTCTACCGGCTTGTGCTCGAGCGCGGTGGACACCCCCTGCCGGTCATCGAGCTGCCGGGCATGGAACCCATCTACTACCGAACGGCTAACGACGCCCAATTGCGCTACATATCGCCCGTCCATCGCGATGTTATCGAGCAGTTCGACGTCCGTATCAGGATCGAGTCCGATGCCAACACTCGCGAGTTGTCGGGTGTGGATCCGCAGCGCCAGGCCATTCGCGCGCAGGCCACGCGGCCGCTCCTTGCGAAGTTCATGGAGCGCAGCGCGAGCGGATCGCTGCGCTGGAATGTCGCCCTCTATCCGACCGATGCGTTCGCGCAGGATGCCGAGAGGTCGTTAGCAGAGTTCGAGGACTTCGTTTATGGCGCGTGCCTGGTGAATGGCGGCGATCCGGTGGCGGGCTGGCTGCAGGTGAAAGAGCGACAACAGCGGCTGGTGGATTGGCTGAAGGGCAAGCGGGAAGTGCACATCGTGGGCCCCGACACGGATCTGCGCCTCGGCGTCGAGGGTCGGACCTGGGTCAACTGCTTCGGCGACAAGAACATGCCGGATGGCGAGGTCTTCACCGGGCCCGAAGAGACCAAGGTCAACGGGACGGTGCGCTTCAGCTACCCTGCGGTCCTGAAGGGAAGGGAAGTGGACGACGTGCGCTTGTGGTTTGAGGACGGCCGCGTCGCCAAGTGGACGGCGGCAAAGAACGAGGCCTTCCTCACACAGATGCTCACGACCGATGAGGGCGCCCGCCGTTTGGGCGAGTTTTCCTTCGGTACCAACTTCGGCATCGACCGTTTCATCAAGAACATCCTGTTCGATGAGAAGATCGGCGGCACCGTACACATGGCGCTCGGCGCGGCCTACCCGGAGACCGGCGGGACCAACGAATCGGCAATCCATTGGGATATGATCTGCGACCTGCGTCAAGGCAGCGAAGTGCGCGTCGACGGCGAGCTCTTCGCGAAAGACGGTAAGTACCTGCTGTGGGCCTGAAGACGGGCTGATGGTTGATGACCGATAGGTGTTGGCGGCTCCTGCGGCACGGCGCGGCCTGCGGCGCAGAGAACATGGCGATCGACGAGGCCATCGGCCGGGCTGTTGCAGAGGGCCTGGCGCCGACGACGCTCAGGCTCTACGCCTGGGAGCCGCCGTGCGTCTCGCTGGGACGCAACCAGGCAGCCGGCGCGGTGGACCGCGCTCGCTGCGCCGCACGGGGCTACGACGTGGTGCGCCGGCCCACCGGAGGCAGGGCCATACTGCACACGGATGAGCTGACCTACAGCGTGGCCGCGCGCGCCGACGACCCGCTGATGGCCGGCATGATCCTGGATGCCTACCTCAGGCTCTCGCTCGGGCTCGTCGCCGGCCTGCAGCGACTGGGAATTGCCGCAGAGCCGGCGCCGGCCGCGAATCGCCCTGGCCCTGTGGGCTCTGCCGCCTGCTTCGAGGTTCCCTCAGCACACGAGATCGTGGTCGGCGGGCGAAAGCTGCTGGGCAGTGCACAGTACCGCCGGGCGGGGCACGTGCTGCAGCACGGATCGCTGCCCCTGTGTGGGGATCTGACCCGCTTGGTGGACTGCCTTGTGCTGCCGACCGAAGCAGAGCGGGCGGCCTTGCGCGGCTCTTTGGCAAGGCACGCCACAACCGTCGAGCAGGTCATCGGGAGAGTCGTTGGTTTCGACGAAGCGGCCGATGCCCTGGCCGCGGGGTTCGCAATTGCACTGGGCCTGAGCCTGACAGGTGGCGCCTTGACCGATTGCGAGCGCCGCTGGGCGGAAGAGCTAGCGCGTGAGAAGTACGGCAGCGCGTCATGGACGTTGCGTTCGTAGCGGATGCAGACCCGAGATCCGGGGCGGAAGTGGAGGCGTTTCGCGAGGACGCATGAGCCAGGATGCGCACGTGGAAATCGTGGAATATCGGGCCGCCGGAGGGGTGGTGGTGGATGACCGGGGTCGCGTCTTGCTGATGGAGCGCCTGGTCACTCGTGGTGGCCGCCCACTCCTCGAGGTGCGCCTGCCCAAGGGGCATGTGGAGCCTGGCGAGGCCGATGCCGAGGCGGCAGAAAGGGAGGTCTGCGAGGAGACTGGCTACTGCAGTGTGGCGATCCTCCATGACCTTGGAGACGCGATCACCGAGTTCGGACTAGATTCCCGCCATGTGCGCCGCACCGAGCACTACTTTCTGATGCGCGTCACTGGCCCGCCGAGCGCTCCGCAGTTCGACAAGTCCACGCCCGAAGAGGCGCTGTTCCGCGTCCGCTGGGCCGATGACCTCACCCAGGCGGAGCAGGCCCTCACCTATGCCAGCGAGCGGGAGTTCGCGGGCCGCGCCCTGGCGTGTCGTCCGTCGGACCACTGCTGAGCGGACGCGCGAGCATGGCCGCCGTTGGTCTACTGACCCTCGAGATTTACGTGCCTGGAATCACCTCGCTGAAGGAGAAGCGCGGGATCGTCAAGCCGCTGGTCGCCCGCCTGCGCAACGAGTTCAACGTCTCGGTTGCGGAGGTCGAGGACCAAGATCAGCTTGGGCATGCGGTGCTCGCCGTGGCGGCGGTGTCCGCAAGCCCGGACTACGTGCACGGATTGCTGACGCGAGTGGCCGAATCCGTTTCCGAATGGCGGCTTGACGCGGAGTTGGTTGATTACCGGATCGAGATGCTCTAGCCCTTTGGAGGGCGCGCGCTTTCCCGGATCTAAGGCCCAGGGACCGTCACGCGGGTCGCGCGGCGTCCGCCGCATGGGCCCGTGCGGCTTCCATCTCTGCCGCCCGACTCTTAAGCCCCAATCCCAAAAGCGTCATTGCGAGCGCTACTGCCGCCACCACCAGGTAGGCTGTCCGGTAGCCGCCGATCCCCCCGCCACTGGACGCGACAACCGCACCAATCGCCGCGCCACTCATGAGCTGCCCTATTCCCGTGAAGATTGTCAGCATCCCCTGCGCAGCGCCCCGGTCCTGAGATGGCACCTCATTCAGCATGATGTAGCGCATCGGCGCGCCCAGTAGCGCCGAGAGGCCAAGGCCGACCACCGCGCCAGCCAGGATGAAGAGCGGCAGCGACTGAGAAACGAGGCCGAGCAGCAGCATGCCCACCGTGAGCGTCGCTGCGCCCGCAAGAATCACGGCCTTCGAGCCGAGCCGATCGAGGTAACGCCCTGCCATGGGCGAACCGACGGACATGGCCAGCACCACCGGCATCAGCATGAAGCTGGATGTGCTGCCGGAGAAGCCAAAGGCGGCCACGGCAAGCGTCGGGATGAACACGAGACCCGCTTCACCAAGGCCGGCTCCAGCCGAGAGGACGTTGACCAGCCTGAGTTGCCGCGTTCCGAGCAGAGAAGTGCGGAGGATAGGATCTGCAGCGCGGCGATGGGGAGGTTGATGAGAAACAGCCAGCGCCAACCCGCCAGCAGCAAAAGGCCGCCAAGGATGGGCCCAATGATGAAGGCGATGCCGAACACAGCGCCGATCAGCCCCAGGGCAGAACCGCGCTTCTCTGCGGGAAACGTATCACCGATAACCGCTGACGCCACCGGGAAAATCCCTCCTGCGCCAAGGCCCTGGATGGCCCGGCCGACGAGAACGAACGAGAACGCGGGCGCCAGCGCCACGATCACCGACCCGAGGCCAAACACCAGAACGTCGAGCACGAAGATGCTGCGCCGGCCGTAGATGTCCGAGAGCTTCGCCATCAAGGGCGTGCCCACCAAGTTGCACAGCACGTAGACGGAGAAGATCCAGGCCGAAGCGCGATCGTCTACCCCGAAGTAGTCACGGATCGCGGGCAGGGCGGGCCCGACGATAGCGATATCGAGGGCTCCCATGAGCACCCCGATGAAGAGCACCAGCAGCAGTCGCTTACGCGATTTATCGTCCATTCGGTCTCCTTGAACAAGGCTTGGCAGACCGGCCTCGGGCGCGCCAGGGCGCGGGTCACTGCGGCGCCGAGGCCTGCGATATTTGACGGGCTGCACAAGGTGTGGTAGAAATCATGTGTCCCGAGCGAGCCTCAGGACGGATGGGGACGTAGTGTAGCGGTTAACATGTCGGCCTGTCAAGCCGAAGACCGCGGGTTCGAATCCCGTCGTCCCCGCCAGACTAGACTCCTGCGAGCGCGTTCGCAGGAGTATTTGTTTGCCCCAGACGCGACGCGAGAGCTTCTGCTTCGCCTTTTCGCTCAGTCCAGGCCGCGGCAGCCGCCTTTCAGCGAATTTGCTGAAGCTGTATAATCAGGGTGCCAATGCCACTGGAGCGCGCGGGCGCTGATCGCCAACTTGGCCATGACGCGCTAGAGAGTGCGGCACTTGCCCCAATAAGGACCCTAGACGACTCAGCATTTCAGACCGATCTGACTGCATACCGGGAAGGAGTTCGGAAGGAAGCGAAAGAGCGAGGCATCCGGCTACCTTGACGGGCAGCGCGAGCGGCCTCCTACGGGCTACCACCGCTCGCGCTACGCGCCCTGAGCTTGCTCAATCCAGACGAGCAGAAGGTTTTTGTCGTTCTGCACCGCCGCTGGGTGGTTGAGCGCACCTTCGTCTGGCTCAACCATCGTCGCCGGCTGGGCAAGGATGGTGAGCCCAAAGTCGCCTTGAAACGAAGTTGCCCTAGTGAATGGACACTTGCCATGCCGCACAGAACCAGAGGTCATCTTATAGAGGATGAATCACGGGACTACCTACGAACTTTATTTCACCAAGTCGGCTGGGTAGTAGAAGATCTATACCATGACTACGGTGAGGATTTGCTCGTCAGAGTGTT
>Ga0315289_10012990_pt1 | contig 11690 bp, 5 predicted proteins | sample YL17G11_40_MG_FD_203452 | JGI IMG/M metagenome (GOLD analysis project Ga0315289, IMG submission 203452) | Sediment microbial communities from Yellowstone Lake, YNP, Wyoming, USA - YL17G11_40 | ecosystem: Environmental > Aquatic > Freshwater > Lake > Sediment | place: USA: Wyoming | collected... | reverse complement strand
TTCTGGGTGGAAAATTTTTGCGTAATAAATTTAGTTTGTCATTGAAATCAATTACGGCAAAACGCATATCCACACTATACTCGAACTCAACCATCATCCAAACGCCCCAATCACTTGTCCAGGACCTGATTTTTTTGACCTTTGGCATTGATGCGGCGAGAGCTTCTAATGGAGCGGTAACTTTTTCTTCTTTCTCATCAGGCGAACCTTCATATTGAGCCCAGACTCCCATCGCAGGAAAAGAAATATCAGGAACAATCTGAATTGCTAATTGTTGGTAAGAAATGATTCCCAATAAAGTAACGGCGATGAAAAACATCGTTGTGGTGATAGGACGCGATATGCAAAAATCCGATATTTTCATAATAATATCTTGTAACCACGAATCACACGAATCGTCACGAATAAAGATAGAATCTGATTAGTGGGAATTCGTGAGATTCGTGGTTTCTCTTTATTTATAGTTCTATTATTTCAAATTTTTTCTCATCGTGTATTCTTGTGTGTGTTTCGGGGTCCCATTTTGGAGTTTGCACTATCCAGCCATCAGGATCAATAGTAACAAATAGTGGTCTATCAGGGACCTCAAGATTGATAACTTTTTCTTCTTCAGGTTCAAATAATAATTTCTGAGTAATTTGGTCTCCTTCTGTCTCTATATAAACGGGAAGAATCGTCTTAGCCTGACTTTTGTTCTTAACGATTACTGTTATCTTATAATCCATACCGATTGTCTTTTTATCATCGAACATTTGAGCAAAAGCTTTTTTAATTTCGAATTCAGGGATTTTGTCCGAGTAAAACCATTGCTGTAAAAACCAATCCAATTTGTCACCGGATATTTTTTCAGCTAATTGGATAAAGGCTTTTTCATCAATTAATTTTTCTCTAAATTCATTTAGATAAGCCTGAATAAATTCAATGAATTTCTCATCACCCATAATAAATCTAAGCATTGTATAAATCGCTAATGCTTTTTGATATTTGAAATCAGGAAATGATTTATTGAAATCTAAAATGTTAATTTGGGTTACATCGTAATTTCTGCTTTTTGTATATTTATTAAGCAAAATATTTTTTTTGTAATAAGTTCTTTCTATAATTGGTGATAAGTAAGTGTTTAAATATGATTTAAAAGAATCTTTGAAAAAGAATTTTGTTTCATTGGACGTTTTGATGCAATTGTCAACATAACGGTTGATTATCAATGTGCTTAATGTTCTGATATAGATATTGAACGTTTCAAATTTCCTGAATTTAAATTCATTATAAGGGTCTTCTATGAGAACCTTTTTATATTCTGGTAATTGCTTTTTTAATCTAATAAAATCATAACTGCTAATGGTAAGGTAGTTGTAATCAAAGATGAACGGATTTTCATATAATACTAAATATTCTGTGATATATTTCCCGAGAACTTTTCCAAGCCTTTCAAAGTGGTCTTTATATTCGCTAAGTAAAAAATCAATTATTTCTTTATTATCATCGAGATAATAAAATTTTATTTTTAAATCACCATAGTCTTTATCAATATATTTATAATTCCCAACTATAATGTTTATGTTGGAAGAACTGCGACTAAGGTTGATTTTAAATATTTTTCTTTTTCCTTCTTCTTGTGTATTGAGAATATCTCCCTCAACAATTGGCACTAAATGTTTAGGGAAATCGAGTGTTAGATCATATCTAAAATTTGATGCCAAAGATTCGGAATAATTATTCTGGCTCTTATTATATTCGACGATTTGAGGATACCAACGATTATATGGAGTAAGTGCAAAAGCCTTGAGAAATAAGAGTCTTCCTTTATCAGTTGAAAGATAACCGTTGTAATTAATTTGTATTTCAACGATGTCGAGTGGATTTAAGGGCTTGTCGAGGTTTATAAAAATCTTATCACTTAATCTTCGAAAATTAAGTTCTTTATTATTTGAGGAAATTTTTTCAACTCTTAATGTTTTATTTAAACTCAGAATAATTCTATCTATAGATTTATTTGTCGGATTATAAATTCCTATTTTACAAGAACAGCTTATCTCATCGATATTTTTTAGAGTGAGGTCAATTGTATACTTCCCAGCACAAGGGACTGCATCTGGTTTAGGGGCTTTGACGAGTTCCTTTTCATCATTGAACCATCTTTTTCGTATTTTAAATTCATCATATCTAAAATATGTATAAACTGAAATTGATATTATTAAATAACTTAAAAGTATAAAGAATGATTTATGAACTTCTTGCCCTACTTTTTTATCAATCTTTGTATCTATTATTAATCTTATAAAAGTAGGCGTATGATACCATTTCTTACCATAATCTCCCAAAACTTTTCTCTGAGGTTCCATTCTACGTGAATGATAACAACTAATAGTTAAGAAAAATAAAGACAAAAAAATAGTATTCATTATTTGAAAAATAAGAGGAGGGTAATAAACAATCATTCCGATCGAAGGAGAATATAATGTTTGAACAATGAATAATTGGTCTAATGAAATTAAATAAAGAGAGTAAATATCATAAGCCTTAAAGGAATAAATAATAATTATTAAAATCCAGTATACTATTATCGTTATTATGTAAGCGATAACATCATATTTAAAAACCGTTCTTATGCTGATGGTAAGTGCGGTAACCAACATTATATTTGGTAACAAGACGAAAATAAATAAGTATGTTGAAGGAGAAAAATGTAATTCGGTTCTGTTTATTATATTGAATATCAAGGGTAAATAGAGAATTAGAATGGATAAAAAGCTCATAAGAAAAATTATGCTCAAGAATCTTCCGATAGATAAGGCAAGAATAGAAAAGGGTTTTGGCATTAAGATATTGTGAATGTTTCGTTTTTTTAGAATCCCAACTGTCTCAACTGATACAAAAATATCGGTCAGTAATAGGAAAACTGTCAGTAAAAATAATCTCTGGGATTCAATGTCTATGATTGATATATCTATATATTTCTTTAATAAGAAAGAAACAATGAGGACTATAAGAAAAGAGAGACGAAATCGCCAGCTCCTGATATGCATCAGTAATTCGTAATAAGATATTTTTATGATGTCTGATAGGAATTTCATAATAATTTAAAGAAATGTATTTTGACAGGATTAACAGGATAGACGAGATAGAATATTCTAAAATATATCCTGTAAATCCTATAAATCCTGTTCATCCTGTCATATTTTTTGTTCTTTCGATCTCGAAAAAATTCTTTTGATAAATCTAATTATGTCATCGGTAATGCTATAAACTATTGGTATGATAAACAGGGTTAATATGGTAGAAGTTGCTAATCCACCAATAACTGTAATCGCCATTGGTGCTCGTAATTCAGCACCTTTTCCAATTCCTAATGCCAATGGTGTCAAAGCAAGTATGGTTGTTAGAGTAGTCATAAGAATTGGTCTTAATCTTCGTTGTCCACCCATGAGAATAGCTTCTCTCACATCTTTGCCTTCTTGTCGTATCTGGTTGATACAATCAATCAAGACAATAGCATTGTTGACGACAATTCCACCTAACATCACTATTCCAATATAAGACATAATATTGAATGATTGATTTGTAATAAATAGAGATAATATAACACCTAAAAATCCCATTGGTAAGGTTGACATAATTATAAATGGGTGGATGAGTGATTCGAAGAGAGATGCCATTACCATATAGACAAGAATTACAGAAAGAATTAGAGCGAATTTTAAGTTTCCAAATGATTCTTTACGTTCTTCTTCTTCTCCACCAAATGAGATTTGATAATCAGAGTGGATTTCTATCTTTCCTATTCTTTGTTTTATTTCATCAACTGCCTTACTTAATTTGATATCCTTTATATCACTCGTAACTCTTGCGATTCTTTCCTGTCTCCTTCGATAAATTTCTCTTGCTCCGATGCGTTTCTCGAATTTCGCAAAATAACTCAATGGGAAAATCTTTTCAGTTTTGGATTTGAATTTAAGGTCTTGCAAGTAAGTTAAGTTTTTATCTTTTATCTGTGATAATCCAATTGTTATATCTTTATCACCCGAAGTATCCTTAAAAATTGAGGTTTTATTTGCTGTAATCCTGTATTTAATATCATTAGCTAATGCCTGTGGGTCAAATCCAAGTGACGTTGCCAGTTCTTTATCCAATTCTATATTTATTTCAGGACTGCCTTCCTGAATATTTGTTTTAACATTGTACAGGTAAGGAATTCCTTTTATATCATCACAAATCATTTGAGCATATTGATTTAATTTCTCGATATTTCTTCCTTTTATTTCAATCAGAATTGGTGCGGATTTGGAGCCTAACAAATCTGAAATAGTATTTTGTTGTTCAATAAATTTTACTTTTAATTCAGGGATTTTATCGATTAAGGGTTTAAGATTTGAAATTACTCCTGCAGTTGTTATTCCCTTTTTATCTGAAAGTGTTACTTGAATCTCAGCAGTGTTTGGACCCTCAATATCTTCACCGGCTTCTGATAATGTGGCTTCTTCAGCACCAATCTTTGAGTAAAATTTTGTAACTGTATCACCAAAACTTTCTAATTTTCCCTCGATTTCTCTCACTACAGAGTCGGTTGCGTTAATTGTGCTTCCGGCAGGCATAGATAACTTAAGAACAAATTGTCGTTGGTCCGATTTGGGAATGAATTCCTGCGGTATTTTTTTAATCAATAATAAAGAAAAAATAAAAATTATGATAGTAATTAAAAGGGAAATATATTTATGATTCATAACATAATTGAGAAGTCTTAAATATCTATTAGTTTTTCTATCCTTTTTCTTTTTCAACCTTAAGTATTTTGAGCATAAAACTGGAATAAGAAGCAAAGCCACAACCAGTGAAGCCGAGAGCGAATATACAACAGTCATCGCCTGTTCTTTGAATAATAATCCAGCTACTCCGTGAACATATACTATTGGCACAAAAACTACTATTGTGGTCAACGTGGAAGCAATAATAGCCATTCCAATTTCGGAGGTTCCAATAATGGAAGATTCCTTGGGTGACTTACCTTCCTGTAAGTGTCTGAATATACTCTCGAGGGCAACAATCGCATTATCAACTAACATCCCAGCACCTAATGCTAATCCACCAAGAGACATTATGTTGAGGGATATATTTTGAAAATACATCAAATTAAAAGTGGCTATGATAGAGACAGGAATTGCAATAGATATTATTATTGTTGGACGTATACTTCTCAGAAAAACTAAAAGAACTGCAACAGCAAGGAGACTTCCATAGACCGCATTGCTTTTTACTTCATTAATTGCATCTTTGATAAACTTTGATTGGTCGTAAGCCAACTCTATTGTTACATCTTTTGGAACACGTTTTTTTAATTCCTCCAAAGCCTTCTCAACTAATTTAACAGAATGAACTGTATTTGCACCTGCCTCTTTATAGATTTCAATTCCAATAGCTCTCTTCCCATTCAATCTAACAATACTTTTAGCTTCTTTGAATTGAACGTCTACTTTTGCAATATCTTTAAGATAAACGGGAACTTTTTCTTTATAACCAACAACAACAAGATTAATTTCATCGAGGTTTTTAAATTCACCTATTGCTTTTAAAAGATACTTTTTATTTCCTTCTTCAATCCATCCTCCTGTTGCATTAACGTTGACTGATTTGATGGCTCTGGAAATATCATCTCCACTAAAACCATAGTTCAACATCAAGCTTTCATCAACGTTTATCAAAACCTCTTTTTCCAATCCACCATTGATTTTTGCTGAGGCAACGCCTTCAATTCTTTCAAGATTTGGCTTTAAAACCTTATCACAAAGTTTAAATAATTCGTCTATATCATCAATTCCATATACTGCATATGTCATTATAGGTAATGCATTGGGGTCGTATCTCAATACATTCACATCTTCGACTTCCTCAATATTTCTGATATTAGCCACAGCTTTTTTCACATCAAGCATTGCATAATCCATATCTGTGCCCCAATCAAAATCTACCATAACAACTGAGTAATCTGCTCGTGAAATCGATGTAATATCAGAAACATCTTTTAGGGTAACCAGATTTCTCTCTAAAGGTTCGCTGATGCGTCGCTCCATTTCTTCAGGTGACAATCCTGAGGCTGTAACAATTGCTGTAATTCTCGGTGATTTTATATCAGGAAATAAATTGGTTGGTAATCTTTTCAGGGAGATAAGCCCTAATAAAATTATCGAAAGAAAGAGCATAAATATTTTTACAGGTGATTTCACGGCTATTGCAGGTAATGACATAGTATTCTCTCTGAAGTAGAGACGTGATATATCACGTCTCTACATTTATTTTTTCCTTCTTAAATTTCCATTTTTCTTATTCTTCTAATCAAATAATCATATAAACCAATTATGATAATAATCACAATAATCCTATTCAAGATTATTGGCTTTAAAGGGAGATTTGTTTTCATTGATTCATTAAAATAGAAATAAAATAAATTAATTGGTCCAATTTGAGGTAACAATTTAAAATGAATGAAAAAAATCAGTGCACTGATTAAACCTGTGATAAATGTATTTTTAGTGAATGTTGATATAATTAATGTTGTTGTTCCAATAACAATCATATTTATTATAGAAAATATTACCATTACCCAAGGTGAAAATATTGGGACAAATATGAAATATAAATAGACCTGAAAAATAATTAGTATGAATACCCACATCAATACAGAACCTAATTTAATAAAGATAATTTGGCTTGGGTAATGGACCGAAGATAAAAAGAAAGGCAACGTATTTTTTTCTCTCTCAGATGTTATTAATCCCATTGATAGAGCTATTGTGATGATGCCAGTATAAAATTGAATGGAATAAAATACATCGGATGTTAAATAGATATTTTGACTTATTTGGATGACATAATATAGAATTGTGATGGCGGATATAGCTAAAACCTGTTTAGTAAAAATAATCTTTGTTGTGTAATAAAAAATCAATGTGAGATTTCTAATATTCTTAATCAATTTTCCTGAGAGATTAAATAATTTATTAATTATCCCGGTCTTTTCTTTTTTATTTGAAATTGTCTCTAATTCATTCATTGAATATTTTTCTAACTGAAATATTTTGGAAATATATATAGCTATCTTCTAAAGTTGGTTCAACTTCATAAGCAACGACATCAGGTTTTTCTTCGCATACAATTCGGACTAAAATATTTGAATTTTCCTCAATGCAAGAAACCATACAATATGTTTTACTTATTCTATCAAGTTCTTCAGGTTGGATTTCGAGTTCAAATGTTTTCCCTACCGCATAATTAATAAAATTAGTAGGCGAACCTTTATATCGTATTTCACCTTCATCAATCACAGCCATATCTGTGCAGGCGAATTCAACGTCTTTAATTATGTGAGTGGACAATATTAAAATTCTATTTTGCGCAAGTTCAAATAAGGCATTTCGGAATTTTACCCTCTCTTCAGGGTCAAGACCTGAAGTCGGTTCATCAAGAATTAATATTTTAGAATCATTGATTAGTGCTTGAGCAATTCCTAATCTTTGTTTCATTCCCCCCGAAAATGTTCTGATTAATCTTTTTCTTACATCAAACAGATTTACTTTATGCAATAAATCATCAACCAAACTCGAACGTTTTAGTTTTGGTATTCCATACAGAGATGCAACGTAATCGAGGAACTCGTACGCCTTTAGATTGGGATAAAAATCATACTCTTGCGGTAAATAACCAACTATTTTTCTCGTGTTCGTATGATGACTGAAAAGGTCAATGTCATCGAAATGAACTTTTCCTGACGTTGGTTCAAGAAGTAAAGTAATTATAGACATCAGGGTTGTTTTTCCAGCACCATTCGGACCAATTAATCCGAAAACTCCATCCTTTATCTCGAGATTAATGTTATTTAATGCGGTTTTCCCATTCTGATAAATTTTTGTTAGATTCTCTATTCTTAATATCATAATTATTCTAAAAAATTTGATGAGTTGTAGGGACAGAACACTGTTCTGTCCTTACAAAATTTTTACCTAAAGATTAATTGGGACATATGTCCCCTCAAAATTAACGGTTCAGGATACATATCCTGAACAATCTTTTTGGTTAAATAAATTAATTATTCTTTACGTTTTATTTTTCTCAGTATTCTCTGTGGTTGACTTATCTTTCTCTTCCTTCTGATTTTCTGTTTTCTCTTTTTCAATATTCATAATCTTTACTTGAGCATTATTCTGAAGCGTTTCATAACCCAATATTATAAGCTCATCTCCTTCTTTTAATCCTGAAAGAATCTCAACCATATCTCTGTTTTCAAGCCCTAAATTTACTTCATTTTCAACCGCTTTTTCTTCTTTATTAGCGACGAAAACAATATTGCGATTATTTCTTCTTAATATGATTTCTCTGGGAATAGCCACAGCATCTAACTTACGTTTCACAACTAAATCCACTTTTGCGAACATTCCGGGTCTCAAATTTGCGGCAGGATTATCAACAATTACATTGACCTTAAACGCCTTTGTGTTTGTATCAATTATTGAAGAAATGTCATTTACAATCCCGGTGGTTTTTATATTATCCTTTGTATAAACAAGAATTTCAGCTTCACTTTTATCTGGTTGCACTGATTCAATATCCTTTGCGGTAACATCACACTCCAGAATTACCTTAGAAATATCAATTACACCACATATTATTGTTCCCATTCCGATAAGCTGGTTTTCAATATTATGAATGGTGGATGTATTTTGAATTGCCACTGAAGTTCTACTTTGCAGACTATCAGGACTAATAATCAAGCCATCGATAGGTGATTTTATTACAATATTTTCGAGTTTTCTTTGAGCCTTTACTAAATTATCTCTGGAACTCTTTAATCTTATCTCAACTTGTTTCTTATTAATCTCGTTACTTGTGTTTTTTAATTTTGTCTGGTCGAGGTCTCTTTTTGAAACAAGCCCTTTACCATAAAGTTCTTTAAATGTATTATAATCCAATTGAGATTGTTCAAGATTAGTAGTTGCAAGAGAAAGGCTCTCCTCGTTTATTCTTACATCAGCCTTTGCATTTTCGATTTCAACTTTAATATCTCTATCATCTAATCTGGCGATTACTTCTCCTTTTTTAATGAATTCACCATCCTTCCAATTCTTCATAAAATGGATTCTTCCGCTTTCTTCTGATTTAACAGAGATAGTCCGTAGTGGCTTTACCGTTCCGGTTGTATAAACATAAACTTTAAATTCTCCACGAACAACTTTTTGTGTAGATACAGGAGTTTTATAAACCTTCTTTTCTTCTTTTTTCTCATCCTTTTTCTCTGCATCTTTTTTTCCAGCATCTTTTTCATCATCTTTTTTAGTTTCTTCAGAGGATTGTTTTTTCTCATCGGTCTTATTCTTGCTTTCTTTCTTTTTAAATATGCAGGAAAAATTGAACAGTATAAATAGTGTTAGCAATAAAAGGAGCAATTTTTTCATAGAAATCTCCTGAGTCTTTAATAAAATAGAATTGCAATGAATTGAATCAAAACGAAATTTATAGATTATTCAATAGAAAAATTAAAATACTTCATAATATTTAGATTATATCTTTATATGACGTTGTGAGAGTTACAAAGATTCAATTTATTTTAGATAAAGACATCTGAAAAACTGACTAAAATATGAGATTCTTCGCTTCGCTCAGAATGACACCTTTCGTTTCCTCTCCCCTTGCGGGAGAGGATTAAGGAGAGGGGTATATGTCATTGCGAACAGTCTTATCGTGAAGCAATCTCGCTTTTAATTACAAAATGGTAGTTCTTCAGAGCTCTCAAATAGAAATCTCTGAAAAACTAATATATTAGCCACGAATCCAGCCCTTTCTAAAAAATAAATGAGAGGACTGGACGAAATCACACTATGTAGGGGCTAGGTTTCCTCGCCTGAATAGGAGGGTAGGGTACCTCACATATACAAGCTGGCAAGTATAAAATGAAATCACTAAAAGAAGCCACGAAACATCACGAAAAATCAGGGGAAAATAATTTTTAATGTAATCTTGTCCCTGAATGTTTTTATCAGGGATTTGTGTCGTTTCGTGGCTATATTTAAGTGAATTTATTATCCTGATTATCTTTTTTATCCTGTGTATCTTGTCTAAAAGAATTGATTTTCATTCCAAAGAATTTCATTATTTAGGGAATGTACATCTCACATTGATTAAAAATTGAATTAAAAAGAATTGACAGGATATACAGGAATGATATTCTGATTAAATTAGTTTGAATAAATGGATTATGAACGAAACACTTCGTCTATAATCCCAAAACAGGACAAAAAGCGAAATATTTCGCCTATGAACGAGTTGCACAAAATTAGGGTGCCCGTATACCAAGATAGGAAATGATTTCCTCATGAAATTATTTTAAAGACAAATGCCGCGCCCATTTTCCCCCGCCTTCCATGGCGGGCGAGTAAGAGGAATGTTGAGATTTGAAGGGTTACTATGAAAAATATCAAGAAAGTCGCATTCATCGGCAATTACCTCCCCCGTCAATGCGGAATTGCCACATTTACAACGGATCTTTGCGAGTCTTTCGCATCAATCAATCCCGGTGTCCAATGTTTTGCTATTCCTATAACCGATATTGAAGAGGGTTATCAATACCCCGAACGTGTTCGTTTTGAGATAAAGGAGCAGGATATTGACACCTACAAGGCAGCCGCTGACTTTTTGAATCTCAATGACATCGATATCGTCTGTCTCCAACACGAATATGGCATTTTTGGCGGGAAAGCGGGCAGTTATATTTTATCATTGCTGCGCAACCAGAAAATGCCACTGATAACAACACTTCATACGATACTGATGAACCCCAATCGTCATCAGAAACGTGTTATGGATGAATTGCTTGCACTCTCTGATTATATAATTGTCATGTCTGGCAAAGGCGTCGAAATGCTCCGTAATATATATCAAATACCTCAAGACAAGGTTCGTCTGATACCGCACGGAATACCCGATGTGCCTTTCATCGATCCAAATTTCTATAAGGATCAATATGGCGTCGAAGGTAAAATAGTTCTTCTTACTTTTGGCTTGCTTACTCCCAATAAAGGTATCGAAGTCGTACTACGGTCGCTCCCGGAAGTTATCAAGAATCACCCCAATGTCGTTTACTTAGTCGCCGGGGTTACACACCCGCATCTTCTTAAGGCTGAGGGCGAGAAATACAGGCTTTCACTGCAGCGCCTTGCAGACGAACTTGGTGTCGAGGAACATGTAATATTTCATAATAAATTTGTTTCCATAGAAGAGCTTAACGAACTCATTGTACTTGCCGATATTTACATTACCCCATATCTTGCCGAATCGCAGATTACATCGGGAACACTCGCCTATTCTTTCGGTTCAGGCAATGCTGTAATATCAACACCTTTCTGGTATGCTCAGGAGTTGCTTGCGGATGGGAAAGGCGTTCTTGTGCCATTTGGAGATGCGGACTCCATGACCCAAGCAATCACAAGGCTTATTCGGAATGAGGTCGAACGTCATGCGATGCGCAAGAATTCTTATCTGCTTGGCCGTGAAATGATATGGAGCAAGGTGGCGCAACAATACGGCAACCTATTCGAAGAAGCTCGCCAGAAACGGCCTTCTGTCATGCAAAAGAAGGTCACGATGCGGTCTCTTGATGAGGAATCTCCCATTTTGCCGGAGATCAAACTTGACCATCTCATACG
>Ga0315289_10012985_pt1 | contig 11692 bp, 3 predicted proteins | sample YL17G11_40_MG_FD_203452 | JGI IMG/M metagenome (GOLD analysis project Ga0315289, IMG submission 203452) | Sediment microbial communities from Yellowstone Lake, YNP, Wyoming, USA - YL17G11_40 | ecosystem: Environmental > Aquatic > Freshwater > Lake > Sediment | place: USA: Wyoming | collected... | reverse complement strand
CCCTCCTCCCCCGAGAACGCGGGTGCTCGTTTTCCCCAACGACGCGCACGCGCTCGACGCGCCGCAGACGGAGTTCGAGGCGTGGTTGAACGCCGCGGCGTGGCTCAAGGAGCACGTCGTTTGAGTTGTTTGACTTTTTTTGTTGAAAAGGTTTTGGGCGCGCCTCACTGTTGTCGTTTTGAAAAAGGCAAAAGCTTGTTTATCTCTGATTGCGCTTTCTCCCTTCTCTCCCTCTCCCTCGCGCTCTCTCTCTCTCTCTCGCTCTCCCGCTCTTTCTCGACCCTCCCTCCGTGCCTCTCTTCACAGCAGCGAAATGAGCGTGCCAACGACGGCAGCGTCCTCGAGGAGGCAGAGCGCTTCGACCTCGGCGGTGTCGTCGCCGATGGCCAACGGCGCGGAGGAACAGGACGGCTTCGCCGCGGCACTGGCACTGCAGGAGGCCGCGGCCCGGCCCGGGCTGGCGAGAAAGGAGGTCGCAAGATTGCTAGAGAAGGTAGGTGTCTTTGGGCAGCGAGCGAGGCCAGGAAGAAAGGAAGAGAGGGGACGAGTGAAATAGAGCGCATCCAACAGAAGGCATCAAAACCGAAAGGAAAGAAAAATCTCAACCTCTTTCTGAAACCAACCAAAAACCCCGAAAAGGCCTGCGCTCGCTACGCAGCGGCCGAGCTCCGAGGGCCCGCCCCGCCCGGGGCCCTGTACAACCACGCCGTGGCCCTCACGGACTTCTCGAGGATACCTCCCAGCGGCGGCTCCTCCGGGGACGGCGGCGGCGGAAGCGATCCCTCGGCAGCTCCTCCCGCCGCCGCCGCCGCCGCGGCGCAGGAGGTCGAGAGGACGAGGAAGGCGCGGCTGCGGGCGGCCGCGGCAAAGTACCACCAGGCGATCGTTGAGGAGAGCTCTTCTCTTTCTTCTCCTTCTTCAGCCGCCGCTGCCCCGGAGTCGCCGTCCTCGCACGCCGGGACCTCGAGCAGCGGCGGCGGCGGCGGCAGCGGCAGCAGCAGCCCGCAGGCGCTCAACAACCTCGGCCTCGTGCTCCAGGAGCTCTCGGCGCTCGAGCCGCCCGGCTCGCGCGCGAGGGCCGCGCTGGCGGCCGCCGCGGCCGCGCGGTTCCGGGCGGCGGCCAGGGGCAGGCCGGACTTCGAGCGCGCCGTGTACAACCTGGGCACGGTGCTCTACGCGTCGGCGCCCCCCGCGGCGGCGGCGGCGGGGGCCCCTCCTTCCTCTTCTTCTTCGGCGCCTCCAACGCCCTCCTCGACGCCTGCTTCGGCGGCGGCGGCGGCGGCATCATCGCAGCAGCGGCAGCAGCAGCAGCAGGCCCGGGCCGAGGCCCTCGCCGACGCGGCGCAGTGCGTCGCCCTGGCCGCGGCGCTGGCGCCCGCCGCGCCCGTCTACGCCCGCAGCCTGGCGCTCGTGCAGCCGTTCCTGCCGCTGCCGCGGCTGCGCGCCGGGTGGCTGCTGGTGCCGGAACCGCTGCCGCTGGGGTCCTCCTCCAGCCAGCAGCAGCAGCAGCAGCAGCCCCGGGGATCGCTCGCCGCCGCCCCGGCAGCGCGCCCGTTCTTCCTGCCCGGCAGCGTCACCGCGGTCGGGGGGAAGGCTGCCACGCCCGCCTCGATCTTCCCATCCTCGAGGGAGCGCTTCGTGGCCCGGTGGTGCGTGATCGACGCCGAGGCGCTGAGGGCGACGCCGCCGCCCGCGGGCGCGCCCGCGGCGCCGCGGGGGTGGGAGGACGAAAACGGAAACTCCGCGGGCCATCAGCACGACGGAGGCCACGGCGGCGGCGGCGGCAGCAGCGGGAACAACTCCTACTCCTCTGCTTCTGCTGCTGCTCACCAGCAGCACTCCTCGCAGCACCACGTCCACCACGCTGCCCGCCCGATGCGCATCCCGCTCGCGGAGATCCTCTCGGCGACGCCCGCGGCCGACGCGTCGCTGCCCGCGCCCGCCGGCGCCGGCCTCCACCTCCGGTTTGCCTCCCTTTCTTCCTCTCCGAGGCAGCCCTCTCACTCCTCCGCCCCGCCGGCGGGCTTCTTCGTCGTCGCGCCCTCGCAGGCGGCGGCGGAGGCCTGGGCTGACGCGCTCTGCGTGGCGGGGCACGTCGCGCGCCGGAGCTCCCCGACGAGGCCGGGCGGCGGCGGCGGCGGCGGCGGCGCGGCGCTCGCTCGCGTCTTGGCCCCCGCGGTCGGGACGGTGGCGGGCGCCGGCGCGGGACCCCTGGCGCCCCGGAGGCCCTCGAGCAGCGGGCTGGCGAGGTAAGGGGGGGGGGCGAATCGAGGCGACAACGTGTGTAAGGAAGCGCCTGGCGTGGAGACGGCGGAGGGAGCGCCGTCCCGCGGCCTCCTGTCGCCAGCGAGGTCGAGGAGCGAAGGAAAAGAGAGTCTCTCTGGCAGCGACGAAAGAGTGGAGCTCCTCGGAATCACACCTTTCTTTTTTCTCCCTCTTCTTCCGTCCCTTGCTCTCTCCTCCGCCAAAAATCCTCTCGACACCGCACCGAATGGCCGCCGCGCTCTCTAGCGTGGCCTGAGAATGAGCGGCAAGGGAAAGAAACGCCGTTCGTCCGAGAAGAAGACCGCAAAAGAGAGCTCGAAAAAGAGCAAGAACTCGAGTCGAGCAGCGGCAGCAGCGGCAGCGGGTCCTTCTTCGGCAGCAGCAGGAGCCGGACCGAGCTCGTCCCGGCCAGCGCAGCAGCAGCAGCCTCGTTTTACGGCAGCTCCTCCTGATCGTCCTCCTCCGCCGCGGAGAACGATGGACGAGGTGAGAAAGAGAAGAGAGAACGAACAGAACGAGAGAAAGAACGGAGGAGCGATGAAAGCATCGACGACGACAAGCCGATGCGCCCCAACCATTCGTCTCACCCCTTCTTCTTCTCCCCCGTCATGTCGCCTCGTCCCCCACCTCCCGACCCTCTCTCTCATCAAACACAGGACCAAGAGTACGATCGGAGACACAGCAGGTAAGCAGAGGGAAAGAGAGGAAGGCGGAGAAAATGGGAAGGGACAGGGGCAAAAGCAACGTCGGCTTCTCCAAAGCGTCGTCGTCGTCGGAGTCGACGACGCTCACCGACTCTCGACGCTCAACCTGTTCCCTCCTCCCTCTCTTCCAAAAAACAAACAAACAAACGAAAACAGTGCCCTCCAGGGCCTCCTCCGCAAGCTCGGCGGCTTCTCCGACGCCTACGGCGGCGGCGGCGGCTCCTCGGCGGCGTCGAGGGCCAGGGCCCTGCTGCCGGCTCTCCTGAGGGGCCTCTCGGCAGAGACGCTGGCGTCGATCCAGGAGGGCGCGGCGGGCGGCGCCCCGCCCTCCTCGAGCTCCTCCTCCTTGGCGGCCGCCGCCGCCGCCGCCGCTGCCGCGGCGGGCACCGAGGACGACGACGGCGGCTCCTCCCGCGCCGCCGCCCTGGGAGAGCTCTGCGAGCTCCTCTCGGTCTCCTCCGAGGACGCGCTCGCGACCCTGCCCGTCGGAGCGCTGGTCCCTGCGCTCGTCGCGACGCTGCGCGAGGGGTGCCAAGCGACCCCGCTGGGGGCCGAGCCGCCGCTGCTCGCTGCCCGCGCTCTGACCTACCTCGCGGACGCGCTCCCGCAGGCCACGGGGGCCCTGCTCTGCGACCCGCGCGGGGGCTGCCTCCCCGCGGTCGCGGCGACGCTGCGCGCCCCCGAGTGCATCGACCTCGCGGAGCAGTGCGTCGCGCTGCTCGACAGGGTCGCCGCCTCGCACCCCCGCGCCGTGCTGCGGGCCGGGGGCGTTCCCGCGGCCCTGGCGTGCATCGACTTCTACGCGACGGGGGTGGCGAGGACGGCGGCGAGGGCGGCGGCGAACGCCGCGCGGGCGCTCGGGAACGGGGAGCGGAGCGGCGCTGCTGCTGCGCCGGCGGCGGCGGCGGCGGCGGCTGCGGCTGCGGCGGCATCGGCGAGGGCCGGCGCCTCCCCCCTCTCCGACGGGGCGGAGGAGTCCGACGCGGCCCTCGCCGCCGAGGCCGTCCCGCCCCTCGCCGGCCTGCTCCACTCGCAGGACCCGCGCATCGTCGAGGCGGGATGCTCGGCGCTGTGCCGGGCGGCCGCGGCCCTGGGAGACGGCGAGCCCGGCGCGGACAGCCCCGACCCCGCCGCCGGCCCCGGCGCCGCCGGCGCGGCGCCAGCGGGAGGCCACGCCCGCGCGCTCTCGCAGGCCGGGCTCGTCCAGGCCTGCGTCGCCCTGCTGCGCGTCCGCGACGAGGACGGCGGGCCCGCGGCGCCGGGGATGGGGGCCCCCGGGACCTACCTCGCGGTCCTGAGGCTGCTCGCGAGCCTCTGCGCCGCGCGGGCCGACGCCGCGGCCGCGGCGCTCGAGGCGGGCGCCGCCGGCGCGCTCAGGGCCCTGCTGGCGACGTCGCCGCTGCTCTCGACGGCGGTCGTCGTCGACAGTGGCGGCGACGCCTCCTCCTCGGCGGCTCCGAAGCCCGCGGCGCTCCTGCGCTCCGGGGACCAGCTCGCGGTCGCGCTCTCGGCCGTCGCCTCGCTGCTGCCGCCGCTCGCCGACGCCGCGGCCGTCGTCGCGACGGGCCTGCCGGCCAGCTCCCTGGCGAGGAGCGACGCGACCGGGACCGCCGCCGTCTCTCCTTCCGCCCTTGCCCGCTCGGCCTGGCTCTCGGCGCACCCCGCCGTCGCCGCGCAGGCCACGGCGGCCCTTTTGGGACTGCTGGTCGCGGCCTATGACGGCGGCGGCGCGGCCTCGTCGCCCGCCGCTCGCGCTCTCTGCGTCGACGTCGTCTCCCGAGCCGTTGCGGCCTCCCCCGCCCAGGCCCTGCGCGCCGCCATCGACGACGTTCCCGCCTCGTCGTTCGTCGCGGCGATGCTTCGCGCGAGGGACGCGGCGGCCGTGGCCTCCGGGGTCAGGCTCGCGGAGCTGCTGCAGGAGAAGCTGCCCGAGGTGGCGGCGGTGTTCTTCCCCAAGGAGGGGGTGCTCGCGGGCCTGAGGAAGCTCGCGGTCGGGGAGGGGCTGCTGCTGCCGCCACCGACGGACCGAGCTGCTGCTCCTGGCGCTGCTGCCGCCGCTGCCCCGACGCGCCTGTCTCGCGCGTCGGCGAGGCTGCGCGAGAGGCAGCGCACGGGGTCCGACAATGAGCAGCCAGCCTCGGCTGCCGGGGCTCCAGCTGCTCCTTCCTCGTCCCTGCGCTCCGCGGCCGCGGCCCGCGCCGCGCTCTTCCTCGCGTCGCGCTTCCCGGCCGCCGCGGCCTCGGGCGACGCGGACACCGACGCGGCGCGCGCCCTCCGCGCCGCCGCGGAGGCCCTGCCCGCGAGCGGGCCCGCCAAGCTCTTTGAGCTCGTCGGCGGCGGGGCGTCGGTGCCGGGGGGGAGGGTCTCGGCGCACGAGCTCCTCGCCGCGCGCGTCCCCGCGGCGCTGAGGGCTTACCTGGCCGGAGAGGACCTGCTGTCGTCGTCGTCGTCGGAGGAGAAGGAAGGCGACGAAGGCGGAGAGGGGGCGAGCGCCGCCGCCGCGGAGCCCCCTTCCAAGGCGGCAGCCGAGGCGCTGCTCTCTCGCGCGCTCGGCTTTTTGGACGCCGGGGAGGTCGAGATTGCGAGCGCTGGCGGCTCGGCGTCTTCTTCTTCCTCCTCCTCTTCTCGCCTCCGCTCTCTCGTGCGGGTGCTCCACGAGTCGCTGAACGCCTCTGACAGGTTTGCGCTCGCGGCGAGCTCCTCCGCAGGGGCTGCTGCTGCCGGAGAGAGGGCGTCGGGCGACGGCGGAGGGAGCGGCGGCGCCGGCGCCTCGGGTTCCGCCTCTGCCCGCTCCGCGGCCGCCGCCGCTGCCCAGAGCTACGGAGGAGGAGGAGGCTCTTTTTCCTCTTCGATGCCGTTCGGTTCCGCCCCTCCGGGCGCCGCGGGCTCCCTGGGCGCGGGGCTTGCGCAGCTCTCGCAGCCGCTGAGGCTCAGGCTCACCGTCGCCCCGACGGCGACGGCGACGGCGACTGCTGCCGCCGCCGGTGGAGGAGGCGGAGGAGAAGGAGCAACGACCTCTTCCTCCTCCTCCTCTCGACGCCGCCTCCGCGACGCGGGGGCCGCCGTCGTCCTCGTCGAGCCCCTGGCCACGCTCTCCGCCGTCGAGGACTTTCTGTGGCCGCGCGTCGCCCCGCCCGAGCAGCCTCCCTCTGGCGGCGGCGGCGGCGGCGCGGGCGGCGGCGGGGACCGCCTCGCCGCCGTCGCGCGCCGCGCCGCGGCGGCCGCGTCCGGGGCGGCGGCGGGAGGGGAGCGCGGGGGGGGAGGAGCGGCGGCGGCGGCGGCTCCTCCTCCGAGGTCCGACGGGCTGCTGGCTCGCCGCAGCGGCGGCCGGCCTGGCAGCGGCGGCGGCGGTGCTGCTGCAGCTGCCGCGGCAGCCATCCCCGGCCGCGGCGGCGGGAGCGCGGCGGCGGCTGCAGGCGGTGCTGGCTCGACTGCCGCCGAGGAGCGGCGCACGACGCGCGCCGCCGCCGCCGCCGCCGCCACGACCACCGGGAGGCGTCGCGGAGGGGCTGCTGCCGCCGCTGCCGCCGACGGCGACGAGGAGATGGCCGACGCCCGCTGGAGCGACAACGACGAGGACGACGAGGACGCCGCGGCGCTCTTTGACGGCGACGAGGAGCGCGGCGAGGGCGACTCGGAGGACTCGGAGGACGCCGAAGCCTCGGAGGGGGACGGAGGAGCCCCGCGGCGCGGCGGCGGAGGAGACGAGGCCGGCTTCGCCTTCGACGACGACGACGACGGCTTCAACGCCGCCGGTGAGTTGTTCGACGACGAGGACGACGAGGACGACGACGACTACGGTGGCGAAGACGGGATGATGGAGGGGGACGAGGAGGGCGGGCTCGCCGGATACGGAGCCGGCGGCGGCCCCTCCTCCGCCACCGCGTCCCGCTCGTACGCCGCCGCCGCCTCCGCGGCCCGCCCGCGCCTCCGCTTCCGCGTCGACGGCGCGGCGGTCCCCGGCGACGCCACGGTGTTCCAGGCCCTCAGCGCCGCCGCGGCGGCTAGGGAGGAGGCCGAGGCCGGGGCCGCCGGGGAGGGAGGGGCGGGCGGCCCCCCTCCCTCCTCTTCTGCTTCCCGCGGCGGCGTCCCCGCGCGGAGGAGGCTGTGGCACGACGTGCACACGATCACGTACGAGCTGTTCGACGAAGAGGCGGAGGGAGGGGGAGATGCGGGAGGAGGAGGAGACGGAGCGATGGCTGTCGACGACGCCGCCACAAACGCTCCCGTGGCAAACGCCGCTTCCTCCTCCTCCAACCCCACCGCCGTCGCCGCCGTGGCCTCCCGCTGGGCCCGCGCCGACCCGGCCCTGCCCCCGGAGCTCGTCTTCGCCGCGGCAGCCGCCAAAAACGGCCTCGTCGTCGCCTCCTCCCCTTCTTCTCCTTCTTCTCCTTCTTCTTCCTTGACTACGGCGCCCTCCTCGAGGGCGGCGTCCTCTTTCAGGCTCTCCGACGACGGAGCGGACGTCCTCGCGGTGCTCAAGGCCCTCCACGCCCTCAACGCCGCGAGGCCCAGGCTCGCCGCGGCCGCGGCCCTCCGGCGCGGGGAGCCCCCGCCCGCGGACCTCCCGCGCCCGCCGCTGCTGCCCCGCGACTTTGTCAACCCCCGTCTCGCGCCGCGCCTGGCGCTGCAGCTCAAGGACGTCCTCGCCGTCGCCGGGGGCTGCCTGCCCCCCTGGGTGCCCGCGCTGGCCTCGGGCGCGCGCTTCGTGTTCCCGGGGCCCCTGCGGGCCAGGTTCGTCAGGCTGACGTGCTTCGGCCTGCCGCGCGCGCTCATGCACATGGCGAGCGTCAACGCCGCCGAGGCTGCCGCGGCGAGCGGCGGCCCCGGCGGCGGGGGCGGCGGCGGAGGGAGCGGCGGCGGGAACACCGGCGGCGGCGGCGGCGCCGGCGTGGGCGGCCCCGACTCCTCCTCGGCCGCCGACGACGCGCGCGTCGCCCGCGTGGCCAGGCAGCGCGTCCGCGTCGACAGGGCGCACGTGCTCGACGCGGCGGGCCGCGTCCTGGCGGCGCACGCCGGCGGCAGGCCGCTGCTCGAGTTCGAGTTCGCCGGCGAGCCGGGCGTCGGGCTGGGGCCGACGCTCGAGTTCTACACGCTGGTGGCCGCGGAGCTGCAGCGGCCCGGTCTGGGGATGTGGCGCGGGGACGCCGCGGCCCCCTCCGCGGGCGGGAGGCCCGGCTCCAAGGGGCTGGAAGGCGGAGGCGGCGGCGGCGGGAGCGGAGGCGGAGGAGCATCGGCGGCGGCGGCGGCGAGGCCGCGCTCTGCGACGACCCCCGCCGCCGCCCCCGAACCCGCCCCTCCTCCCGCCCCTTCGATCGACGCCCCGCTGGGACTCTTCCCCGCGCCTCTGCCCCCCAAGGGCGGCGGCCCGGACGTCGACCGCGTCCTGTCCCGCTTCCGGACGCTGGGCCGCCTCGCTGGCCGCGCGCTCCGCGACGGCAGGCTGCTCGACCTGCGCGTCGCGAGGCCGTTCTGGGCCGCGGTGACGGGCGCGTCCCTGACGCTGGCGGACCTGCGCGGGGTCGACGAGCACCTGGCGCGGTCTCTGGAGGCGCTCGAGGCCGCTGCCGTCGCGGCAGAGAGGGAGGAGGAGGAGGAGGAGGAGGCCGCGGAGGAGAAGGAGGGGGGCGATGAGATGCACGTCGAAGGCGGCGCCGGCGGCGGCGCCGCCGAGGACGACGACGACGACAAAAAGAAGAGGCAGAAGAGGAAGAAGAAGAAGAAGGTCGTCGTCCTCGTCGGCGGGTGCCCGCTCGATGACCTGGGCCTGACCTGGGAGCTCCCGGGCTTCCCTTCGTTCAAGCTCAAGGGCGCAAGCGGTGGCGGAGGGAGGAGGAGGAGCAGCAGCGAAGGCGGCGGCGGCGGAAGCGGCAGCGGGAGGAGGAGCAGCAGCAGCGCCGGCGGCGGCGGTGGCGGCAAATCTTCCCACTCCCCGCGCCACGGCTCCGCCGTCGCCGACGCCGCCACCCTTCGCCGCTACGTCGCCGCCTGCGTCGACGCCACGGTCGGCTCGGGCGTCTCCCGCGCCGTCGACGCCTTCCGCGCCGGCTTCGCCGACGCCGCGGGCGGCTCGCTGCGCTGCCTGGGCCCCTTTGGCGCCGCCGAGGTCGACGAGCTGATCTGCGGCGAGGGGGTCGGCGGGGGCCCGGACGAGGAGGCGTCGTGGTCGCGCGCCGCGCTGGCCGCCGCGGTGCGCTTCGACCACGGCTATACGGCGGCGAGCCCCTCGGCCGCGGCGTTCCTCGACGCCCTGGCCTCGCTGGGGCCCAGCGACCGGCGCGCGTTTGTGGCGTGGGCGACGGGCTGCCCGCGGCTGCCGCCCGGGGGGCTCGCGGCGCTGACCCCGAGGCTGACCGTGGTGAGGAAGGCTCCCACTGCCGCCTCCGTCCCGTCGCCGAACGCGGGCGCGGGAGCGGAGGGGGCCGCGAGCTCCTCGCTGATGGCGGGCGGGGGCGTCGGCGGCGGGGGCGCCGGCGCCGCCAACGCCTCTTCTTCCGCCCCGGCCTTCCCGGGCGCGTTCGCCACCGCCGCCGACGCGGACCTCCCCTCCGTGATGACCTGCGCCAACTACGTCAAGCTCCCTCCTTACTCTTCGGCGGCGGCGGCCAAGGCGAGGCTGCTCGTCGCGATCAGGGAGGGCGCGGGAAGCTTCGACTTGTCGTAGGAAGAGGCAGTGGTTCGGAGGGTTTTGGTTTCCCCCCCCATCTTCCTTTTCTTTTCGTTCTTTCTTTGCCTCGCTCGCTGTTCTGCCTTCCTTGCTTTGATTTCTGCGCTCATTTCCAGTTCGAGGGTTGGTTCGCTTTTTGGTGTGTTTCGGTGGCGGCTTCGCTGGGCTTTGCTTTTCTCGTTTTTTTTTCCAGTAAGTAGAAACAAATCTCTTGGTTTTTTTGGAAAGGAGAGCGAGGAGAAAGAGGAGGAATAAGATGAGGTCGAAAAAAAAAAGGTGCAGGGTTTGAAACTGAAACCATTCATCTCTCTCTCTCTCTCTCTCTCTCTCTCCGCGCTCTCGCGCCCGTGGAGGAGAGCGGGGGAAGTAATCGTCCGAGAGCTCGAGAGAGAGCGCTCTCTCCCTCTCTCGCCTGCTCTCGCATGGCGCAGCAGCGACCCTCGCGCTCATCGAGCGGCGGCGGAGCGAGGAGAGGAAGCGATGATGCTCTCACCGACGACGCGACGAAGAATGTCGCGTTTGTCGGCATCGACGCGAATCGCTGCGGCGGCCTCGGCGCTGCCTCTTCTTCTGATCCTGCTCCGAAAAAGAAGAAGGGTAGCTGGCGCCTCATGATGACGCTCCCGTCCTCAACGAGAGACACCTTCCTCGACGACGCTTACTCCTCGCTCTCCGCCGTCGTCCTCTTCGTGTTGGCCGTCGCCGCCGCCGCCGCCTTCCTGGGCCCCGCCGCCCGCCCGCCGCACGGTGCGGCCTGGTCGCTCGTGCTGGTCTGGGCAGCGGCGCGCGCGGCCACGGCCCTGGCCGCCGCCACGGGGCTGCCCAGCCCCTGCTTCCAGCTCGCCGCCGGGATCTTGCTGCGGAACGCCGCCTCGAGGGCCGCGCTCAGCGGCCTGTTTGGTCTCGGAGGCGACTCGCGGGCCGCCGAGCGCAACGCCAGGCTCGCCGAGGGCGTGCGCTCGGCCGCGGCGTCGCTGATCTTCGTCTACGGCGGGCTGGAGATCGACCTCCGAGTCCTCTCCAGAACGGGCGAGCCGGTCAAGCTCCTGCTCGCGTCGCTCGCCGAGGCCGCCGCGGTCGCCGCGGCGGCGTGGCGGCTGTTCTCGATGCCGCCGGCGCTCGCGTGCGCGCTCGGGGCGGTGGTGAAGGGCGCCGGCCCCTCTCTGGTGGTGGCGCTCGCGGCGGACGTGGCACGGAGGGACGACGGGGGAGGCGGAGGAGGCGGCGGCGGCGGAGGGGGTGGAGGCGCGCCGACGCCGGCAGCAGCGACTCCGGCTGCGGGAGCGGCGGCGGCGGCGGCGGCGGCGGCGACGGCAGCTGCCTCTCGCCGCCCGTCTCCTTCCTCAAACCAAATCCGACAGCAGCACCAGCAGCACCACCACCAACCTTGCGGCGGCGGAGGCGGCAGGGCCCGGAGGACGCGCCTCCTGAAGCTGCTCGTCGGGACCGCCCCCCTCGACGAAGCGACCTCGCTCGTCTTGTTCGCCTGCCTCGCCGGGATCGCGCTCCCCGCCGGAGGGGGAGCCTCCTCGGCCTCGCCGCCGCCGCCGCCTCGCCCCTGGGCCGCTCCTCCCTGGGCGGGCGGGCTCGTCACGCTCTCTCTGGCGCTCGCCGGCTCCCTGGCCGGCGCCCTGGTCCTCTCCTTCACGAGGCTCTGGAGCTCGCCGACGCTGCTCGCCGCCGCCGCCGGCTGCGTCGCCGCCGCGACCAAGGGCTGCCTCGAGCTCTTCGGGCACCAGGCCGCCGGGGACCTCGCCGCCATCGGCTGCGGCGTGCTCGCCCGCGCGTGCTGGCAGCGCGGCTTCCCCTGGCCGCTGGCCGCGGTCTCTGTCCCGAGGGGCGGCGGGGGGAACCAGGGGGCCGCCGCCGCCGTCCCACTCGTCTCCGCCGCGGCCGTGGCTCGGGCGAGGGCCAAGCTCGCGCTTGTTTGGTTCAACGTCGCCGCGCCGGCGATGCTCGGGCTCGCCGGGGCCTCCGTCGATCTGAGGCAGCTGGACAAGAGAACGGCTAGCTTGGCCGCGGGGGTGGTCGGGTACGAGTTTTTTTTTTTTTTTTT
>Ga0315289_10012984_pt1 | contig 11693 bp, 10 predicted proteins | sample YL17G11_40_MG_FD_203452 | JGI IMG/M metagenome (GOLD analysis project Ga0315289, IMG submission 203452) | Sediment microbial communities from Yellowstone Lake, YNP, Wyoming, USA - YL17G11_40 | ecosystem: Environmental > Aquatic > Freshwater > Lake > Sediment | place: USA: Wyoming | collected... | reverse complement strand
CCGATCTCTTCGGCCGCAAAAAGGATGACGACGATCGACCGCTTGGGCCGGCCGCCGGCCGCCTGGATCAGCCGGATGGCTTCCATGGCCGGGGCGAAACCCGACCCGTCGTCGACGGCGCCGGTCGCGGCGCTGAAGCAGTCGAAATGGCCGCCGACGACGACGTATTCGTCGGGGAATTCCGTCCCGCGGAGGGTGGCGACCACGTTATGGTATTTGACCGGTCCCATCTTGAACCAGTTCCGGATGTCGAACTCGAGCTCGACCCGCTCGCCCTTCTCGACCAGGCCCTTGATCTCGTTATATTGGCCCTCGGCCAGCTTGATGTCGGGCAGGACCGGCAGCTTGTCCCACGATTCGACGTATCCGTCCAGGATCCTGAACGGCTCGGTCTTGGACGACTGGATGGTGCCGAGAGCCCCGGCCTCGACGAGCGCCGCGGTGAGCGGGGGGATCAGTTTCGCGTCGGAGTATTCCGGGGTGCCGCGGCGTCCGTCGCGCGCGAAACCCGTGCTTTCCCCGGGGATGAGGACCCAGGCGCCCTTGAACGCGGCCGGGTTCGCCCGGACTTCGGCGAGCGCCGCTTCGACGGCCGCGCGCTTCTTTTCGACGTTCTCCGGAGTGGCGTTGCGTCCCGGGATCGAGAACGGATCGGTCTTCAGGACGGCGACCGGTCCCCGCTGGACGCCCTTCGTCCCCGCGGTGAAGCTCGGGGTCCCGAAAAAGAGCGTCTTCTCGGCGGGCGCGACCATTTTGCCGAACCAGGGTCCGCGGTTGAAACCGACCGGCACTTCTCCGGCTTCGTCAAGCTCGGCCTCGAGCCCCCACTGCTGGAATTGCCAGACCGCCCAGGCGGCGGCGTCGTTATAGGCGTTCGTGCCCGACTCGCGGCCGCCGAACCTGTTGCTGGCGTAGTCGTTCCAGAGCATGACCCGGTTGTCGGCCGTGCCGAGCTCGATGATCTTCCCGACGACGGGGTCGTCGGCAGGCTTGGCGGGCGTCTGGACGCTGGCCGCGACCGTTGCCAGAACGATCACGGCGATGCTGAATAAAAGCGCGCGTTTTCTCATGGACCATCCTTCCCGTGAGTCAGAATAGGAGGGCGGAATAATAGTCTCGCCGACGAACCGTTGTCAAGAAACCGCGGATGGGCGTCTCTATACACCTTCACTTTTCTCGAAGAAATAGGCCCCCAAGAACAGCATGATCAGGGCAAAGCCGATCATGACGGCCAGGTCGACGAGCACGGGCAGCGACGATCGCCCGATCAAGACCGCCCGCAGACCGTCGACCCCATAAGTCAACGGATCGGCGTAGGAAAGGGCGCGGATGACCCAGGGGAAGTTCTCGAGGGGCGTGAGCGCTCCCGAGAGAAAGAAAAAGGGGAAGATGATGAAGTTCATGATGATGCCGAAGCCCTGCATGTCCTTCATCCGCGAGGCGAAGATAAGGCCCAAGCCGATGAAGGTGAAGGCGATGAGCAGCATGAAGACGAAGCCAAAGGCGAGCGCCCCCACCCCGGGCAGGCGGAATCCGAGGACGAGCGAGGCCCCGAAGATCAGGAGCCCCTGGATCATGGACGTGGTCGTCCCTCCGGCGATGCGGCCGAGGACGAGGGACACGCGGCTGACCGGGGCGACCATGATCTCCTTGAGGAAGCCGAATTCCTTGTCCCAGAGGAGGGACATGCCCTGCATGGAGGCGGAAAAGAGCAGGGTCATCCCGATGATGCCGGGGGCCAGGAAGCCGATATAGCCGGTGCCCTCTCCCATTCCCGGGATCTGCATGCGGCGGAAGCCCAGGCCGAGAAAAGCCAGGAAGAACACGGGCATGGCCAGGGAACCGATGATCCGGGACTTGGCCCGGACATACCGCTTCATTTCCCGCAGCCACAGGACGTAGACCGCGGTCCAATGGATCGTCATCGTCATCTCCGCCCGTGCGCCATCATCATGGCCCGGTTGCGCTCGCTCAGGTTCGCCTCCTGCTCGCGGATAGTGCGGCCCGTGAAGTGGAGGAAGACGTCTTCCAAGCTGGGCTTGCGCAAATGCACGCAGTTGACCGTCACGCCCATGTGCTGGGCCAGCATCACCAGTTCGGGGATGCGTCTCTCGCCCCTTTCCATGGTCAGCATGAGGACATCCTCGTGGAACTTGGACCGCTTGATCCAATCCTGACGGCCCAGGGCGTTCAGAAAGGCCGCCGCGTCCCCTTCGAGCTCGAGGGAGACCACGTCGCCGCCCAGGGTGTCCTTGAGCCTCGACGGAGTGTCCAGGGCCACGAACTTGCCGTGGTCCATAATGGCGGTGCGGCCACAGAGGAAGTCGGCTTCCTCCATGTAGTGCGTGGTCAGGATGATCGTCACACCGCCGTCTTTGTTCAGCTTCCGGATGTACTCCCAGATGTGACGCCGAGTCTGGGCGTCCAGGCCGAGGGTCGGCTCGTCCAGGAAGAGGACCTTCGGCCGGTGCGTCAGGCCGCGGGCGATCTCCAGGCGGCGCTTCATGCCGCCCGAATACTTCTCGACGAGTGTGGCGGCCTTGTCCTCGAGCTCGACGAGGGACAGGACCTCGTCGATGCGGCGGCGGCGCTCGGCCTTCCCGATGCCGTACATCATGGTGTGGAACTCCAGGTTCTCCCGCCCCGTCAGCTTGCCGTCGAGCGCCGGCTCCTGGAAGACCACGCCGATGCTCTTGCGCACGTCGTCCCGGTCCCGGATCACGTCGAACCCGGCCACGGTGGCGTTCCCCGAGGTCGGCCGCAGGAGGGTCGAGAGCATGTTGATCGTCGTCGTCTTGCCCGCCCCGTTGGGGCCGAGCAGGCCGAAGAGCTCCCCTTCACCGACGGTGAAAGATATGCTGTCGACGGCCGTGAAGCCGTCGAACGTCTTCACCAGGGTTTCCACGCAAATGGCATCCATTGGGTTCTTCCTTAAAGCGGCCATGATACCACTTTTTCGCGCCGGGAGCAGGCCGGAGCCGGGCGGCTACCCGCTATAACCGTCGATCAGGGCCAGGCCGTAGGACATCGGGATCCGGATGCCGGTTAGCCCCTTGTACTTCGCGATCCTCGCCAAGGCCGTCTCGCCCTGGCCTTTCACCTTCTGGAAGAGTTCCTCGTAGTCGCCGAAGAACTGGACGGCCTCGTGCATCCGGGTCTTCTTCACCGGGAAGCGTTCGAGCGCGGCCCAGCTCGCCGCCACCTTCTTCTCCTCGGCGGCGATATATGACCACTCCGAACCCGGTCCGTGGTCGAAGACGACGACGGCCGGGGCCATATGGCGGGCGCGTTCGACCGCAGCCCCGGGGTCCGCCATCTCGTGGAGGCTGAATTCGAAGAGAACGGCGTCGGCCTTCAGGTTGACCTCGAAAAAATCCCCCAGTACGGGCGAGAATTTGTCCTCGAGCCCGGCGATCTTCAGGTTCTCTCGAAGCTTCTCCAGGGCTTGCGCGTCGCTGTCCAGGGCCATGACCTTGCCCGCCGCCCGCCCGTACTCGATGAGCTGGCCCCCTCCGGCCCCGACGGAGAGGACCGTCTTGTCCTTGAGATCGTAGAACGTCAGCAGGTCGGCAACGAGCTTTTTATAATCGGCAGCCATGAGCGACTTGCCCCCGACCAATTTACCACTTCCGAAGTGGGATTTACAATCATTGACATCGGTCGGCGGCCCGCAATATCCTTGGCATCTCAAGGGCGGCAATCGTGCCGGCCTTGACACCCCGATCGAAAGGTGACCCGCCCATGAAAAAATCAATTCGACGAGCGAAACGGATCTGCTTCGCAGCCGCGATCGCCGCCCTGCTGGGAACGGGGCTCGTTTTCTCACAGGGCCCGGACGATACCCTCGCGCGAGGCTTCCAGAACCCTCCCGCGAGCGCCAAACCGCGCGTCTGGTGGCATTGGATGAGCGGCAATATCACCAAGGAAGGGATCAAGGCCGACCTCGAGTGGATGAAACGCGCCGGTATTGCCGGCTTTCAGAACTTCGACGCGGGGCTCGAGACGCCCCAGATCGTCGAGAAGCGCCTCGTCTTCATGACGCCGGCGTGGAAAGACGCCTTTAAGTGCACCGCGACCCTGGCCGATCAATTGGGCCTGGAGATGGCTATCGCCGGCTCGCCCGGATGGAGCGAGAGCGGCGGCCCGTGGGTGACCCCGGCGCAGGCCATGAAGAAATATGTTTGGAGCGAGACCCGCCTCGAAGGCGGCCGTCCCTTCACCGGCTTGCTGCCCAAACCGCCTTCAGCGACCGGGCCCTACCAGAACCTGGGGAGCGGGCGCGAAGGATCCGGCGGAGGGGCCACGGCCGAGCCGGAGTTCTACGCCGATAGCGCCGTCGTCGCCTTTCGCGCTCCGGAAAACGACCATACGCTCGCCGAACTCGAGGCGAAAGTGGCCTCGAGCGGCGGAGCTTTCGATCTGGCTTCTCTCACCGACGGCGACCTCTCCAGGACCGTCCTCCTGCCGGCCGCGCCGGTCGAAGCCAAGGCCTGGATCCAGTTCGAATTCGTCCGTCCCCAGAGCGTTCGGGGCCTGACCCTGATGATCCTAAGGGGAGACCGCCGGGGCAGTTTCGGCGATCCGGAATTGGAAGCGAGTGACGACGGCCGGGACTTCCGTTCCGTCCAGAAGCTTCCGACCGACGCCGTCACCGTTGCTTTCGCCCCCGTCACCGCCAAGTTCTTCCGCGTGAGCGTCCGCACCATGGCGCCGCAGGCCGGGGCCGCGCAAGGCGCTCAGGCCGCACCCGATGCCCCCGCCGGGACCCGCGTGGCCGAGCTCGTCCTCCACACGGCGTCGCCCGTCAGCTGGTTCCAGCAGAAGGCCGCTTTCGATGCCGCTACGGATATCTACAGCATGGCCACACCCGCGGTCGCGGCCGGCGACATCGTCGCTGAATCCGACGTCGTCAATCTCACCTCCAAAATGCGGGCCGACGGCAGACTCGTTTGGACCCCGCCCGCGGGCCGCTGGATCGTCCTACGCTTCGGTTACTCCCTCACAGGCGCCCGCAACGCCCCGGCATCGCCCGAGGCCACCGGACTCGAAGTCGACAAGCTCGACCGGACCCACGTCAAGGCCTATTTCGACGCCTACCTCGATCGATACAAGGACGCCACCGGCGGCCTCATGGGCAGGCGGGGCCTCCAGTACGTGATCACCGACAGCTGGGAAGCCGGAGTGGCCAATTGGACCGACCGGATGATGGCCGAGTTCTCGAAGCGCCGCGGCTACGACATGGGTCCCTGGCTGCCGGTGCTCGCCGGCCGGATCGTCGCAAGCGCCGAGGAGAGCGACCGCTTCCTCTGGGACTTCCGCAAGACCCTCGCCGACCTCGTCGCCGAGAACCACTACGACCAGCTCACCGACATCCTGCACGCGCGGGGCATGGGCCGCTACACGGAATCGCACGAGGGCGGCCGCGCCTTCATCGGCGACGGCATGGAAGTGAAGCGCCTGGCCGACATCCCCATGAGCGCCACCTGGCTCGAGCGGCCCGGAAAAGCCAGCCGCCAATATGACGCCGACGTCCATGAATCCGCCTCCGTGGCCCACATCTACGGCCAGAACATCGTGGCGGCCGAGTCCCTGACCGTCTATCGCAACGCCTGGGCCTACTCGCCCGAGACCCTGAAGTCCACCGCCGACCGGATGATGACCAACGGCCTGAACCGGTTCATCATCCACACCTCGGTCCACCAGCCCGTCGACGACAAGATCCCTGGGCTCGGGCTCGGGCCCTTCGGCCAGTGGTTCACCCGCCACGAGACCTGGGCGGAGATGGCCAGGCCGTGGACGACTTACCTTTCGCGCAGCTCGTTCATGCTCCAACAGGGGAAGTTCGTGGCCGACATCGTCTATTTCTACGGCGAAGATTCGAACGTCACGGCACTTTTCGGCGCGAAGATGCCCGACATCCCGGCCGGCTACAGGATCGACTTCGTCAACGCCGACGCGCTCCTGAACCGTCTGTCGGTGAAGGACGGCCGCATCGTCACGGCCACGGGCATGAGCTACCGCCTTCTCGCGCTCGATCCCAACAGCCGGCACATGTCTCTCGCCGTCCTGCGCAAGATCAACGACCTGGTCGCGGCCGGCGCGGCGGTCGTCGGCCCCAAACCGATCGACAGCCCCAGCCTGGCCGACGACCAGACGGAGTTCCGCGCCATCGCGGATGAGCTCTGGGGCCGCGGCACCGGAAAGGGCAAAGTGTTCGGCGATCAGACCATCGCCCAAGCGCTGGCCGCGATCGGGGCGTCGCCCGACTTCGAATACACCCGGCCGCGCGAGGATACCAGCCTCGCCTTCGTCCATCGCGCGCTCCCCGACGGCGAGATCTACTGGGTCGTCAACGGCAACGATCGAGGTGAGACCTTGGAGGCCAGCTTCCGCGTCAATGGCAAGGATCCCGAGCTCTGGCACGCCGACACCAGCGTCATCGTGCCGGCTTCCTACCTCATCGCCAACGGGCGCACGATCGTACCGCTGCGCCTCGAGCCGAACGACGCGGTGTTCGTCGTCTTCCGTAAAGCTTCCGCCGCGCCTGCGCGCGCCCTGCCCGAGCCGGTCGAAACGGATCTGGCCACGATCGCCGGCGCTTGGGGCCTCGCCTTCCAAGCCGGCCGCGGAGCTCCGGCCAAGATCAGCCTCGAGACCCTCGGCTCGTGGAGCGACAGCCCCGACCCCGGGGTGAAATATTTCTCCGGCACGGCCACCTATTCAAAGACGATCCAGGCGCCGGCGGACTGGTTCAAGGCCGGCGCCAAGCTCTGGCTCGACCTGGGCGATGTCAAGAACCTCGCCGAGATCACGGTCAACGGCCGGCCGTTGGGCATTCTCTGGAAGACGCCTTTCCGCATGGACGTGACCTCCGCGCTCAAGGCCGGCGCCAACACCCTGGAGATCAAAGTGGCCAACCTCTGGGTCAACCGCCTGATCGGCGACGAGCAGCCCGGCGCCACCAAGAAATACACCTACACGGCGGTCGAATTCTACCGCGCCGATTCGCCCCTGCTGCCCTCCGGCCTCATCGGTCCGGTGAGGATCGTAAGACTGGAATAGCCGGCCTATTGACCGATCTCTTTCCGGATCGCCTCCAGCTTGTCCTTGAGGACGGGGGCGAAGGCGAAGAACTGCTTCACCGTCTCGCACCCGTAATCCGGACAATGGGCGCAGGTGACGACGCCGCGCTTGGACGCGCAGAGCCGGATAGCGCAGGTCGCGCAGTGGGCCGTGCTCGCCCGTTTTCCCGACGAGCAACCGTCGCAGACGCAGGCATCCGCGGAGACCGCTTTCCCGCCGAACTGCGCGGCCCATCTTATCGCCGTCGCTTCGAGTCCGGCCCGGTCGTTCTTCTGAGTGGCGATGTAGGCTTCGCACTCGCCGCAATCAAGACCGCAATAAGCTTGGATCTTGGCCATGTTTCTCTCCTCTCCCATATCTTAGCCCCTAACAGAGGCGTTCCCAGCGGATCGCCCGTTTGAGGATGCGTTCGGGCACGACGCAGACGCCGAGCCCGGGCCCCCCGGGGATGTCGATGGACCCATCGGGACCCAGAACGACGGGCGGATCGGCGATGTCCTCGTCGAAGTAGTTGCTCGTTTCCGAGGTGTCGCCCGGAAGCGTGAAGCCCGCGGCGGCCTGGAGATGGATGTTGACGGCCCGGCCGATGCCCGTTTCGTCCATGCCGCCCGACCAGGCGTCGATGCCATGGCTCGCGCAATGGGCGGCGATCCTCATGGACTCCATCAGGCCTCCGACCCTGCCCTGCTTGATGTTGATGACCCGGCAGGCGTTGAGGGCGATGGCCGTGGCCGCGTCCCCGAAGCCATGGATGGACTCGTCCAGGCAGATCGCGGTCTTCAAGTCCTTCTGGAGGATCGAATGCTCGTAGATGTCGCTATGGGAGAGCGGCTGTTCGATCATCATCAGGCCGAAAGCGTCGAGCTTCCTGAGCAGGGCCGCGTCCGCGAGCGTATAGTCGCCGTTGGCGTCCACCATCAACGGGAGGTCCGGAAAGCGGTCGCGCACGGCCCGGACCCACTCGACATCCTGCCCTTTCTTGACCTTCATCTTGACGCGGCCGTATTTCTTGGCCACGGCGTGCTCGACGGCGGCCAGGAGCTCGGCTTGAGAACCCTTAAGGCCGATGCTGATACCGGACATGATCTTTTTGGCCGGCCGGCCCATGAGCTCGTGGAGAGGAACGCCCTTCTGGAGCGCGATCAGGTTGAGGAGGCCGTTCTCGATCGTCGCCTTGGCCATCCCGTGGCCCCGGACGTGCCGGAACCGCCCTTCGAGCTCGCCGAGCGCGATCCCCGGTTCGACGAGCGGCAGGAGGAAATCCTTGATGATGTGGCGGGCCGTGCCGTTCGTCTCGTAGAAGTAGAACGGGTCGGGATCGGAGACGCACTCGCTCCAGGCGGTGAGGCCAGCCGACTCGAGGCGCATGAGCAGCGCTTCCTTGTGCGTCCAGGTGTAAACACTCGTCCCGAACGGGGCGACAAACGGCAGCTTGACGGTGACGAGGTCGACGTGGTCGATCTTCGGGAGGGGGAGCCCTTCAAGAGCGGCGGCGGGCGACGGGACGATAGTCATGCGGGCCTCCTGGATCTCCGAACGGCGTCACGGGAACGGCAAGATTATAGCCCCGTTCGCGGGTCGCCGTCCAGGAGTCAGCGGCGCCCACGCCTGTCGGCTAAGATCGCTTTTTATTCTTATCCGGAGCCTCGGGCACCAGAGGCTCGTTGGCTATGCCCTGGCCTAAACTCTCGGGGTCCTCCGTCCCTGGGGTTTTATTCGGGTCTCGTCCTCCGCCTTCCTCGATACCCTTTCCCGCAGGCTCGCGCTTCTTCAACTCCTGGTTTTTCTTCGACGTCAACTTCGCCGTCTTCTGCCATTTTTTATCCCTAGCCATCTCGCCCTTCCCTCTCGCCACCCTGTAGGCCGAAGCCGTCACGTTTATCTTCGCCATAATAGGAACTCCTCTTTACCGGAGATTATAATGCCCATGAGCCTCTTACTTCAATCCCTTTCTCTGCTCGCGCCGGTTCGCTCCGACGGCTGATAAATCGCCCCCGAAGACGTCACTCCACATCCTCTCCCCTTTCGATCACCAGGCCTCACTCGCCGAACATTTCGGTGATGAGCCGGCGGAGAGCGGAGGCCTCTTCAGCTGAGAGAGAGCCGATCCTCGATCCCAGGCGGGTCTTGCTGACGGCCCGGATCTGGTCGACCGCGATCTCCGCCGGGCGGCCATCGCACCGGACCGGGAGCCGGCATCGCCAGGCCGGATGAAGCCGGCTGGTTATCAGGCAGACCGTCACGGTCTGCAGTCGGGCATTCAATTCATCCAGGCTGACGATGACCACCGGTCTCGTCTTGGCCATTTCCGCCCCGCGCGAGGGAGCCAAGTCCACCCAGCGCACTTCGTAGCGCTTGACAACCTCCTTGCGTGAGCGGGATTTCGATCCGTAGGAGGGTCTTTTTTCCCCTACCATCCCCCGCTTCGACGCTTCCCAGGGAACGGAATCCAATCCGTCCGCGTCCGTCTCGTCCCATTCGCTCCAATCTTCGTTCGCTGACGACATCTCCCGGGCCGTATCTTCCCAGCTGAGTTTCTCGACGGTCGGACCCAAGGGCCGGAGAAGGATCCCCTCGGTTCTTTCCTCCATGATCATTACGGAACCGACGGAATAACGCTTCAAGGACGAGGCCGGCAGGCGGACCCCCCGGGAGTTCCCGATCCGAGCGACTTTCAGCTCCCGTGTTCGCATCTTCGATCCTCCTTAACAAGAGCCATCCCTCAGAACCCTACGTTATTACTGTAATTACTTTTAGAACGAATGTCAAGACCCAACCCCCTTCCCTGCCGGGCCGGGAGTGGGGATATCAAGTCAGCCTGTCCAGCTTGTCCTTCGTTATCTCCGAGCGGACGTTGCCCGTGTGCTCCGTCGCCGCCGGTTCGAAGAGCAGCAATTTGACGTGCCCGTCCGGAACGACGCGGTGGGCCACACCCTTCGGGATGACGATGAATTCCAGGGGATTGAGCACGGCTCGACCGCCGGTCCACAGGATGTTCAGAACGCCCTCGAAAACGAGGAACATCTCGTCCTCTTTTTCGTGGGTGTGCCAAGGGACCTTGTCGCCTTCGGCCCGGACGAGTTTGACCTGCTGTCCGTTGAGGTCGGCCACGATCTTGGGGGAAAACGTTTCTGAGAACTTGGCAAAGGCCGCCGCGATATCGACTTTCCGGATATTCATGGAACTTCTCCTTGGTTGCCGCCTTCCGAAGGCCCGAGCCGATCCGGGCAAGCGCTCGAGCGCGTTTCGGTCGCTGCCGAAGCGCCTAGTGAGCGGCCGTCGAGGAAGCAATGATCGCGGGCATGATACAGGCCACCATGACGGCCGCCTGCATGGCCTGAATGGCCTCCTGGGTGGCCTTGCCGGTCATTTCCCCGTTAACGACCTGCTCGATCCTCGCCTTGCGGCCCTTCAACTGTTTTTTGTCGAAGACGAGCTTCAAAAGGTCGGCGCTTTTCGCCAGGGACAATAGGACGGCCGTACGCGGGTCGACCTCTCCGATATCGCTGAAAATGGCTTTGCGCAGCCTTTCGATCAATTCCCGTTCAGGCCTCGGATCGACCTCGGGATAGATCTTCCGGGTGAAGATCCCGAGGACTTTGTCCTCGTCGATCCGGAGAGTGCCGCGTCTGGCCAACTGCTCCGCCACCCGGTGTTTGAGGTTCTTCGTCTGGGCGAACTTCGCGACCCAGGTCTGGAGCTGGGCGCGCTTCTTCGCCCCCGCGAGCTTGGCCAGGCCTTCGTCGATCAGAGGATCTCCGGTCGGCGCGGGGCTGAGGACCCTGGCATATTTTTTCTTCTTGACGGCTTCGATATCGATCCGTTTCTCGATCAGGAGCTCGGCCAGGACGGCCCCTCCGATCGCGTAACTGTACATCGTCCCCGAAACGAGGGTCCCTTCCCGGTCCCGAAGGACCAGGAGCATGATCTCTTCATGCAGGTGAAGTGAATTTTCTTTTCTCATCCGCGTCCTCCCTTAGATCTTAGGCTTGAGGTCGAGGCTGACCCGGATATCCAGGTTCGATCCCTTCCGCTCGACGATCCCGAATTTTCCAAGGTGATCCTCGAAGACGAACGCTCTTTCGCGTGTCTCCAGCACGTTCAGATATGGATCGAGGTTCGCCAGGAGGTTGGCATAGACCGACCCGGCCTGTGTTTCTTCGGCATACGGTATGATGAAGCGGAGGAATACGGCATCAGGCCTTTCCCTGTAGTTCGCCACGACTCCGAAGGTCTTTCCCCCAAGCTGAAGAATGTCCCCTTCCCCGAAGGTAAAATAGGGCTGAAGCCCGTATGGCCCCCGGATCAGTCGCTCGGAGCCGGGCACCTTGCCCTCGGCGGGGAGCAGGTCGAGCGGCGTCAGGGCGGCTTCCTCCGCGACGCCGGCCAGGAAGGCGTTGGCGAGAGCCGCGATCTCGGCTTTCGAGGCGGGGACGTCCCCCAGGTTGTCGACCTGGATGAAATACCGGCCTTTGAGGATGGTCACCTGGGCCTCTTCGCCGGAGTTGCGGGCCGCGATCTCGGGGAACGGCGTCTCTCTCCCCATCTTCATCAAGTAGATGCCCAAGGCGGACGCGGCGCTCTCCATCTCGTACGCGTTGAGCGTCAGC
>Ga0315289_10012983_pt1 | contig 11693 bp, 10 predicted proteins | sample YL17G11_40_MG_FD_203452 | JGI IMG/M metagenome (GOLD analysis project Ga0315289, IMG submission 203452) | Sediment microbial communities from Yellowstone Lake, YNP, Wyoming, USA - YL17G11_40 | ecosystem: Environmental > Aquatic > Freshwater > Lake > Sediment | place: USA: Wyoming | collected... | reverse complement strand
AAGGAAGAGTATCAGAAAGTTTTTGCTTCTGCTCCTGAGAAAAAGCCTGGAAGAAAACCTAAGGCTGAAAAGCCTGCAGAAGAATAAAGAAGTAATATTTTTTGTGCGCTGTATTCTATTTGTTTAAGACAATAATTTATTATTCTCTCAAAGAAGATAAATTTACTTCTTTTAATTTATTCATAGTAGAAGCAAAAAACACGTCAAGAAATCTTGTAAAAGAGCTGTTTGCTGCTATTATTCCCAAATCCCTTCCATAGATGATATTATCATCATCAGGCACAGGCTCTACTATCATACACTCCTCTCCGTCAACAGTAAACATGTTATTGCTTGTTTTTGGTATGTGCTTTATCTTGCAGAAATTTAAAGAAGATATCTCTTTGAGGTTTTCTTCATTTGTAACTCCAACTATGGATATGTTAACACCTCTTTCAGCAGCTTCCTTCAGCACTTCTTTATGCAGCACTAGCCTTGACAAGCTGTTTGCAGTGCAGTAGATATTTACATTATTCTTTGCCTTTTTGATCATCTCTTCCAGCTTATTGATTACATTTGACCTTCCGGAAATAACATTAAAATTATTCTTAACCCCTGTAAACTGCTTGTTTCTTTCAAACTGCTGCTCTAATTCAAGAAAATGTGACTCTATTTTCTTTAATTTTTCCTGGGCATTCTTTTTTTCTATCTGGACTGCCTGATGTGGGGAAATAGCCCTGTATTTCATAGGCTTTGTCGGAAGCACTATCACAAACCCTTTTTGAGATAATGTGTTTATTATCTCATAAACCTTACCATAAGGGATGCCTGTTACATCAGATACTGTCTTTGCTGTTGATATCCCTTCTGTGATAAGGGTCAAATAAACCTTTGATTCATACTTGCTCAGCCCTATATCTGATAGGTTTTGGATTATGCTATTAGTTACTGGCATGAATTTTTAAAGCAGTAATAAGTTTAATTTCTTTGTTGTATAGAAAGATAAAAAGAGCTATTATCACTCTTTTTCAGAGATAATAGCCTTATTTTCTTGGTTTATTACGCTTCTCTTGAATGTAGTTGTAAAAAAGCCTTCTAAAAATTTAGTGAATGATGGTGAAGATACCCATACTCCCAGATCCCTACCATAGACAATATTATCATCATCAGGTATAGGTTCTACAATCAGGCATTCCTGGCCGTCTATTGAGTAAAGATGGCTCTCTGCTGATTTTACTTTCCTTATATTGCAGAATTGCAGTGATTTTAGCTCTTCCATGACTTCTTTTGTCAGCATAGAAGATATAGAAATCTCAACACCTCTTTTTTTAGCCTCTTCAAGCACTTCCTTGTGAAGCACTAATCTTGACAAGCCGTTTGAAGAGCAGTAGATATAGATGTGATGATTAGCCTTTTTTACAAGCTCTTCTATCTTTTTGATTATATTTGCCCTTCCATTGATTATCCAGAAAACCCCTTTTGGCTCAATGAATTTCTTGCTTTCAGCAAACATCGGCTCTAAATCCTTCATCATCTGCTCTTCAAGCCTTTCATATTTCTCATGCATATTCTTTTTAGCAGCAAATATAGCTTCTTTTGGAGAAGCAGCCTGGCATTTCATAGGCTTTGACGGAAGTACAGTGCAAAAGCCTTTTGATGCCAATGAATTTATTATCTCATAAACTTTGCCATAAGGTATTCCAGTTATATCTGAAACATTCTTTGCAGTTGATATTCCCTCTCCTACTAAAGTCAGGTAAACCTTTGCCTCGTATTTATTCAGTCCAATCTCCAGTAAAGGATTTAATATATTTTCAGTTGATAACATATCTTACACCCCCTAAAAACAACCTTATTTTCTAGGAAGTTTAGTGAATCATAAATTACTTTTTAGTATATTTATCTAGGTAAACATTATTTTACCCTACTAGGAGATTATATTCGTCGGAGTTGATAAACCTTACGACGGGAAAATAGGCGAGAATTGGATATAGTTATCCTCTTTTTCAAAGAAATACTCATTTTTCTGATAATTTATCCCAATATAATCCTATAGATTTTTTAAAATCCTTAGATTTAACTTAGTCCCAATAGGCTTAATGCTTAAATTTTCAAAAAAACGTGAAAATTATCCCTTTTTCCGCAAATTTAACAGAAATTAATGCTCATAAAAGATTTTTATAATGACTGGATTAAGCCTTGTCTCTATCTTTTTAACCTTAAAGTTCTTTTTGAAGATGTAATTGAGGTAGCCATTAAACTCATAAGCGTAAAACTCAAAGCCAAACTTTGAATAAGGCGGATGCACAAAAGTCATGATTACTCCTTTTTTGGTGAATTCGTGATAAGGAAATCCCCAGCCAAATGCGCATAGGATTGTTTTGATTTCTTCAAGCTGCTGATGATGTGTTTGAGATTCGAGGATTTTTGGAGCGAGGGATTCTGCTGAATTTACTAGGCCCTTCTTGAGTATATCTAGATGTTTGCTTTTTTTAAAATTGTAAACAATAATATCATTAATGATTGGAAAGGGAAATAAAGGCTGATTTTTTAGATGAAAAATCTGTTCTTTATTCATCTTGATTTTTTTAAATTTTACCAAATGGCTGAAAGACCTATAATTGTGAACATTATTTGTTCTGTCCGGGAAGTTTAATTTATGATAGTCACTGTAATAATTAAATAAGATATTCATATCCACTTTATGTTTTGGAGGAATACTCAAACTGGCTTTTATTATTTTATCATCGGGATTGTGTTTTATGTATTCTGCCTCAACATTCTGATTGAATATGATGCCGCAATATGCACTTAACATACCTGGGAAAAAACCATTTTTTATTTCATTATTCCATACTTTGTTTTTGCCTTGGACCACTACTGTTTTAGTCAAGTATTCAAAAAAGATAATATTTTCAAACTCTATGCCTGTAGTATGAGTAGACAATAACATTAGTTTCAAAAATAATCTCGAATTATTCTTGTTAGGTGGCCTTATACCTGCGACTTTGGCTGCTAATAATACTGATTCTTTTCCGATTTTGTAAAAAAGTGAGTAAGTTTCTTTTTCTCCTAAATATTTGTAGGTGGTTAGATATAAGTTATTAAAATGGCACCTAAAACAATAGATAAATCTTAAAGGTTTAAGGTTAATACCTAGTTTATTAGTTACCCTATTGACAATGATGCCCGATGTGTTTAAATCTATTACAAAAGGGATTATTACATTTTTATAAATGAATTCTTTTAAGTCCATTTTAGCTAAATAATAATTTCCCAGATAATCTAAGTAGATATTCTGAAAAGCCCATAAAATCTCTCCAAGGTATTAAAGCGCATTTTTCTCTGAAATTTAGGTCATTGTTTAACTTTCTCAATATCGCAATTATATCCCTTCTATCCAAATCAGTTTTTAATCTCTTTATTAAGATTTCATCACCACATTCGCTCATTGCTTGAAGCAGTTTAGATGTTTGGCCATCTGTTGCTGCAATTATTATTTTTTCACCGACAACACCCAACAAATAATTAAGAGTCAGTTTTTGCGTATAGAAACCTCTCTCTAATTTTCTATAGGATTCTTGTGAATAATCTCCATCTTCCAGAGATTTTTTCGCTATTCCAGCCACATGTTTCCCGTGGTTTATTGAAGTAACAAATCCAAAAAAAGTTCCACTTACAGCTCCTGGGCCAACATCTCCTGTATGGAGCACATGGTCAAAATGGATTATGTTCTCAAGCCTAAAGCTTGGGATATATCCCTTTCTCTCTTCAATTATCTCGGCTTCAATTTTTCTACATTTCATGTATCTATCCGTCCCTTTCTTTATTGCATCCCATGGAAGAGGGGCTTTAGTGAGACACATAGCTCCTATCCAAGCATCCCTGTTGCCAAGAGGATTTATCCAGTACCACACTTTTTCTCTTGTAGCGAAAGGCAAATCAAACATGACAGAGTCTTGTTGGTTAAGATTAGTGTCTCTTGCTATATAAGCAAAAGTCTGCAACAATACATCTTTTTTTAAACAAAATTGATCAAATGTAAGTCCAGTAGGCGAATCTATCTCTCCTTGGGTCTTATACCCTGTTGCGTCAATTAATATTTTTGTTCTGACTCTTCCATCTTGCGTTTCAACAGTTGAATCCTGGCTGTTGTAAGAAAAACATTCACAATTCTCCACAACATCAACATAGCAGGTATTGACTTGTGATCTTAGAATCTCTAGCGCCTTCTTATCATCAAGGAATGCCATTTCTGCGTCAGTGACTAAATCCAGGCCAGTGTATGCTTTTTGGATTACTCTTGAGGTTATATGCCTCACAGCCTCTTCCAACCCAATACTGCGGATATTTTCCGGAAAATCAGACCATGTCTTTTTGGTTTCTCCAATTCTGTTTCTTTCAATCAATAAAGTTTTGATGCCGTATCTCCCGCATTCAACAGCAGCGCTCAATCCAGCAGGCCCTGCTCCAGCAATAACAACATCATATGTTTTCATGTTAAAGTCCTATTCTCCTCAATCCGGGAATCCATCCTGTTGTTCCATATTCCTTAAAACCTTTTGAGTCTACTTCAAACATAACTCTGCCATCTGGGTCCTTGACAACCCCCTCAACTTTTACAAGCGATTCAAGCATATCCCATTCAGCTAACCAGCCAAAAGGAGCAGGAAAATTTTGCACCAAAGCATAAGGCATTATATTTTTTGCAGTTAATTCAACCTGATATCCTTCCAAACTTCTGCCAGTCAATTCTGTAAGAGTTGGCCTCATATGGCCTGTTGCCTTATCTTCTTCCCATTCTTTATGCCTGAATTCAAATTCTCTTTTATTTTTAAAGAATCTTAATGTTTTATCTTTAGTTGCAACATAAAGGTCTCCGCATGAAGGACTATTTCTGACTTCAACGCTTGCAACTGAATAAGGTTTACCCTCATGCATCCCACATGTTTGAAGCCAATTCCAATGCGCATCAATTATCAGCCACTGCCCCCAATTGCTGTCCATATAGCCCAAAGTGTTTACATCATATTCTTTTCCATCAACATTTAACTTGCCAGTTATCTTTGCAGCAGGCATCTTGACCTGCCATGAAAGCCATTCTGAAAATAATCTATTGTGAAACCATCCAACAGGCTCTGCATCCATTGCATTTATTTGAGGCAGTATTCTTTCATAAGTAAGATTCCATTCCAGATTATGTTTAGAGTCAGCAAGTCTTCCTTTGATATAGAATCTGTCTTTGTCTAGGGGATTTACTAATATAGAATTATCATCAATCCTTATGCTTGAATCATCCTCTGAAGGGTCAAGTATAGTTGGATTTTTGGCATAATCCCTTATGTCTATAACATTATCTCCAACATAAATTCTTGCAACAACTGTTCCAGGAGCAAACTCAGAAGCAACACCATATGTCAATATCGCTGCAATATCATCCTGTACTAAATTCATATAAACCCATTCAACATAATTAAATCTATTCTTATACTTATGATATTTCCATCCCCTAAACTCAGTTGGATCAACTATTTTTCCCATTTTTATTCCATCCAAGATGCTGCTTGTCTCAACGTCATTTTTCTGGTCAGAAAATCAAATGTTTGTCTTGCCCGATAGTTGAGGTAATGGTATATTATTCCCGTATTAAAAATCTTCCAAGCTATATCAAAAGTATATTGTGATTTTAAGACTTTAAAAAACTCCTCTTCAGTTAATTTATTATCAATTCTTTTGAAAAATTTATTCCAATCTTTATTCCCAAAAGATGTTGAGAAATGCCTGAATAAGTTGCTATAAATATCAAATTTTCCATATTCTTCCATCCAATACTTTTCAAATTTACTTCTTAGTGTTATTTCTGAAAAGTCATTTGTTCTAAAGGATTCTAACAAGATTTCTGCAGCAGTTAGTCCCATGTCAATTCCTGGGCGTATTCCCTCTCCTATGAATGGTGTTGCATGTCCTGCAGCATCTCCAACTAATAAATAACGCCTTCCAGCCATCTTTGAAACTGGCTGCAAAACAGGAGAAGGTTTATAGAACCAAGAGCCAGGTATAACTGCTGCTCCATTAAATCTTTCTCTATAACCAGGCAGTCCAGTAAATACAGATTCAGATTGCCTTTGCAGATTAAGCATATAATGTTGAGCTTGTGCAATTGTTGATATGCTGCTTATACCCCCATCTGAGATTGGTAAAGATTGCACAAATTTATCATCTATTTCTCTCCCTGCAAGAATTTTCCTTATTCTCTCATTCTTGGTATCCATAAGCCATTTTTTAATCATTTCTTTCAACTCATCAGATATATTGCCATTACGATAGTCCCATACTCCTGCTCCATGCGTATCTCCTGGATATTTTTTGTGTCTTTTTTTTCCTTCACTTCTCTCGCCGTCATCAAGTCCAAGAGAAACCAGCTTTGAGTCCCGTGGACCCCATGCTTTTTCTTCCAAAACAATATCATCTAATCTTATGAGTTTAAAACCAAGAACACCGCAGACAATATCACTATCGTTGCGGTAGCCTTGCAGCCAATCCATTATAACGCTTCCTGTTCCAGAGCCATCAATAACAGCTTTTGCATAAAATATGTCTGTATCTTCAAAGACTTTCTCGTCTTTGAAAGGATATTGGACCCTAAGTTTTATTTTTTCATCCTTTCCTTCTCCAACATATTCAGCACTATAAACTTGTTTGTGATGCCTAACCTGGATATTTGGATGCAAATCTTTTTCCAGAACATCATAGATAAGTCTTGTTACATCAACAAGAGAGGTTGTATCTTTTTTTCCTGAAGGAAGATTTTTGCGGACAGCTGAATCAGGATCAGGGCAAAAGAATGCTACTCTCTTATAAGTATTGATAATTACATCTTCAATACCTTCAAATTGCCTTTTCATTGCATAAGGAAATGTAATTCTTGCATTATATTCAGGTATTTGAGCTGCAAGCTGCTCTTCTGTCTGGGCTTCAAGAACAAGAATAGTTAAATCAGAATCGGGGTGGGCTTTAAGGTATTGATTAAATGCGTAAACAGCTCCAGCTCCTGCAGAGCCATTCCCTATGATTACAATATCCGCATAGTTTTTATGAGGTGTTAGTTTGGCCATATTGCATCACTTTCAAAATCCAACACCAATTTTTTTAAGAAACTAAATTTCTTCTTCGCTTTCTTCCTTGATAACTATCCCTTTTTTTGTGATTACAAAAGGCTTTGTTGAATCATACTGTTTCGTCCATCTCATCTTTGGGATGAATATTCTCCTTTCAAGAGAGCCGAGTGATATGAAATCCAGGGATATTGTTCCATCTACAAGATAAGGGATATTATAATAAAATGAATTATTGGTATCAGAGTTTGCTTCAAGCACTAGCATTGTTGTAAGATTCTTCTTTCTTAATAGATTAAACATGCTAGTTATCATTTTTCTGACATTTATTTCAGTATTTATATTAAGATAATTAGGGTTATGCACTGCTGTAAAAAAGCAGTTGAATGAGTCAACAGCTAGCCTTTGTATAGAATCATCTTCCCTTATCTTTTTCATCAGCTCAGGATACACTCTTTCATATTCAGGATACTCCATGCACTTAATAACAATTAATCCTTTTTTCTCATATTTATAGAACTCTTCTGCAAAGCTGAATTGGGATAGCGAGTTATCAATATTGCTTCTAGGCTCTTCAAGGTTTATGTAAATGCATCTTTGGCTCTGCCTTGCTCCTTCAAGAAGAAAATGCAAAGTAAAAATGCTCTTCCCTATTCCAGGAGGCCCGCTTAATGCAAATATAGAACCAGAAGGAACTCCTCCTTCAAGCATAACATCAATACCTTTTATGCCTGTTTTCTGCCTTTCCATCATTAAAGCCTCAATTTATCTATTACATATATGAATATTGTTTTTGTCTTTGTGTCTAGTTTAGCGCATTTAACTTCACTTGGAAAAACTAGGCTATGCCTCAATTCTTTTGGTATTAAGAAATATTTTGTAGATTCATTTTTGCCTCTTGATGCTATATTTGTTTTAATTTCTGAGTTATTCTCAGAAAAAAGGCAGATATTAGTTACATGCCCTTTCAGCTGCAAAGCCTCTTCTTTATCAAGCCTTATAGTAAAAAGCACTTTGTTATCATCTGTGATTTTGGAACTGATGATTTCTCCCATAATAGGTAGTAAATGGATTAATGATATATAAACCTTTTGAGTATTTTGGGATAAATTTTGAGGAATCTTTATCCAAAAAAGTTGCTAAAGAATTTAAGAAAAAAGCAGTTTTTTATCATAATATGTTATTAGAAGAACCGATTATGTTTAAGTCTGTTCTTAAAGATATAAAAGTCAGCAAATTTGATTTCTTGGAAGCAACAAAAAAATTGATTGGAGAATGATTATAGAAAAATGCGCTGTTTTTCAATCATAAGTATTTTCGTTATTTCTTTTTGCGTATATGTATTGCGACACTCCCTCCGATAACTGCTAAAATAAAAACCCAGGCTATGACGACTGTCCAGTTTACTCCGCTAGGCACAATAGAATAGCTTAATTTGACTGTCTTTGCTTCTTCTTTTACTAGCATTCCAGGAGATGCCACATTAAAGGAAAGTGAATGCTTTCTCAAAATCATGTCATCAGCATAAACATTTATGTCTGCAATATACTTCCCGACAGCCAAGTCATTTGGTATTTCAACTTCAACAGCTGCTCTGCTGGATGCAGGTATCTTTTTTTTGGCTGAATTGATTGATTTAAGTATGCTGCTTCTGTCTGAATTTAGGATATTTATCTTTGAAAAAGCTTCAACACCTATATTGCCCTTATTCTGGATTACAATTAAGATACGTATCGGGCTTTTTTGCTCAACATCATTAAAAGAAATCTCTTCAACACTTGCCTGCGCAATCTGCTCATCTGTTACTTCCACTGTTGTTTTAATATCTAGTGAGGTTATTATAGAAACAGTGATATCATTTCCAGAAGAGATTATATTTGCTATTATATAGCCTTCATATGTTCCTATAGAAGCATTGGATGTATTAAGCATGACTTTAAATTCTGCAGGAGAGTTGTCGCTTACAAAAGCTGAGTTATACTCAAATCTGACCCATTTGTTTATAGGCTCTGTTGCTGAAAGAACTATTTGGATTGGCTTAGCGCTGTCTGTGGTGATTTTAATTGATTTTTCTGCATAGCCATTATTAAGCATTTTCTCAAAAAAAAGATTGTTAGGCTCTGAAGTTACAGTAGCAGATACTGTTTCTGCTAAAAAAAGCATAATCAATATACAGATAGAATGGCTTATTAATTTTCTCATTGATTATTAATAAGAGTAGGGATATTATATACCTTTTTTGTGTAATATGCAAGGGGAAAAAAATTATCCTCAAAAAGGGAAAAATTATTTATTTTTTCTCCTTAATCTTGCTATTTCATCTAATTTAAAAGTCAAAGCTAAAGCAATAATGACAAATATAATAATAAGGATTATTCCTAGCCCTAAAGGCACTGCTGGCAAAATAGGCTGCTCTTCTGCGACAGAAGGTTTTTCTATAGCAGGAGTTTCTCCAGAAGGAGCCTGTCCACCAGAAGCAGGATGTTCTCCTGCAGGAGGTGCTCCTCCAGAAGGAGGAGGTATTACAGGCACAAAAGGTTTTTCACTAGGTTTTTGAGATAATAATTCATACTTTATTTTAGCGCTGTTTGTGAGAATCTCTTCAAGAGTCATTGCAATATCAAGTATGCCATCTCTATCAACATCTACTTTTACTGTTTTTCCAACATATAAGTCTACATCTATCGGAAGCGAAGAATAGATTGTTACAGTCACATGGTCCTTATAAAACTTTTTTACATTGATTTTATGCTTTTTATCGTTTAATGTGAATACAGCCTTATCAGTTATGCCAAGAACTATTGTTATTGGTTCTGCGCTTACTGTTGTTTCTTGGATATTAGACCCTCCGCCGCCACTGCTTGAGGTAGTAGTAGAAGTGCAGCTCTGGCTTACAGCAGGCTTGCTTGCTGTTGTTCCGCAAGAATTTGCATCAGTGCATGTTCTTGTTTGTGTGCTGCTTGAGCATGTGCTCCAAGCAGTGCATGTCCAAGATTCAGCGCAAGTAAGGTTGAATAAATAGCTGCTGCTATTTACCTTATTTCCTGCTTCATCTGTTAGGCCTATAATCCAAGAATAATCTCCATTAGCCAGAGTAGATACTGTAAAATTTGTTGCTGTGTTGTTGCCTGTTGTCAGGCCTGTTGTATTTACAGTTCCGTTTATATACAAAGTATAATTCAAAATTGTATCTAAATTATCATATGATGTGAAATTAAACACAACATTTCTTGATGTGAGATTGCTATTATTAGCAGGAGCTGTTAAATTAACAACAGTTGGCACAATCTGGTCAACATTTATTGTCAAAGGTGTTGAGTTTGTCTTGCTTCCTGCATCATCAGCTGCCTCAACCTTGATTGTATGAGTTCCATTTGCCATTGAAGTGATATTTAGCAGTGTAGCTGTACCATTATTGATATATCCTACTTGGCCTGCTGTATTATCTACAAAGACAGTGTAATTTAAGACTGTGTCTAGGTTGTTGGTTAGTGTAAAGTTAATCTCAGGAGTATTGTCTGTTGTCCATGTGTTGTTTTGGGTATTTATGGTTGAGGTTGGCGCAACCTGATCAATATTTATTGTCAAAGGTGTTGAGTTTGTCTTGCTTCCTGCATCATCAGCTGCCTCAACCTTGATTGTATGTGTTCCATTTGCAATTGAAGAGATGTTCAGCAATGTTGCTGTGTTGTTGTTAACATAGCCTATCTGTCCATTTGCTGCATTGTCTACAAAGACTGTGTAGTTTAAGACTGTATCCAAGTTATCTGTCAATGTAAAGTTGATTTCAGGAGTATTGTCTGTTGTCCAGGTATTATTCTGGGTGTTTATTGTAGATGTTGGTGCAACTTGATCTATGTTTATTGTTAAAGCTGTAGAGTTGGTTTTGCTTCCTGCATCATCAGCTGCCTCAACTTGGATTGTATGTGTTCCATTTGCAATTGAAGAGATGTTCAGCAATGTTGCTGTGTTGTTGTTAACATATCCTATCTGCCCATTTGCTGCATTGTCTACAAATATAGTGTAATTTAAGACTGTATCTAGGTTGTTGGTTAGTGTAAAGTTGATTTCAGGAGTATTATCTGTTGTCCAGGTATTATTCTGGGTATTTATTGTTGAAGTAGGAGCAACTTGATCTATGTTTATTGTGAGTGCTGTGGAGTTTGTCTTGTGACCCACTTCGTCCAATGCTTCAACTTTTATAGTGTGAGTTCCATTTGCCATTGAAGTAATATTCAACAATGTTGCTATTCCACTGCTTGCAGTTCCATTTAATGAAGATATTGCGCTGTCTATGAATATTGTGTAGTTTAGCACATTATCTACGCTGTCTGTTAATGTGAAATTGATTTGTGGAGTATTGTCCGAAGTCCAGGTATTGTTCTGAGTATTAATTATTGATGTTGGAGCAACTAGATCAACATTTATCGTGTAATTTGTATTGTTGAATGCAGAATTTCCAGCAGAATCATTGCACCAGACATTCCAGAGATATGTTCCGTCTGCTAATGTTAGAGTGTTGCTTATCTGCACTCCTGAAGTTATTGATGAGTTTGTAATGTTTGCTGCCCAGTTTCCTGTTGCATTGTGGTATAAGAT
>Ga0315289_10012979_pt1 | contig 11696 bp, 9 predicted proteins | sample YL17G11_40_MG_FD_203452 | JGI IMG/M metagenome (GOLD analysis project Ga0315289, IMG submission 203452) | Sediment microbial communities from Yellowstone Lake, YNP, Wyoming, USA - YL17G11_40 | ecosystem: Environmental > Aquatic > Freshwater > Lake > Sediment | place: USA: Wyoming | collected... | reverse complement strand
GCAGGCTACGTATTCTGTCAGCCCCTTCCTCTATTTCATAGAGTACTATGAGCTGATCCGAATCCCTATAAGCCATCAGTCACCCTCTCTTTTCATCGGGTAGACTTACCTTATAGTAAGTGAGCTTATAGGGTCTCCCAAGTTTCCTATATCTCTCTACAGACATGCCATGTGCCAAGACCCCGACAGACCCTCTTTAGAATCTCGCCATATGCGATTCTTTTGTATAGGCTTCCGTTACGAAAACGACGTCGCCATCTGCATTAATCTTTATTTACGAGGCTGTATAGTTCACTTTTAGGAAGTACGGTCTTCCCTATGGCCTATCTGTTTCCCTGTGTACGCTTCATCTAATGGTTACCCATTTTGATGCAACACTCAGTATAGGTAGTTGGCTAGACCTTACCCAACAAGGACTTTCACCCTGTAAGAAATATAAAACTTCTTGGCGCTCTTCCGCTAAAAGTTACTGGATTATTAAACTGGTACAATCATTGTCGGAATTTATGTTTCCCAAAAGATATAGGTGTCTGTCCCCATTATTCCAAAACAACCTATTATTTCGAGCTATTTATTTAATAGCTAACATAAAAAAAGTAAAATTTCTGTTCTTATCTTATTAAAGTTCTCTGCCAATCCATGTTTCAAATACTGGTAGATTTTTCTTGTTAGGTTTCTCTTCTGGGGTATATAAAATCACATAATTCATATTCCTTCTTCCCATAAAAATACTTCCTTCTTCACTTTTATAGCAATAATAAGTTTTTCGCCATGTTCCCGTATTAAAATAAATTGCCTTCAACTTATTTCTATTTTCAGGATTGAAATAAAAAAGAGGTTCTTGAAGTGGAACATGTGTATGACCCATAATAATATAGCGGATATTATCAAGATGGTTTTTATCTACAACATTGTAAATAAGATTGCTTGATCCTATCTTCTCAAAAATAGAACCACTAATCTTAAAAACATAACCAAGTACATTTAATAAACTTTCCGAAGAAAATAGTTTTATTTTTTGTAAACCCATACTAAGATATTGAACTGCATCAGAAGTATCAAATGGATGCCATTTGTCATATTCTTTTACATACTGTAAGTTATCAAAGCCTTGCATTACTTCAATTATTGTATCCTGAATTATTTGCTTTAATTTGGTATTTTCTTTAATTTGAAAAAATAGCCATTCTAATGTCGCTTTAAGTGGTCGAATATTATCAATTTCTTGGAAATTTTTTTTCAATTGATCTTTTTCTTTTTCATCTACTAATTTCTTTAATTCAACTTTTTTTATTAGCTCACTCGGGATTTTGGTTATTATCTCTGTTGCAATAAGGTCTCCAATTGGGGTAACTTTATAATCTTCGTTGTTATGCTCTGATCCTCCCGCATAATTAAAACTATCGAATTCATGACCATGTAAGGCATAAACCCCATATTTCAGATCACAAAAGTAATGTTTAAAATTTTCATTGTTACTGGTATTTAAATCTAAAAGTTTGATTACTTTTTCTTTCAACTCATCTATCATCCAACAAAGTCGATCATGATTTCCGGGAATATATATTATTTCTACATGAGTATCTTTAAATATTTTTTCTAATTCTATCTTTGTAAATAAATTCAGAGTTTCTTTATTTTTCTTTTCAATTTTATCTAATATGATCATTGCCCTTTTCTTCATTTTCTCATTCTCAGTATTTTTTCCCCAAGGTCTATCTTCTTCGTTTTCCTGGAACCATTCTTCAGTTCTAAGAAGATCAAATATGTCACCCAAAAATACTATTTTTACTTTTTTATCTTTATCCTTAGTATTATCTGAATGCACTTTTATTTCTTTTAAAAATTTTCTAAAAGCTTTTACAGAAATATTGTGTTTTCCAGCTGTTTCATCTATCAAATGTAAATCGCTAATAAAAACCAACATCTTACGATTACCTCCTAAATTTTGAAATATATAAAACAAGAGCCACAAAACTCATATGAATTTGGGATATGTTTCTTGTAGATTATTTCTTGTTATGATGATTTGGTGTGGGTCTTAATTCATTCTTTTCAACAATGAATTGGTATGAGACAATTGCTTTCCAATTATTAAATACGACAAAGTTTTTCTTAAATCCTTCTTTTTAAAAAGAAAATTTCATTTCAATTATTTTGATTTTTCAGAAAAATAATGTTAATAGGTGTCTGTCCCTATTATTAACACCTAAGAAATTATTTATTTCAAACTAAATATATTATGCAATTTGTTGATTTGATTTGCAAAATTAGCAATAATAATATTAAAAGTAAATTGATAATCTTCTATAGGATAATCTAGTTTTAATTCATTAAGCGCTTCAATAATATATTTGGTTTCTTTATGGAAAAGATTAGCTCGAATTATTAAAATTCTCCTAAAACAGCTGATTATACTCTCAGAGCCTTTATCTGGAAATTTATCTTTGAGTAATTTTTCCAAATAAGATATAGACTTCGGTTCCTGACTATCCTTACCTTTTATTCTCCCAATAATCTTTACTATTTGATCCTTCTTTACACCATTAATAAAGTTTGAAAGATATCCACTACAATTTTTAAAATCATCTTTAGTAACACATGGTTTATTGACCTCAAACCAGAATTTATATTCCCAATAAGTAAATAAGCCTTTTTTAGCACCATATCTTTTATTAAAAAATATATTAATTTCATCTAACTCATTTGCAATTATTTTTAGTAAATTATAATTATCTTTTTCAAATGACTTACTAAATTTTTCTCTTTCTTTATCCTTTCTTATCTCTCTTTTAACGATACTATCAAGATAAATCATTTTATCTTGAATGTTCTTTTCAGTACTATCTAATAAACTTTGTGGTATCTTATTCCTTTTCATCTCATCAATTATGTTTCGAATCCCAAAAGGATATCCTTTTTTTAGTCCTCCGGTTGCTCTCTCATATATTTTTTCATACACAATTTCAGTTTTCGGTAACGGGAAGTTTTTTAAATCAGATTCTACTCTAAATTGTATAAATTTTCCAAAAGCATTCAGGTTAACTTCAATTCGTTTTGAGTACCATAATCCAGAATTAAGCATGTTTCGCTTTGCCAAATCATCTTCAATCTTTTTTATTTCGCTTGCCAAGTCTTTATCAATTTTTTCCCTTTCTTCTGCTATTAAATCATTGGAATATTTAAATAATTCTTCAATAGTTTGATTCATTATTTTACTCCTCCTTATTTATCGGAATTCATGCTTTCCAAAAGAAATATTCTTTTTGTCTATTTTATCATCTCAAAAAAAAGGTGTCTGTGTAGATTCAAGTTGCTAATGCAACAGTTTTACGAAGACCTCATGTGGAGTTAAAAAACCTAAAGTTTTCCGCGGCCGGTCGTTTAACATATCTTGTGCCTGTTTGATGTTTTTAAGCGGGACTTTTGAAAAATCTGTACCTTTGGGAAAAAATTGACGAATCAAAGCGTTGGTGTTTTCATTAGTGCCTCGTTCCCAAGGAGAATGTGGATGCGCAAAGTAAACCTGAATCTTTAGTGCTTTTGGTAAAAAGTTTATGTTCTGCCATTTCCTGGCCTTGGTCATAGGTTAGAGAACGCTTTAAGCCTTTGGGAAGATGCTTAAATTCTTTAGCGAAAGTTTCTCGTACGGTGGTAGTAGCTTTATCTTTAAGCTGAACCAAGAAGGTCATACGGGTGGTTCGTTTTAACTAAAGTACCCCAAGCAGAACCATTATTAGGCCCCATGAGAAGATCACCTTCCCAATGGCCGGGAATGGTTCGGTCTGCAACTTAAAGCAGGACGTTCTTCAATGCTTAGATAGTCTTGAATAGAGGCGCAATTCCGACGGGATTTGCCTCCGCGTGGACGACGGTTTATATGCTGGCGCCGTAAACATTTAACTAATTCTTTGCGTAATGCGCCACGCGGCAAAACATATAAATACGAATAGATACTTTCAGGTGAAATTTGCATTGCCATATCCATAGGATACAATATTTTTAGCCGTTTGGCAATCTGTTCCGGAGACCATAATTGATCCAGTTGTTCAAGAACGTAGTGTTTCAACGGTAGATTAATATCCATTTTTCGGTTTTTACGGGTAGTATGCGCCAATCGATCAGTGCGACGTTGGGCTTGAATAGCCCTGTATTGTTGCCCATACTTAGTATTACGATTAATTTCGCGACAAATTGTACTAGGAGATCGACTAAGCGAAATCGAGATGTCATATTGGCTGCTCCCTTGCGCTATTCCAAGGGAGATTTCTTCACGTTCATTAACATTTAATCGGTGGTATTGGGACATGTGCAACTCCTTTTTTTTGGTATATTATACCAAAACTAGATATTGCACTAGCAACTTGAGCCCAAGCTGTCCCTATTATTTTAGGTAATGGTAACACAAACTTGCACTTAGAACCTTGAAAAACTGTTGATAATACAGTATATTCAGAGCATGAAAACATGTATTCGATGCGGCAGTAAAAAATTCTGGTTACTTTCTACCGGCCAGATCCGGTGTAGCAACTGTGGGTTAACCAGAAAAAGCTCGAAAAATATCTGGCAAAAGACCCGGATTTCGCCTTACTGGAAAGGAAGATTAGTTGACTATTTTTCTCTGGGTGTCCCAGCTTATCGCTTACGTTTTCAAGTACCTTACAGTAAACCGACCATTCTTAGATGGTTTAGAACGCTCAGAGAGGTTATCTACCAAGATAGCATCAAAGATCTCAAACCTCTCTCAGGAGAGATCGAAATGGATGAAACCATGTTCGGTGGCAAGAGACCTGGTAAGCGTGGTTGGGGAGCATCGGGAAAGAATATCGTTTTTGGCATTTATCAGAGAAACGGGAAAGTGCTTACTTTTCCTATCTCTTCCAGGGCTAAAGAGACCATGCAACCCTATATCAAGCGTTATACCAAAGCAGGGAGTCTGTACTATACTGATGACTGGTTTGCCTATGCCTTTCTACCTATCCGTGGTAATCACGTGGTAGTATTAAAGGAGAAAGGTATCCCTAAAGGCAGAAATCATATCAATGGTATTGAAGGATTCTGGTCCTTTGCTAAGCATTGGCTGTATCAATACCGGGGTATTCCCAAGGCTTATTTTCCTCTCTACTTAAAAGAGGTAGAGTGGAGATTTAACCACCGTAATGAGAACCTGGTCATCCTATTAAGGAGGTTACTGAATCAACAGATTTCAATTGTCAAAGAACAAATTTAGTGCAATTAAGTTTAGCTATTACCTTATTTTATATTATTTTATTTCATTAATTTTCTTTCCATCCCTTCAATATATCTTGCATTATGAAGATCCATTCTAATAGCAATATTCTGACGCCTTACCGCTTTACGGAAACGACGAACTTGCCAATCTGTCCAGTTAGATGCAATAAAATATTCATCTCCGGTCTGTCTTTTAGCGCGAGGATTATAGTTATCATCTATTGTATCTAAAGGCCTAAAACGACAATCAATAACTTGCACTTTCCATCTTCTACATTGTTCAAGTTTTTCTCTCATTTCCGCATAAGGGATACTTTGATGATTATATAACATAAAAATGTAAATTTCCTTGCTCCCATATCCTGCCTGCAAAAGAATTTCGATTTGATTTTTTATCTTATCTTTTAAGACAACTCCGTCATCCCAAGCAATTCTTGGATTTTGAAACCTTGCTTTTTTAAGTAAGTGTGCAAAATGTGGCTTATTTTTTAAAATTCTTCCATCTAAACCACTCTGACTTTCGCAATAAATTACACACCGATTAACGCGTGTTTCTGAAACTTCATTTAATATGTCTTCTATATAAGGATTAGCAATAAGATTATTATCATAAAAGATTAATCTGTTTGAAGTTATTTCTTTCTTCAATGTCCTTTTATATGTTACATCAGGCTCTATTTTCCATGTTCCACAAAAATTACATCGCCTAAAACATCCTCGCGATGCATGAATAATTTGATAATCTACCTTAACTAAATCGTAAGCTGGCTCTAATTCTTCAGCTACCCCGCCTTTATACAATCCTTCAGTAACAATATCACAACCTGTATATTTTTTACAATGCTCCGGCATTAATGAAGCATAAATACCCCCGACTTCGATGATCGATTTTGGATAAAGTTTACGGTAATATTCCACACTTTCTTTTACATACTTTGACCAGTATGTAAATAACGATGTTATCTTTATCTGATCAGGGTAAGAACTAGACGAAGAATTACCACACTTAAGCTCAATTTTATCACCTAAAGACCTATGATAACTTGCAATTTTTAGTAAGCCAATTGGTAAAAAATTAGCATGATTTTTACTTTTTGCTGGAATTGGGAAATTAGGTTCAACTAATAATATTTTCATTGTAGTTTTTTATTATTTAATATCAAATCATATACATTTTCAAAAATTGAAAGAATTTCATTCACTTTTAACTTTATATCTGTAGGATGAGCACAATCACATCTTGTTTTATAACTGGAATGTAATTTATTAAACTCCGTTGTTGAAACTATCTTTTCATAAACAAGATAACTCAATAAGTGTCTATCATTGCTATTTTCTCGTATAGATTCTATATCTGTAACATTCTTTTGGAAATTTTTTGTAAAATGTTTATAAACTGATTTAGGCATTCTCGCCATAGTATCCGTAGCAGTATTAAACTTGGATAAATCCCTACTAATATATCCAAGAATTCTACTAATACCACACGACCAAATCATTAATGTTGCAGCCTTAAAACAATGTTTTTCAAGACAGTAAATCGCTTCTATAATATATTCATATTCTTCATTGGTTAATTTATTAGAAATATTTTCTATCTGTTTTCTGATATCTTTTATTGTGGTTTGCTGTTGTGTAGTTACTTTAATCTCCCTATAATGAAAAACTTCTCCCTTTGCATTAATTTTTTGCTTCACCTTCTGAGATTTATCAGCTTTCTTAATCCGTTTTACCTGTTTATTATCAGATAGCCTCATTTTTGAATACTCATCGTATATATCTACAATAGATTCTTTACTACTATTCAAAAATCCTGAAATTAAACCCTCTACATCTTCTTTTTTATCCTTTTCGTTGAATACATCTTTAAAATGATCCATAAGGAAACGTGTGTTACCTAATAAACCATTCAGTGCTTTTTGGATAAGAATATTTCTCAATTCATCTTCACCAAATTGTTTCATTAAAGAAGGGAACTTTTTTCTTAATGGACTAATAAAACTACTTTCTATTTGTACCAAATAACTCATATTTAACTCTTTTGAAATTACCTTTTCAATAACTTTATCATTATATTTAATGAGTTTTAAGAAATCAGAAATTTCGTGGTCTCTGTGTGCCGTTATTTTCTTTAGTTTCTTAATTAATTCTGCTTCTGTAATTTTTGGAGTTTCTTCCTTAATATCAGAAATAACTGATTTTATGGACTTAGTTTCTGCGGCTTTACCCCAATTTTTTCTTAACATATGCACTTGATACGCTAAAATTCTTCCATCCATGTCATTCTTTGCAATAAGAGTCGGAACCTTATATTCCAAATTAGCTTCAGCAGCTTTAACCGCAGCCCTTAACCGTCTTTCCCCATCAATCAATTTAAAATTATCAATATTTTTCTCATCTTTTTTAACTATTAAGGGTTCTAAAATACCATATTGTTTTATAGAAAGTACTAGTTTTATGAATTCTGGATCACTCTGAATTTGTTTTTCGGTCTCACCTCTAGGATTATTCATATCATATGAAATATCTTGAATCTTAACATACTGGACATTCTTTTCTAATGGTTCCATGGTATTCAAACCTCCTCTTGATATTTATTATAATTAACATCTTTAAGCTCCTCATCAATTCACTTCTGAACTTCTTTTTCATCCTTTTCAATTGCCAGTTCAACGCCTCGCTTGGCAATGTCGAGTAATTATCTTGAAGAAGAACATTAAGGGGTCAGGTCTTGTAATATCACTTTTCATTTTCCCACTCATTTTTTTATCGTTCTGCTCACTTTAGTATAATGCACGCCAATATATTCTACTATCTCTTTTAAGATATAGCCATAACCGGGGGTGAGCCTTATACATTGCCTCGTCTTTTGACTTCTTGTCCTTAGGTTCAGAAGGAAATGGGATATGTCCCTTGTATAACACCCGAGATTAATTTTAAATGACTTAATTTAATCTCTCTATTTCGATAATTTTCCTTACGAAAACCCGGTATACTACAATATAGACAATTAAATGTAATAAAAAAACTATAACTGAAAGTAATATAAATTTGCCCCCAAATTTAACAAAAAGGCTAGGATAGATTGTCATTATATAAATACCACCTATGGAAAAAGCCAAACTTAAACCTATAAATAGTGCAATTACAAAAAACTCTGGATACTTAACACTTTCTTCTCTTTTAAATAACTCCCAAGTTAAAACATTCTCTTTTAACTTTTTGTTTATTTCTTTTTCCAGATTCATACAGTATATTCCTATCCTCATCATTCTATATTCTTCGCCAAGCCATATCATCACTATACAAAGGCAAAAAGCGGGAATCACTAAACTCATCAAATTTACTGCTAATACTAACAATGGATTAGCAGAATATCCAGTAGATAATGCAAAAAGGATTCCTGAAATGATTATTCCGATAGTTGCCAATGCAAAAGATATGATATTGTAACGAATTCCTGGAGAACTAATAGTAGAATAATTCTTCAACACCTCATAGTCTTTTAACATTACTTCTATTTTTAGCTTTTCTTGATCATCCATAACAAACCTCCTTTTTATTAGAGATTTACTCTATTAAAATTATCCTATATTTTATCCTGAGTCAAGCAATGCTTGGCTATCTAACAAGAAAGCTAAAAACATTTTTAGTAAAGATTAGCCATAAATTTAGATCTCTAATTGATATATTGAATTTTTTAAAAATATGATAACAGTGAGATAATAACACGCCAAAAGATCGTTCCCGGTCATATTCCACTCTTACTAATTCCTTCTCCAATTTGTTGTTTTTTGGAATCCCAAATCTCGTAAGGATTAATATTAGAGTGTTCTGAAAATAGCAACTGTCTACGTTCTCCTAATATATAATCTAAAAGGACAATGATTTTACTCTTCATTAGTAAATGATCAAAAACGAAAACATTATGCCCCTTAACAATGATAAGAGGATAGAGAAGCAACATCTGATTTGATGGTAGCTTCAAAAAAGCAAGAGTTTCATGTTCTGAGTGTTTCTTATCTAAATCGTGCTTCAACTTATCTCTAAGCCAACCTCGAAGGATAATTTCTTTACCGCTCGGTTTAATAGCCACAAGATATGATGAGAGAACAAAATATTGAAATCCTGAAACCATCTCAAGAAAAACTTCATGAAGAGGGTGCCAAAAAGGAGCTATCGACGCTTCTTCAACAACGCCGTGTCCCCTTGTTACATTACGCAAGTCTGTAAACCATCTAAGCCATTCTAGTTGGCTGGATTCTTTACAATTTAATGAATATAATCCAATCTCATTTATCTTACTAATTAGCTGCTTTTGTGTTTGGAAAATTTCCCTGTTCCAGAAACAGCAAATCTCCTTATCTAACTCATTCGATATAGTTGATTCGCTAAGATTTTGAAGAAGATAGACCCAAGATCCTAAAGTCAATGGTTTTCCTACTATCAATTTTTTGTCACTTATGTCTCTGCCCATTTTATTCCATCGATTTATAATTAAGACTATTACGGAGGATCTAACTAAGGATTCAATACAATCAAGAAGGGATAAAAATCGTTCAACATCACTTTGTGCAAGTCTAAAGCGTAGATAGGAGTTTGCAACTGGAGTTAGCGCATGAGCTGCAATTTTTTGAATCATAAGTCGTGTTTCTATATTAAGACGGGAATCTGAAACTACTATAGGCAATGCGGTTGATGCAAGACGGTTTGATAATGGAGCAATAACACTTTCTAATGAACGATCATTAAGACCCCAAGAACACTCCAAAACTGGATGATCAACTTTGTGAGACGAAATAAACTCGCCTTTTCCAAGAAGCTTTACCCATATTGTAAAAGTCGGACCAAGACATAGACGATAACCAATGTTGGCTTCTTCCTCAAAGGATTTTCTATACAAGCCATCTATGCCAAATGACGTGCGGAGTTCTATAAAAGCTGCAGCCTGAAAGGTTAACCACTTTCGGAAATCAATAGGGTAGCGGCGAATTGAATCTGAAACGATAAAAAGTATCATCGCTCGCTGACGGTGCTTCCATAAATATCTTTCACTCCATTTAGTGCTGCGTTTAGGACCGGCATATAAACTCAGCCCAGACTTTGGAGAAAGATATTGATGTTCCCATAGAGAGTTCATTATCTTAGCAACGAGTCCCTGGGTAAGATATACACCCAGTCCCGGTTCAGCATGAATATAAACAAAAGGGAGCGGCAAATTAGGGAATATTGTTTGTCTATAAGCTCTCAATAATTCTCTAAGTAGTACAGTTTCAACCAAAATGCGTTGAAGTACTGCATATATTGATAAAAAACCTACTACAATTATTATCCAAGCTAAAGCAATCCATATAATTGATTGGCCATAAAGAACATAATAAAGACCTCCTGAAAAGATGCCAAACGAACTGGCCAAACGTTTGCAATGCCCCTCTGGTAATAGGATAAAAAGAAGATTTAACCACCTAAAAATAGCCAAGAAAGCACTTGCCACTCCAAGAAAGAGAAAAATTGTCTTTACTTCCGTAGAGCTCATCAGAATAAAGAGTGAAAGCATACCTATTCCCAACAAAGATGTTATTACGTTTAAAAACAAAAGATAATTTTTGCGGTAATTTATTGTTTTAACCCCTTCCCTGTCATAATTTCGCTATATCTAATATCCGCAATACTGAGTTTATCCTGCCAAAATGGTATAATATCCGCAGTATTGCGAATATTTTTTACTATAGTTTAGCCACTTTTAAGACCAAATTGTCTAATGGACTTTTAATTATACTTAAATCTTTATTACTTACGTAGGTGTATATTTCAGTTTTTTTACTACTCTTGTGACCCAAAAGCTCTTGAATACAAAAATTACTAGGGTTTATACTTAAAAAAGTATTCTATAGTTATAAAATATTTTTTTAATTATAGACCCTACTATTTTCCATTTAAAGAAAGTTATTTAACTATCCTGATGTTTTTAGATTATTCTATAGTTACAGAATGTTTTTTAATTATAGACCTTTTATCCTCCTTCCTTTGACTTTCTTCTTTCTTAATAAGTACGCTTCCTCGGAATTCATTCAGAATTCTTGCTCTCCAAAGGAAATATTTTTTTATCTATTTTTACCTCAATATTTGTAAATAAAATGTCTTGTCTTATGTTATTAAATATAATTTGCTCTATGGAAAACTCCTTTTCATAATTATATATTTTATTGCTTAAGTAACCGAAAAATTTATTTTCATTATAATTGACATTTAGAAGTTCCTCTGTCTTCTTCTTCTTTATATTAATTTTTACTTTATATTCTCTTTCCAATTTATTGACAGAATTTCCGTAAACTGGAAGATTAATAAGTGACTTATTTCCTTTTGAGAAAATAATGAAGTCAATTTCTTCTATTTCATTATCTTTTTCTACTACTATAAAGTTTATATCGGCTTTCGAGATTTGGTCTTTAAATAATTCTTTT
>Ga0315289_10012978_pt1 | contig 11697 bp, 10 predicted proteins | sample YL17G11_40_MG_FD_203452 | JGI IMG/M metagenome (GOLD analysis project Ga0315289, IMG submission 203452) | Sediment microbial communities from Yellowstone Lake, YNP, Wyoming, USA - YL17G11_40 | ecosystem: Environmental > Aquatic > Freshwater > Lake > Sediment | place: USA: Wyoming | collected... | reverse complement strand
TGGAGATTTGCATAACAGGGCTCCGTCCCGGGGAGAAGCTGCACGAGAAGCTCCTCTTCCAGGCTGAGGAAATGCTGCCCACTCCGCACTCGAAGATCAACAGAGTATTCCATAATTCCGAGCTGCCGCAAAATTTCGACAACCAGGTTGATGCGTTGATAGAGGCTGCGGTTCGGGATGATGGAGATGAGATAAGGGTTATGATATCAAACTTGCTGCCGAGTTATCAGCCTGGCGTGGTCAAGGAAGAAGAGATCGGCGCGGAGGCTGGAGAGAAGGAGCCTGCATTGAGGCTCGTGAAGGATAACCTCACGCCATAGGGCGCTCACCTTACACCACTAGTTGTCCACACCACGAGTAGAGCATAAGAGGTCACCAATTACAGAGGTGATTCTTTGTGAGTCGCGCAGAGTTTGATCCAATACAGTTTTATGCATCATACCCAAGCGAAGTTATTAGTCGACCAGGTTATCCTGCTCGAGCGGCATCTAAAAGCGCTTGGCATGGCGCCTGAAGCGTAAGGTCTTTGGCGGGGGTCACCATGTGTCACTTTGCAGATTTCGCTTACTTCACCCTTGAACTATCCAGTGTAACCTGAAGGTTCAAACACACTGACTTGATTGCAGATGCTACGGAAAGCCGTCTGAACTAGTGAGCCAATGAAAGACATCCTAGAAGAAATTGCGCAGTGATAAAACCCTAATTGGGTGTCTTATGACCTTTAATGCCCCGGTCCTGGCCGCTGTTCTCACTTAGCCAAGAAATGATGGTACTAATCTTATCTTCAATACTGCCAGTAGCACGATATCCAAACAGCCGCTCAGCCTTCCTTATATCGGCGACTGAGGACTGGATCTCCCCCTTCGGTCCATCGGTATGCTTGGGCTCAAGACCAGACTGCATTTCCACAAGGACTAGACGAGCCAGAGAATTAACCGTGACAGGACGGCCGGTTCCAATATTAATTACTTGCCCGGATAGGTCCGTATCCATAGCTAGAACAAATGCGTCGATGACATCATCTATGTGAATAAAATCTCTAACCTGTTCACCGTTGCCCCAGACCGTAGGGGGTCGACCGGCTGCAACAGCCCTAATGAATTCATTGACAACGCCCGCATACGCATCAGATCGCTGTCCTGGCCCAAAGACGTTGAATAATCTCAAGACCTGATAGTCGATTCCAAGCCCTACGCAAATATCAGATACTAATAACTCGGAAGCAAGCTTTGATATTCCGTATGGGGATATCGGCGTGGTTGGGTGATCTTCGGCATTACTAACAACACGGTCCCCTTCGCCATAAACTGCAGCAGAAGAGGTGAAGACTACTTTCTTGACCTTCTGCCCTTCAAAAGAGGAAAGCAAGCTTACTGTCCCCATGATATTTGTCGAACACCCTTCGTAAAGTTCTTTGCCAGACTCCTTAATATTGGTGCGTGCGGCCAAATGAAACACAATATCAACGCCACCCAACAACTTGCCCAAAGATTCCCGGTCTGCCACGGAACAGACAGTTAGTTTTGCACCTTCTGGAATCGCGTCATTTCTCCCGTTCGACAAGTCGTCAATTACTATTACCTCTATGCCCAAGTTTACAAGCCTTTGGCATAAATGCGACCCAATGAAACCAGCGCCGCCAGTAACAAGTGCTCTCTTGTACTTACATTTATTCATCAGCTTTAAAAGTCACCAGCTTCCCTGACACATTTTAACATCCTCAACAGGAAAGCAGTCATCCGTCCCCTTGGGTAGAATTGTTGTCTGCAAGGTCAGCAAGACTACCGAAAGGAGAGACAAATGAATGCTAACGAAAAGGTAGCACAGCGCAAGCTCTCAATGCTAGAACTGGCACAGGAACTGAGGAGCCCATCCCGGGCTCAACGCCACACAAGATCCCCGAGGATCTCGAGCGCGAGATAATCGAGCTCTCCATCGAGCACCCCGCCTGGGGTCAGCAGAGGATCGCAGACGAGATGGCGCTCAGGGAAAAGGTTGTCGCCGCCTCAACGGTCAGGAACGTCTGGATCAGAAACGACCTCGAGACCCGCTACAAGAGGATGCTAGAGCTAGAGAAACGCTCTAGCAAGAAGGGCTTTAAGCTCACAGAAGAGCAGATAAGGCTTCTCGAGAAGCACAACCCGGAGTACGCCGACAGGCACCTTCACACGCTCTATCCGGGCTATCTGCTCTGCCAGGACACGTTCTACGTGGGGACACTGAAGGGAGTTGGCAGGCTCTACCTACAGGCGGCAGTCGACACATACTGCTCTTACGCCTTCGCAAAGCTCTACACCGCCAAGCTCGCGATCACGGCTGCCGACATCTTGAACGATCGCGTCCTGCCCTTCTACGCGGGTGAGGGAATCGCCGTCGAGGCGGTGCTTACCGACAACGGGAAAGAGTACAAGGGCAAGCCCGAGGAGCACCCCTACGAGCTGCTCCTTGCGCTCAACGACATCAAACATCGGTTCACGAAGGTATCGACCCCGAGGACCAACGGCTTCGTGGAGCGCTTCAACCGCACCGCGCTTGACGAGTTCTTCAGGGAAGCCTTCAGAAAGAAGTTCTATTCATCCGTCGATGAACTGCAGAAGGACCTGGACAAGTGGCTCCATCGCTACAACTATGAGAGGCCTCATCGCGGGTACCGGAACAAAGGCAGGAAACCTTATGAGACCTTCACCGCTGGCAAGAAAGAGATCGGAAAGAACAAGGCCAAGAAGGACAAAAGGAAGGAGGTGAAAAAGGCAGCATATACAGGCTAGAATCTACCTGGGGGACGGATGGCACTGTCCGGTAAGCTCATGACTTTTACAACTGATGATAAGAAAAAGTGGCTGCCCCATATTTTCGAACATATGAAAACCATTCCAATCAAGGCATTCGATAGTATTCATGCTCGAAAGAATCTTGCATCAATAGGAGACAAGCGTGCATGGTCATTTACCATTGGCAGTGGATTGAAAAAGGCAGCAATACTATGGCCCAGGATTCTTCCCATGAAGTGGAAACCTCAATATATATTTGACATTGGGGCGCATAGGGGAGAAATTGCTTTATCGCTATCTATTCTATATAAACCAATATTCATGGTTTTGGTCGAGCCATTACCATTCTGTAAGAACATATTGGAAAACCATAGATTTGCACCGCAACAGAGGATCTATGATTGTGCTTTGGGTCGTAATAATGGATGGTCAACATTGCATGTCAATGCTAACAACGCAAGCAGCTCTTTCCTGAGAATTACTCCTGGTTGCGGCAAGTTGTTTAACAGAAATATGAATGAGATTTACTCTATTGAAGTTCCAGTGAGAACCCTTGATGAAATATTTATTGAGTCTGGGATTGAGAGAATAGATTTGATTAAACTAGATGTTCAAGGTTATGAATTGGAGGTTATAACTGGGGGGCTCGAAGCTTTGAAAAACACAAAAGTCATTATTACAGAAGTCTCCTTTTTTGAGCACTATATTGATCAGCCATTATTCTTTGATATATATTTCGTTCTAAACAGAAATAGTTTCGAATTGATTGCTACATATGATTATGTATTTGATGAAGACGGAATGCCATTGCAGTGCGATGCAGTATTCATTAATAAGCACTTTCCAATAGCGTAAAATCGAACGCGCATGCTGTGGCTCGTGCTAGGCAAACTGGCAACTTCTATAAATAATCAAATGTCTCCAAGAATCTTGGAACCATGTGATCAGGGCCTAATGACTCAAGGAATCCTTTAATATTGACCAGAAAATTCTCGTATTCCTTTGTTCCCGGTAAAGCTACATTTCTCAAGCGGTTTAGAATAGCTGAAGAGTCGTAAGGATCTACTAGATATCCTAAGCCATTATTTCCCACCATCCGTGCTAGCCATCCTCTGTTACATGCAATAACCGGAACCCCTGCAGCCACCGATGTGTATAGCATTGAGCTTTCCATCCGAGTATCTATGTCACAATAAAGCATCAATGAATAATGGCTTCTCTTTAGAGTATTGATCATTTCCTTTTCTGAAAGCATCCTAAAATCACATATTATCCTCGGTTTTTCAAACGCATTATGCGGTTCAATGCCTTCAGGAAAATCTTTCATACGCAGAAAACCAGAAATATGCAGAAAACCTAAATTAGTATTTTGATTAAAGATTTGGACAATTCTATTAATATTCTTTGTATCTCGTATCTGCCCAACAATCGAGAATGCAAGATTTGAACGTTCCACTGGCGGGTTATCGGTATTGATATCCTTATAGTATGGACTATATGAGGCCACTTCAAGATTTGGGACTACGCGACATCTCTTTTCTTTGATAAGCCCCGACATGCACCAAGCTTGACGAAGCTCATCTGTGCGTACACCTAAGATGACATTATCCCGCATGAGAAACCTTCTTAAGTATGAATAACGCGCAACCTCTCGAACATTAGTGATTTTGCACTTGTCAAACTCTTCTGGGCCATGGAGCTCTATTAAGCCAATACGATAAAGAGGCCTTAAGTTCTGGAAAAAGCTAAATCTTGCGAGATGCTGAATTGATGCGTCTAGAAAGACAGCAATACATGATTTTCCGATTTCGCGAGAACGCGACAGGGCCTCCTCTAATAATAAGCTTGAGCCAGCTCCAATGCTTGAAAAGGAATCAACAGACTCAACGGAAACAAAGTCATGTAAGGGAGCAAAGTTCCGTAGCTGATTTATCACATCATCGGCATGATCCCCTTCTCGCACCCGAAATGTCATCAACTCAAAGGGAATATATTGAGAAAGGGTTCTAGCAATACTCAGCGTACTTTGAGCAGGATGTCCCTCGGCTGATAACCATGGTTGCAAGAGAAGCACGTGTTCTTCCACGATATATTATAGACTCCAATAAAACTGCTATTCCTGCTCTGTTATTCCAACCCGATATGATTCCTAACATATTTAGGTTTTGTGAAAGCGGCTGCCGTAAAGTAATGGCTAGTCATCTACTGATCTCTTCTACAGCTTCATGGACGACCGACATAAAACGTTGGCCATATGAAAATTGCCTGTTTGAAATGCCATGCCTCGCCTCTGTTTCTAGTTCCAAATCTGGCCCTGGTGATGTCTGTTTCCAGATTTGATGGATTTTCTCTGAAAGACTTTCGCAATCATTAGGATTGAAATATGTTGCTTTGGGTGGGTTTTGTTCTCTATGAGCAGGTATATCTGACAAAAGGACCTGCTTCCCCACGGATCTAGCTTCATCTATTGTCATGCCCCAACCTTCGAAGATTGAAGGATTGATCACGCATATACTCTGTCGCATTAGTGCAAGAACATGTTCATAAGGAATCAAGCCAAGATAGATGACCTGGTCACGCATATTGTACTTGGAAATCATTTTAAATAGATCTGAAAAATAAGATGGGTGTCTATGGTCAACTGGATTGCCAGTACAAACTAATACAGTTCTAAATCCTTCATCTTTTAGAAGTTTCATTGCGTCAAATACCACTTCGTGATTCTTGTGCTTCCAAAATTGATTAGGTAGAAACACAAACTTTTCAGGCAGATGATATTGATCCATGATTGAATATACATCAGTCTCATATATTGACTGAGGAATACTGCTGACGGGATGTAAAACTCTAACCTTGTTCGTATGCATCGGGGCAAATGACTTAAAGTCTTTTTCCACAGCCATACTCATTAGCAATATCCTGGTTGCTAGATTTGCGCTTCTCAAATATCCATATTTCCTAGTGCCCAGTTCCTTTTCATCAAACATTTCGGGAAAGTGGAGAAATTGGAAGTCTGGTATCCACGACAATGTCGCAATATTCCTGAATCTATACTGCGGTGTCACACCAAAAACAGCATCTACCCCTGAGCGTTGCAGGCAAATCTCAAGCGATTCATCCAAGAATAACAGACGTTTAGTAAGATAATTAAACGACCATGAGAGTGACAAACGTTTTGGTATCTTCAGATGAATGATACCATCAGCTCGGATTGAGTTTGCGTAATCGTGGGCAGACTTCTCTTCAGATAAACATATTAGAAAGAGTCTAACATCCCTTTCATTAGATAACTTAACAGCATGAAATAAGCCATTTAAAAAGTTCTCACCTACAGTCCACTCGCTTCCTCCCATCATATGAAATGCAATATTCATATTCTGGCTCTCCCTGATGCATGGCCTGTCGTAAAAGCATGTGTTGCTTTCAAATTTGCTTTTTCCATATTATGAAAAGCGGTCTAATGCTTCTGAAAAATACATATCTCATGATGCAGCCAAAGACGCCCCTTTGCATCTATTATTTCTAGACCAGAACATTCCGCTAGTTTTTCCATTGATTCGTCAGTAAGAATATAGAGGTGTTCAATATCATTAAACGCTGCTTCAAATGTTTCACCGAACGGTGGCTCATAATCATATCTATCTATTGGTGTTTGAATTACCGCTACACCCCCAGGCTTTAACAATTTTGAAGCACCAATCATAAAAGACTTGGGATCAATAGAGTGTTCAAGCACATCAAATGCAATAAACAAGTCGCATTCCGGCAAGGCAACTTCTGGGAAAAACCCCGAACGGATATCTAATCCCACCTTTTCTCTCGTCCAACTAGCCGTTACTTCATCAGGCTCATTCCCTGTACATCTATATCCGCGTCTAGCAAGCTCCGCAAGAAGTACACCATGGGCACAACCGACTTCTGCTACTTGGCCAGATGAAGGCCCATACTGTTGAACTAGCTCAAGCCAATGACTAGTACGTCCATCATTAAGATCCGTTGAGGTACGGTCCTCGATCGTTGGATAACCAAGGCATTTCATTCTCTTGTGCCAATACCGGTCGAAGGTGTACAGGCGCTCCATTTTCCTCCGGAAGAAGGGGATGGCGATTCACATAACAACCGCACTCATCACACACCCCATAACTCTGATGCCATCTAAATGGGCGTAATTCACCTCCGCACCAGCATTGAAGGTTTTCTCCTTTCCTGAGACGTTCAAATTCCCTCCTACTGGAATAGTTTCCCAGCGAACGATGAAGCTTATGGTATGCAATGTTCATTGTTCTAAGTGGATGAGTGAAATGTCGCAGTTTCAGCATCTGATCTTCCTGTCTGTTAGAAATCAAACACCATCATTCTAAAATGCTTGAACCTTTCTACCTATATAAACGTACGTACCATAATGCGCTCGTGGATTTCTCCCTTTTTCCCTGCCCAATATTTCATAATGCACTACTTCATATTGCGCTTCCAGTTCACGGTCGAGAGTAGCATGGTCTATGCGAATGGGATGACCAATATCATCGCCAATTCTTCTGACGTCTTCCATATCACTAAGATCCTGACCAACTACCAAATACCCTCCCGTTTTTACGATACTTATCGCTCTTTTGAGGCAAGCCAGACTATCCATGACATGATCCAAAACGTTCACCAGCAAAACAAGGTCGAAGTAGTTGGAAGCAAAGGGCAACTCTTCAATGGAATGGTCATCAATAAGAATGCTTCCCTTCCTTTGGGCTTTCGCTAACCACGCCCGCTTGAATTTGATGTAATGGAGTATAAGGGGATCACTGCAGTAGACATGCTTAATATGCCTACCTTCTTGTAGAAGACGCATGTTTGTATATGGGCCACACCCAAGTTCGATAGCATTCTCAAAATCTCTCGGCAGACTCTGATAATTATTAAACTTCTCCGCCCACCAGAAGTTCCAATCGTCGCCTTCGGGGGATCTTATTCTTTCAATGAGCCACGGTCCAATGTTCCGCCAATTCTTGATTTTATTTTGGTTTTGCTTTCGCCATAAATCTAGCTCCCACTCTTGTGCCAGCTTCCATCTTTTAGGGTCAACTTTCAGAGGAAGTTCATCCACAAGCTGTCACTCCTGGATGAAAGGCTTAAGGCCTCTCCATACTGTCTGACAAAAACGTCCCCAAGTGTAGTGCTTTTCTACCATATCTCGGTTTCCGTCGCTTAGCTCTAACAGATACTCCTCTGGAGCGTATTGAAGCTCAGAAAGAGTGTCTGCATTTGCGGTAATGTCTTGCGTGCTTAACTGAACAATTGACGGTATATTGTGGTAACCCGACTGCGGCGTACAGGCTACTGGGAAACCCCAAGCCATCGCTTCCAAAATAGTTGCTGGATTAGCATCGGAAACGGACGTGTTCACAAAAAAATCAAATTTTTCCACTATCAACGACATGAATTCTGGTGTCAAGGTCGAATATCTTGCGATACGCTGAATGTTTGGTATTTCTGGTCCTTCTCCAATCCAGCCTTTGGGATAATTGCGAAGTCTCCCCATCGTTTCGCCTAAGATCTCACAGCCCTTTTCGGGCCTATTGTTCCCTATAAATAGATATCCACGTCTTCCAGGTAGGTTGAAATGTTCTTTCAGTTTTGGATATTGCCGCGTATCTATTGCCATGTCCAATCGAGTAATCTTGTTTTTCCAGGGAGCGAACATTGAACCGTCTAATGTTTCATGCCAATATCGCCCCATAATGGCAAATACTATATCGGACCTTTCTATCAAGGGAAGTGTAAACTCGTTTATTGAAGCTATAGCGTGATGTATAGGAAAAATAAGCGCCTTGGCTCTGCACTTTCTATTGTCAAGAATTGTCTTTTGGACTATTGTGTTTGGATTTGGGTGGGGATGCCCCAGTATGACGTCAGCTTCGTTGAGTTTTATACTCCCATTCTCTTCCCAATCATAGAGTTTCGTTGATACATGTTCATGTAGAAACTTATGTAGATGCACAGTAATCGAAAATGGGGCAGACAAGGGTTGGGGCAAGAAAGGCATCCAGCCATATCTGTATAATTGAGGAAAACCTCTTTTAGTCCGCGAAATCTGCCCATATGCGTTCCATAGCCGATTAATATATCTATTTGATAACCTATGAGGAACTGCATATGCAAAATGGATAGTCATATTTTATTAAGAAATACAACGACAGACAGCAAAGCCAACTGATTTCGGAGCGCTCAGAGTTCTTTCAACTTTCCACCGCCTTGAACCCTCAATCATCGGTCGTAGTTGAGCCATTTTTTCGTTGTCCCAATCATGCGCCATCAGAACTGAGCCTTCGTGAAAGTAGGGCTCGAAGAGTCTAAACTCTTCTTCTGTTTGCTTTGCATCCTCAGCGCCATCCAGGAACGAAGCATCCACTTTGAAGAACTTATTATTTCTCCTCGATTGGACTAATAAAGCCCTGTAGACATCACAGGCATCACCTAGATTGAACTCAACATATGGCTCCAAAAAAGCAAGGTATTCATGGTAGTTTTGTACGGCAGACCTATATAGGTCAATATCGGATTCTATTGTATAGAGTTTACCCCTACCGTTCAGAAAGAGAGCTTGAGCAATGAAGTATGTACTACCCCCACCAAGCCATGTTCCAACTTCGAAGACATTTTCCGGTTTGTACTCGCGGATTGTTCTATACAGCAGTTTTCTTTCTTCATACCATAGCTGTCCTTCGATATGAATACATCCCTCGTAGAACCAACGAAACCTGTGTGGAACAAACCTTCTAACTTTTATCCACAACCTCTTTCTAGAAGGAGCTGCTGCATCAAATGACCTGATAATCATAGTAGTCACTCTTTTGCTATACTCGTATCCCAGGTAATAACAGGAGCAACTACTCCTCTTCTTCCCTGAGCTAATCGTTTCTCCACACCTGAGCCAGAATCAACTATTTCAAAAGCAATGGCTTGCTGGAATTTATCGAGAATTCGAACCCCAGGGACACTTGAAGCTACATCTATCCAATAGCGACCCGCACGTAGAAATACAGGCGGGATGTTGCATAAACTCGTATATCTACCTGGTTGTTTTATTTCCTTGCTTTTTTCGGGATCCTCATCGAAATCTGTACTGCACATAACACATATGCCCATCGAATTGAATAATTCAAAAGCCACCTGGGCTGACCTTACAGCTCTTAGCAGTTCATATTCTATTTCAACCGCAAGACCATCTTTTAATTCCACACTGCTTGCTGCAATTCCATCTCCATTTAGAATGCGAGCTGAAATGAATCTTAGTTCATCGCTAACATATGGCCTAGTCTCGGGAAAAACAACATAACCTTCGAGGTCCAGGCTCTTCAGAACATATGTATCGACAACTTCCTTTATTGGGCCCGCGACTATCATCTGACCATTGTCAAGCAATATCCCTCTTGAACATAAGTTCAGTACAGCCCCCAGATTATGACTTACAAAGAAAACTGTCCTACCTTCTTTTACAACATCTCCCATCTTGCCTAAACACTTCTTCTGGAATTCAGCATCTCCCACTGCTAATACCTCGTCAATCAACAAGATCTCCGGCTCGAGATGAGCCGCCACAGAAAATGCTAGTCGGACTTGCATGCCACTTGAATAGTGTTTCAACGGCGTGTCAATGAATTTCTCAATCCCCGAGAATTCAACGATTTCATCAAATCTGCTTTTGGTCTCTTCCCGTTTCATTCCCAATATAGCTCCATTGAGATATATGTTTTCTCTACCAGTCAACTCGAGATGCATCCCTGTACCAACTTCGAGAAGAGAGCCAACTCTTCCGTGTATTTCTGCTTTACCTTCGGTAGGCTCCGCTATGCGAGAAAGAATCTTGAGAAGCGTCGTTTTACCCGCACCATTTCTACCGATGATTCCAAGTACTTCTCCTTCCCTGACCTCAAAAGACACATTTCTTAATGCCCATATCTCCTCTCTAAGATTTGCTGCGCCATAGGCTTGGCCGCGCAACAAACTTGATGCACGTCGAAAAGGCGATTTAACGCCATCTACGATAGCGTCCCTAATGGTGCGGTAAGGGGCTTGGATTTCACCTATCCGATATTGTTTGCCAAGATTCTCAACACGAATCGCAATGTTGTTATCGTGCATTTATGGTCTCCTATACAACATCCGCAAAACTACGCTCCGTCCTACGGAAGTAATATGCACTACTTATCAATAAGATTACTGAAACGGATGTTGAAACTGCGATCATCGGCCCTGGTCTCGTTTCAACTCCCAATAATGCCCAGCGAAAACCTTCTACTACGCCCACCATAGGATTCAACCCATATAGAGTCCTCCAAATGCCTTTTAATAGGCTCGCGGAATAAGCAATGGGTGTAGCAAAAAGCCAAATCTGGATAAGGAATGGAACAGCATATCGTACATCGCGAAACATAACGTTCATGGCAGACAACCAGAAACCCATTCCTAGTGCAGTGATGAAAGCAAGCAAAAAGAACAATGGAAGCCAAAACACTGAAGCTGTAGGCATTATTCCGTAAAACGCCATCATTCCAAGAAGAACAATAAATGCGAGAACAAAATCTAACACTCCGGAAATAACGGCGGCAATAGGTATTACAAGCCTAGGGAAATAGACCTTCTTGATAGTATTTGCTTCTGTAACCATCGAGTTCGACGATAAAGTCACGCCATTTGCAAAAAACGTCCAGATAACTAGGGCTGAATAACTAAAGATAGGGTAAGGTATGTTATCTGAGGGCAATTTAGCCAATCGCCCGAAGAATATACTAAAAACTACCATGGTTAGAAAAGGCTGAAGTATCGCCCAAGCCGCACCCAAAACTGTTTGCTTATAACGTACTTTGATATCTCGCCAGGTAAGAAAATACAGCAGCTCTCGATATTCCCATATATCTTTGAGCTTTATTGGAAC
>Ga0315289_10012977_pt1 | contig 11697 bp, 12 predicted proteins | sample YL17G11_40_MG_FD_203452 | JGI IMG/M metagenome (GOLD analysis project Ga0315289, IMG submission 203452) | Sediment microbial communities from Yellowstone Lake, YNP, Wyoming, USA - YL17G11_40 | ecosystem: Environmental > Aquatic > Freshwater > Lake > Sediment | place: USA: Wyoming | collected... | reverse complement strand
ACCGTTATGATGCTTGTTATTATGAATGTGTAGCTTATTTTAAAAAGACGGGGTTAAACAAACGTAATGTTCTTCACGAGTTCTATCATTATCTTGTTTATGTTTACGATTGGGATATGAAAGTATTCGAGGAGGAGAAAAAAGCTATTTGGTATTCTAAAGCTATTGGGAATAAGAGATATTAAATATGCACACATGAAAGGTGCAGGACTAAGGCGCCTGTCCCAAATTCACACGCACGGATTAATTTGCGCGCGCGAAACGTGTTTTGGCTTCACATCCACCTACATCTTTGCTTTATTCGCGCGCTTCTTAGAAGACCTATAAAGCGTATTAATTATTATCAGATGATTTTTCATAGTCGTTTAATATCTGTTGTAATTCATTAAGACTAATTTGAAATTTAGCAAGGACATTATTCCATAAACGTTGATAATTATTAAATGGTAAAATAAATCGTTCTCCGAAATATCTAAAGGCATCACTTAATATTTTTGGATCTGTTTCTGAATGAAACCCACCGTAAGCATTTCTAAAACTAGTTATCTTTTTCCAAGTTTCAATTATTGAAGAGGTTTTATTAATTTTATTCTCCATGAACCAAGTTTCTGCCCATTTAATACTCTTTGCATCGTCAGGTAAACTTTTTACAGCCTTTTTTAATTGTCCAATGTCTATTTCAAAAATAGATCGAAGACTCCCTATATGTTGGGCAAATTCAGCATCGGTATTGCATGGACTTAACATTATTACGATTAAGCCCATGTTTTCTTTAAAAAATGGAGAATCTAGCCGATCTATAAAAAGTTCGTTTATCTCCTTGATGGATTTTGTAAGATTAATAGCAGTATTAAATTGTCTATTTAATTCTGGAGACTCTCGAATCAATTCTGACCTAGATATTGTATTCTCTAAAAATGATAAAGGTATTAAGAGTTTATTAAAATAGGACTGCGATAATGCAATAAATTTATTAATTTCTTTTTTTTCTATGTTTGATGAAATTATTTCTTCTATTCTCTCATTAACTTCTGGATCATATTTTGAGTAATATTTCTTACCCGCGAAAATTGTAAAGTCAATTTCGTTGAAGTTATAAAATTCTCTAAGATTTCTTATACGAAGTTCACTTAAACTACTGGCTAAAAATTTCGTTTTCCTTCTATCAACAATTCCTTCATTATAATAAGGGTCTTTGATCCACTTCAAACCCTCGAATATTTCATCAGCCTTCCATCCCAAATTCCTTTTATGAGTTTCTGGATTATTTGATTTAAGACTTATTTCAAATGGATTTTTATCAGGATACTTTTTAAACCATTCATAAACCTGATTTGTCCAAGGTTCGTATTCTTTATTTAGGGGTAAGACACAACCACGATGATGATTTTTCTTATTAGGTGTAATTCTTGTGTTATGTACTATAAATAAAACTGCTGGTATATATCTATCATTTATTTTATATTCAATTTTATTAGCATCATTACCTATTGGTGCATATTTTCCACATACTTCAGATACTTCACCACCAATTAAAAATAAATACATAAAAGCATGCCTAATTTTTTCTTCTTTTATATTTTCTATTCTTCGTCTTACTTCTAAAACCATCGAAGCCGAAGATGACATGGTTAAAAAAATGTTATTTTAAAATTAATGTTTTTCTATTCGATTAGTCGCGCATAAATTAATATCCGTTACCTTTCTTGCATATCAATAAAGTTTAATAATAGCACATACATAGATAGATACATGCCAAACCTGTCAAGGGGGCTTGAAAAGATGAGGGAACAAGTAAAAAAAGAAACCGAGCACATACCGAGAGGAAATCTACCTCAAAATATATTGAGGCAATATTATTTTGATTTAAGAATGAACAGTTTAGGAAAAAAAGCCCAAAAAAGTGAAACAAAAGAAGATGTTTTAAAAAAATCAATAGAATTGGTGAAAAAAAATTATCCAGATTTCCCAGACTTTATTCCTCAGTTTGATAAGGACTTTTTTACATAGCTTCCGCGCGCGCGAGAAGATGCTCATAAGAGGCATTAAAATTATTTTACTTCTATGATGCACACGAAAGAGATATTAGTAAACTTATTGTCTTTTATTCTTATGAAATGTCCTGATTGTGCTTCAGTTATAGAACCAACTGGTAAGAAATGGACTTTTAGGTTTTTCGATGTTGAACTGTTATATTGTAAAATATGTAATAAAAAATTCAATATTTATTATAGAAACGGTCAATTTAAATATTTGATTTCTCTATCTCGTTCGCACTCTAAAGAAGGATCAGGTTTTATGTTAAAAAAAGCGACTGAATTGCTTAATCAAGGAAAATTATTTGGACTTGAAGGTAATGAAAAAGGCGTAATATCTACAAAAAAAATTTCTAGATTACTTAATATTTCTAAATCTTCTGCCCGGAGAATAAAGAATAAATTGGAAAACGCTATGTGAGAAAAATAAGATAAAAGAATGTTTTTTGAAAATCGGTAAACACAAATAGGGTACTTTTAAGTATATTATTACAAATGCCATACAGATCAGTCGATCAACTTCAAAAAGTTCTTACTGAAAAAGTATTTCATTACGCAAAAGATTCAAAAAAGGCTGCAGGGCGCGCTCTCGGAACATTAGTTGAGATTATTACCTTTTATGCGCTTAAATCTTGGAAACTTGAACATAATATTGCCATTGAAAGACCCTTACCTGAATTCCTAAATAAAGAAATCACTCATAATGTTGAATATAGTTTACATCCTTCAATTCCAATTCGTAGTTGTGAATTCAACACGCGTGATTTACCAATCACAGCAAGAAAAATCATTAAAACTTCTAGAATTGGATGTCCCGAAGATTTGATAAAGAATAATGTGTTATTAACAAAAGAAAATATTCTACGTAATTCATGCACAATTTGTGATCGTGATATTAGCTTTTTAAACGTTTATTTGGATGATATAAGCAGAGACAAAGGTCACTATTCAATCCATGAAATGTATCAACAGCCATTTGCTATCTTTGAATGTAAGAGAGTCGGAATTGAGGAGGGAATGAGTAAAGGACCGCAAACAATAGAAAAAGCGAAACAAGGTGCTTATGTTGCCAGAAGTGTTTCTGCGCTTCAAAAAATTCGATTGAGAGATGGATCGATTGGTGGAGTAATTCAGAAACGAGATAATTCTTTTATATATGATGATTACTATAAATTGTTAGTTAAAATAATCGCATCAAATGATCCTGAACTTCTTTCACACTTCATAATGACTGTTGGGGTTGTAAGTAATCATGGTAACTGGTTTACATCTCAAAATCATAATAAAGAACTTAAAGTCCTTGCTCAATCATATGATTGGCTTCTTTTCTTAACAGATGAAGGAATTGCGCAATTTGTTGAGGAAATTCTTTTAAATCCAGTAAATGAAGTATCCGCGGCGAGAGATGCATTTATAAAAAGTTACACAGGTGAAAAAGGAGTAAATAGATTTACAAAGGTACAAATTGCTCTTGATGCTGATCATGCTTTACAAAATTTCTTCGAGTCAAATCTTAGTACTATTGAAAGCTGGTTTAACATAATATCGCCCGTCGGGAGGAATTTGGAACTCCTCCGAACCGATCTCAATATTTTAAGTAGAAAGAATTGGAAGGTAATACACAATGACCGCAGGACGTAATGTTAATTCATTAAGTCAAGATTGGGGGACTCCGCAGAAATACGTTGATGCAGTAAAAGAATTATTTGGAGGTGAAATTTCACTTGATCCTTGTTCAAATAAATTTTCAATTGTGCATGCAAAAACAGAATATAGCCTTCCAGAACATGATGGTCTTAGAGAGTCATGGAATTTTCCAACGATATATATCAATCCTCCATATGGTGCAGACCGTGAATCTGGCACAACTATTAAAAATTGGTTGCAGCGATGTGCTGAAGCACATAAGAAATATGATTCCGAAGTTCTTGCTCTAATTCCCGTTGCATCTAATACTGCACATTGGAAAAAATATGTCTGGACTAGTGCATCAGCGGTTTGTTTCTTATACGATACCCGACTCCGCTTTCTAATAAATGGAAAAGATGAGGGAAAAGGTGCACCTATGTCCTGTGCGATAGTTTATTGGGGTAAGAATTACGACAAATTCTTCGATGTATTCATAAAATATGGTGCGATCACTGATATACGTCCACTTCTAGATATGAGAATAGGGGAAGTAGAAAAAAAAGATTTAAAAAAACGTATCAAACGTAATAAAAAAAATAAATTACTTTATAATAAACACATTTCCCTATTAAATTTTACACTACAAGAAGTTGAACGTTCTAAAAAAGGTACTATAACTAATTCTAAAAATCTCTTATATGTGTAAGCGATTAATGTTTCGCGCGCAACTTATTCTATTCACATCTCCTCTGTTTGTCTGTCTGTTTGTTTGTCTGTTTATTTGTCTTAGAGAGAGAGTATGAGAGTGAGTGAGTGGGTAGCAGAGTTGGTCGTAGTCGTGAAGAGAGAGAGAGAAGGATAAATTTTAGCCCTTGATTATCGGGCGATTTCCCACAATTCCCATTAAACTACCTGCGTGATACTTGTCAGTCCACTCCAGAAGCTCTGTCATTGTTATCAACCTGTTACTTGAAAAATGTATATACCCGAATTGTTAGCAAATGTTATTTTCTTCGAGCTTTAAAGGTAACCCGCACTTTTTTAGGTACCATTTTAGTGGCTTTGAAAGTTAATCGCTTCCCCTCACTCGTAATAAAACTTACTCTTCGATTCTGAGGAATCTTTTTGGTCGCAGTAAATGAAACGGTTTTCTTAGTGATTTTTTTCTTCGAAGCCACATTTATTATAAAGGTTAAACGCTTTAAAAGGTTCCTCCAAACTTTTAAATTTTGATATAAATAATATATATTCAATTTGACAGTGATTGATATAATCGCTAATATGGGGACATTACTAATTACAATAGATATAGGTATATATGCAATAGCGAACACACTTCTTAGTAAACAAATAAAAAGGAATATTTTGTATGTACAAAAGAGATTATTCGATACCCAACAAAACATAGAAGAAAAAAATAAAGGAAGTCCTTCTGATTTAGAAAATATTCAGAAGGAAATAATTGATTTAAAAAGGGAGATAAAAACAAATCAAGATTATCTCAAGTCTTTTATGGTGTCTGATTCAGTAATTAAACCATGTTTATCTCTTGCTTTAGCAGTATTCCTAATAAGTATTTTGGAAATAAATACAGTATTAAATAATTTGTATGCATTAAATATTTTGATTCTTGTTCAAATATTTATTATCATAATAGGTTTTTTATATGGAATATATAAAATTTATAAAACTCTCATAGCTATAGAATTTGCTTCTTTAAATATACCTTTACCAATTTTAAAAATACGTTTTAGAAATGGAGAGAAAGAATTAGATATTAAAAAAGATGATAAAAATTTCGAAATTATAGTTGAAAATGACGGTTATGAAATAGGAGAAATGACAGAATTGACTTTATTCTTTCCTCCAGAAATTCAACTTAATGTTAGTGAAGATTATACTATATCTAAACAAACAGATATTGAAAAATATCCGAATTATAATGGTATATCAATAGAAGTAGGTATTATTCATATAAATAGTTCAATTGGATATAATATATTATTAAAAAGACGACTACAAATTCCAAATCAATACAAAATTTTCACTGAAGTGAATGCAAAAGATATACTTCCAATGGAAGATGAATTAATTTTAAATATTAAAGATATGGTAAAATTAAAAAAACTAAAATGAATAGGCTATTCGAGGCTTCCAATCCGCTCTTTCCATTCTCAAGTATTTTGCGAACAATAGAGCCTCCTCATTTTTTAATGTCTCAAGCGTTTGACGCTCTCCGTTTTTAATCCTCTTAACCTTGACCCTGACCTCGAAGAATCGGTTCAGCTCTTTGAGTAGATTCTTCGTCTCGGAGTCTGTTAGGTATTCTCGCTTACCTTTTTTCCCGTGACTCGCAGACTCTGTCTTCATCTTGAAATCCTTTATGGTGATTCGTTGACAGTAATTAATCAGGAAGCCATCGATCAGGTAGCGGTAAAGTTATTGGAAATCGCAGACGAGGCTAAGCTTAGCCATCTGATTAGAATGAAGGAAACCGAGGTACGGCTCAAGTTTAGCCCTTCCTTGAGCCTGTCAATCGCCATTTCTTGTCTCCTAGCACCACCCATTTTCCTAGAAAAAGAGGTACCTACCTATCTACTACTACTAGTACTTTCTAAAAAAAGACCTAGATAGGTATCTAGTAATAGTATTACTATTAATAAGGACAAGAAACTGAAACATCTTGAAGCATGCTAATGGTGCCACGGCTACACCCTTTTTTCTTTTTTGTCTTTGACAAAAAATTCTTTTTTGTCATAGTGACAAAAAAATTTCTAGCACCATTCCATCCCACTCCATAACCCATCTGAAAAATTTTAAACACCCCAGGTTCCCTCATGGAACATCGGGGCTCAGCGAGCACAAGCGAGCTGAGCCTGAACATTCCAGAAACCGCACGTCGTAGGAGGAGGAGGGAATAAATTTTAACCCCCGAACCCAATCCCAAACCCAACTGACTAATGCTTCCCTTCCTCTACTCCCCCATACTCCTCTATTACACACACAACGCACCGCACGGGAAAATTAACAGCTACTAACAAAAATTTAGATATATAGAGCTATTATTTTATAGCATGATTCGGGTTCCAGTAGTAAAACTACCCAATGATAATGAGATAGAGAAATCAATACGGATATTTTTGCAGGAATATAAAAAGTACGTTGATAATTATTCTCCTGAATATAAAGGTGATTTACCTTATTATTATGAAGAAAAAATCGAAGTATTAATTACCATTTCACCTAAATCAACAAATATTAGAGTTTTATCAAAGGAAAAAATTAATAAGATAATAATAAATCACGTTGAAGAAAAGAGTTTCGACCATTCAACAGGAACATCGATGGTTAATTGGTTTTTTTATCATTTTTTACAATTTCCTATAGAATATGCTAAAAGAAATGTAGAAAGCTTTGTATCATATTTTAAAATGCAAGAAGAAATATCTGATTATGAATATGAAAAATATTTGATAGATTATAACGAAGAAATTTTAGGAAGATATAGAAACTATTTTAAAAAAGGAAACGAAATTTATGAAAAAACATTTTCAACTTTAGAGACAGAATGCTTAGAAATGTGTAGAATTCTTCGTACATTAGAATATTTACGTATTTCTTATATAATTTCTCCTTGTATTTCTTTAAATGAGGTCTCTCCTCAAATTGTTAGAGATGTTGAATCTTCATTTTTCTTAGCTATGCAAGGAAAATATATACCAGCGATATCTTTGTTAAGAAGGTGGTTAGATACATTTTTTTCAGCTTTATTTATTGATATTCAATTATGTTGTGATCCTAAATCTAAAAAATATGAGCAATGGAACAATCTTAAAGAAGAATGGTTAAATGGAAAGAATACGTTACCAAATTTTTCAGGTAGATTTGGTATTATTGAAAATATAATAAACCCAGATGTTGAATATTATTTCCAACAACTCATAAAAAATGAAAAAAAATATTGTGAGAATACTAAAAAATTATACGGAAATTTATCAAAGTATGTCCATTATGGAGGAATAAAAGAAGATGAATTAATTTTTGATTTTGCTGAATATAATGAAGCTTTGTTTAAGACTTGGTTTATGTATGTAAACGAAATTTATAAATTATGTAATTTAACATTATTATATTATTTCCCTAATATTAATGAATCATTCATACAAAGTACACAAGACCTTGATTCTTTTGAATGGGAAGAGCTTCTTGATCAAGAAATTTTGTCTAAATTAATTAAAAAAATAATTTAAAATTTTTAAATCGCGCACACCTGCTTTGTCTCCTCTGGAAAGTTCCTCATCAGGGCTTCTAGAGCTGTCTCTGCTATGAACCTTTTAAAACCTGACTCACCAATTTTAGACGAATATATTCCCCTGTAGCCACCTTTCCCAGTAGTCTCCCTCTTCTTAAGCGCGCCCATCTCAACCATATCTTCAAGGAAGTTGATTATCGAAGCCCTTGAGATGTTTCCAAGTCCAAGCCTCTGGTTGACACTATCCCATACAAGCCTACTCGTGTACTCCTTCTGCGGGTCATCCCAAAATACCTTCAGAGTTTCCTCCTCGTATTCCTTTAGAACCATTCTCAGACCCTGCTGGGAGGTGTCGATTTCGAGTTTAACTGTCATAGTCCTCCTTAACGTTTGTTTTAATTTAAATCCTTTGCGAATCGCGCGCGACGAAATGCGATTACCTCAGCTTCCAAACGCGCGCGCTTATCTCTTTCTAAAGCGTAAGAATAACCATATTGCCTGAAAAACTATGCCCCCATAAAAACAAGACCATCCAAAATCGGTTAATGCTTGGTTGTTACTCGTCGTTCCCACAAAGACTGCAAAAAGAGCAATTACGATTAGTGCTGTAGGGAAGTTATTAGTAATTACCTTAAAGATAAAATTAGCTGACACTTTATCATAATTTTAATCTTATTAAGAGTTTATTAGGTTGCCGTTAGCGCGCGTGAGCCACACGTGCATGAAAATCTTATTAGTTTAAGAATAAGATAATTTTAAAAGAGGAGCGTTCATGTCCTGAATAAATTGACGCTTATCACATTAATCGGAGCCGCAATCATCGTCGCAGGGATAGGAGTAACATACTTTGTATTCCTCCAACCTAATATTGTTGGAATTAATATATCTTCAAATATATATTCAGAAAAAAATAATATTGGTGTTTTAAATGAAATATGTAATTTTACCGTTAATTTAAAAAATGATTTAGGTGAAATTTATTATTTTAATATAACAATTTTTTGGGAAGAAGGGACGGTATATCATAAATCTATAAATGTGCAACCAATATCAATTCGAACTGAATTGATCACCCAAAAACTTAATCATCTGGGAGAATGGCAAATAATGGTTGAAGAAGTAAATCATAAATTTAAAGACACATATTCGTTTTTAGTTGTCACTAATTATGCAGAAGCGAGAATAAAAATAAATCAAGAAGAACAAATTATTTATAATAATCAAATATCATCATATGCAGTCTGTATAAGTTTAGCTGCTTTAATAATATCTATATTATCCTTATACTATACACGTAAAAAATCAATAATCTCCTTAAAATAAATTAAAGACACTATACCCTATGCACGCGCTTAATCTTCTTTTAACAATGTGTTTCGGAAGGTAATAATTATTATTGTAATTTCTGCGACTGGTGCGTGCGCGCGAATCTTGCAGATTCGGAGCTGAAGAATAATCGGGTAACTTCCATATTTACACGTTTTTCTAAAAAAAGAGACTACTTCTTATTAGGAGATATCTATATAATAATAAGAAGTACTCGGAAAAAAAGAGGCTACACCTATCCCAGAAAAACAGGCTGTTCTCCTTTATATACCAGCGAAAAGTATTTAAAGAAAAACGGGCAGAAGCCTGAATCAAGCTCCTTTTTAAAAAAGAAGCTCAATTCATCGAAATAAAAGCGTATATCGTATATCTCTATTATAATCTATTATAACAATAACAACAAAACATCTTGAAACATCCTAATGGTGCCACTACTACCCTTTTTTCCCTAGCACCATCCCGTTTTCCACCTGAAACATGCTATACCATCAAGTTCCCATTACGGCATGCCCTGAAGAACACAGGGCATCGGACCATGCCCTAAACAATCCCGTCGTCGTCCTGTGTGTGTGTTGGTTAAATTTTAACCCCCAAACCCAAACCTAATAATTCTCCCCACTACCTCGCCACTACTACTCGCGCGCGCACTCACTCTACACACACGACCATGTAACTTTTCTATTAGTTGTATTAAAGTTAAACTATGTCTCAACCATCGTATGAATGTAATAAATGTGGTGCACCTGTCAAATCCTCCGATACATTTTGTCCTTATGGTCATGATTTATCAAAAGTGGGAAAAAAAATCAAACTTACTTTAAGTGAAGCTATTACTGTATCAACTAATAGTGTAACATCTTCAACATCTACTATAACCACAATTTCTGAAGTGCGGAATGAGATACAAACATCCACAACTCTACCACCACAAGCTAGAGACCAGTATCTTGAAGAACTAGACAAGGTTGAAACTGAGGTTAGAGTTTACGGTGAAAATTTTAAGGCGATAACAACTTTACTTGAAGAGATACATAATCAAATTAAACCAAAAGAGGGATTTGAATGGTTGCTTGAGGAGATCAAGAGTAATATAGTTGGTTTTTTCGTTGGATTAATCTTGGGATGGATTTTGAGATTTTAAGAATCTTGTCACAAATTAAATTAAAGAGGCACTCTTAGATTCCAAATTAATACTTCGTTCCTCAAGTACTTCGCGAAGAGTAGTGCTTCCTCGTTGATCAATGTTTCAAGAGTCTGATGCTCCCCCATTCCTGATCCTCTTAACCTTGACCATAGTCTCAAAAAAATCGTATATTTCTTCTACTCTTTTTTATTTGTTTTATAAAGCGTATACTAGATTCCGATACTATATAGCTACCCTATTATGATTACGATTCTACTTTATCCCTAATGATACTATCTGAATCCAGTATACATCCATCTATCCTTCCCTTGACCTCTGGAAACTGCCCTGAATATTTTTACCAGCCCATTCTTCCTGCCCTGAGATTCCCTGGCTGCCCTGAAGAAGATAATCATCCAGAAACAGTCTCAACAATCAAAAACCACCCGTGGTTGGTTGGTTGGGATAAAATTTATCCCCCAAACCCAATACTCGTTTCTTTTTTCTATTATTGGTTATATCTTCTTGTTTTCCGCGCGCGTGTAGATACGATAGAATTAGATAGAGTGAGATACAAGTTCGCTTAGGAAATTAAGAATCGTTACTCTACGTGCTCCAAGCTTATGCGGATAGACATCTACGTCTTTACCCTCATTGCTGACTATGATTGCTGGAACTTTTCTTCCGAATTGCCACCCCGGTATTCTCGCAGACCCGAAGATCCTCCTGATTGCGTATTTCTTATACATAGATGGCGGGACGGCTCTGAGGTATTGATCAATGCGCTTACCGTCGTCCCAGCCTGCCGTGTCATGAATCGTGACCTTTATTCCTCGATCTTGGAGCCTCTTCAACAGATCAAGTATATCAGATAAGTTGAAGTCATCGCCCCCGAGGGCGTTTATTGTGCTGTCGAAAAATAACTCAATCTCCATATCATCACCTCTACTACTACACCTACACCTTTAAGTCTTCTCATCAATAATATTCCCCTGATGTGCGCGCTCCTATGAGAAACGTTTCACGGGATGCGGAGTCTGGGCAGCATCCCTCAGTTCATGCGAAGAAAGATGGCCTCCTCTGACGCTTGAGGTGAAATGCGTAGAAACCGGGCTAAACTTCTCTCTTCAAAGAGATCGTGTACCTGACCACAACTGCGCAGGCCTCATCGGGCCTACCAGTTAAACCGCGACGTTCGCGCGCGCGCCGCTGATCGCTTCCTTGGTCTCCTTGGGGAAGTCCCTCATGAGTTTTTTGATCAGGGTGTCAGCGATGAACTCTTTGAACTCAGTTTCGTTCATGGCGGGGCTGTAGATCCAGCGGTGTCCTCC
>Ga0315289_10012976_pt1 | contig 11697 bp, 6 predicted proteins | sample YL17G11_40_MG_FD_203452 | JGI IMG/M metagenome (GOLD analysis project Ga0315289, IMG submission 203452) | Sediment microbial communities from Yellowstone Lake, YNP, Wyoming, USA - YL17G11_40 | ecosystem: Environmental > Aquatic > Freshwater > Lake > Sediment | place: USA: Wyoming | collected... | reverse complement strand
TTTTCACACCATGCGTAAAAAAACACTAAAGATCGTAGCCATTGTGGCCTGCTTCAGCATTCTCTCGCTTTATGTCCCAGGACTTCTTGGCGTTGAAAAAGCTGAAAGGTTCGAGAAGAAAGGTGATGTTATGAAATTCTTCATGAAGCCAGCTGTCATCCTGTCCTATTTTCTCCCCTTCCTGAGCCCAATCTTCGATAACAGCACAAAAACCACCGCTCCAGCTCAGAATTCCACAAGCAGTACAGTCAAAAAGATCAAAATTACGGCTGATTCAACTTCACCTAAGGTTGGCTCTGGTAAAGACTAATAAGATTTGCTAAATAGTTAAATTTTCAAAGTCAAAAGGCACAATTTTACATTACATCCTAAGTAATAAATAAGAACAACAATAAATAAAGCATAAAAAAAGAGAAATTTAATTCCGATAATATACTAACAAATACGCCTCACCTCTTTAGACAATAAAAGGTCACCTTTAGAGGTGATTGATTTTTTCCCCAAAAATTTGTTAAAATTCCGCTTAAATTGCACTTCCATTTGCAATTATATGGATTAAGTTATTGGAACACTTAAAAAAAATAGTTACTTCAACTCCTATTTACCTTTTTTTAATCTTTTATCTTTTTATTCCATGCCTTTTTTCTTTCGATAAAATATATTTAGAGCAAGAATATTTCCGGCTATTCAAACAAGGAGAGAAAAGCAGAGTTGAAGGAGAATTCGAGAAATCTATTGAATTTTTTGAAAATTCTTTAAATTTAGCAAGAAAAATTCCTGACGAGAAAAAACAATGCGAATCCTTTATCAGATTGGGGCTTTTAAATTGGAACATAGGTCAGCTTGATCAATCATCGGAGAAATATAATAAAGCTTTAGTACTCGCCCAAAAAATTAATTTAAGTGATAGAGAACAGGAATGTAGGAACTGCTTAGAGATTTACAGGCTTTATGAAGATGGGAAAAATTTTCGTGATTCAGGTGAATATCTGAAGTCAATAGAAAAATTTCAACAAGCCATTGACTTATCAAGGAAAGTAGGAAGCAGAGAACACGAGGTTAAATGTTTGCGCCAATTGAGCTTAAATTACGGGGAATTAAACAAATTACAAGAGCTGTTTTCACGAAGCAAAGACGCATTAAATATCGCCCAAAGCTTAAACCATAGGATAGAGATAGGAAGATGTATGATTCTTATCGGTTTTTATAATTTCAAAATGAACAATTATTCTAAGGCTCTAATTTATTATAACAATGCACTTGAAATTGCAAAAAAAGAAAAAATTAAAATGAAGTATGAAGAAGGAATATGTCTTACTAATATGGGCATTATTTATCTGGAAATGGGCATTCATGATCAAGCTCTAGAGTATTTGGAAAAAGCCCTCTCGATAGATAAGCAGTTTGGAAGCAACGAAGATATTGCTAAGGACTTGAATAGCATAGGAGTAGCATTCCGCCGCAAGGGTCTTATTTCCTTAAATAAAGAAGATTTTAATAAGGCAATAGATTATTTTAAGCAATGTCTCAAGCTTGCGAAAGAAATCGGAGACATAAAAACTGAAATTAAAGTCTTAAATAACATTGGATCTATCTTCGCAGAAGAAGCTAATATCTTTACAGAAAAAGAAAAATATATTGAAGCTATGAAATACTTTGAATCCGCTCTTAAAAAGGCAGAAGAAAAACAGGATCTTAGAGAGATAGGCATTGTTCTGACAAACATAGGATTCGTGTACTATAATCAAGGAAATTATGAGGAATCATCAAAATCCCTTGATAGAGTTATCAAGCTTGATTATGAAAGCATGGGTGGCGATTTTCTTTGGGAAGCCCTGCTTTATAAAGGTGATTCTCATGTCAGACAAAACAAATTTGACGAGGCTATAAAAGACTACGAGGACTCAATAAACATTATCGAAAATATCCGTTCTACAATCAACTTAGAAGAATTAAAAGCAAAATTTCTAGGGACAGACAAGAGGATTGAACCTTATCAAAATCTCATTAATCTATTCGTTACTCTTCACGACTCTGAAACTCAAAAATACTATGCCCAGGAAGCTTTCAAATTTTTGGAAAAAGCCAAAGCAAGAGCATTTCTTGATAACTTAGAACTTTCCTCCATTGACATTACTCAGGGCGTTGATCCAGAACTATTAATTCGAGAAAAAGAAGTTATGAAGAATTACTTAAATCTCCGTAGAAAATTTTTAGCGGCAGAATTTGCTCCCGAGGAAAAGAATACGATTCTAGAGCAACTTAAAGAAAAAGAAGATGAGATGAAGGCGCTAAAACTTGAAATGCGGACACAAAGTCCTGCATATGCGGCTATTAATCCTGAAATTATAACGATCAAAGAGATTCAAGAAACACTTCTCGACAATAACATTGCCTTTTTTGAATACATCATTGGGAAAGACCAATCTTATGCCTTTGTTGTCACAAAAAAAGACCTCAAAATATTTCCAATTCCGGCAAGAGATGAAGTCAAAAAAAGTGTCTCAAACTATCTAAAGGTTATTTCAGATAAAGATAATAAGAATTTCCAAGCTGGCTATGAGCTCTTCAACACCCTTATTTCTCCGGGTTTAGAAAAAAATATTAAAACGATAATTTTCATCCCGGATGACATTCTTAATTTTCTCCCCTTCGAGACTCTTATCACCAACAAAGAAAAAAAAGACTGGCTAATAAAAAATTACAAAATTGCTTATGCCCCATCAGTTTCCTCTCTCAAAGAAATTATTAAACGCAAAGAATCAAGTGGGAGAAAACCACAAAAGGATATTTTGGCTTTAGGCGACCCTTATTTTGGTTCACCTGAAACTGAAAGCAACAGAATTAGCACTCTTAGAGCACTTTACTCCAACGACTCAATTAACCTTTTCAGGCTGAAATACAGCGGACTCGAGGTGGATATAATCAGTACTCTCTTTTCTAAATCAAAGCAAAAGATTTTCCTAAGAGAAAATGCGAGCGAAGAGCAATTGAAAAATAACAACCTCGCAGAGTACAAAATCGTTCATTTTGCCACGCATAGTATCATCGATGATAAGACACCCGCCCAGTCCTCAATTGTTCTTTCTTTATATCAAGACCCAAACGAAGATGGTCTCCTCCAGACGAGAGAAATTTATAATCTCAAGCTCAATTCTGACCTGGTTACTCTTTCTGCCTGCGATACTGGGCTTGGGGAACTTATCCATGGAGAAGGAATTGAGGGCCTAAACAGGGCCTTCTTCTCCGCGGGCACTTCTGCGGTTCTCATGAGCTTGTGGGCTGTCAACGACCAGGCAAGCTGTCAACTCATGGAAAGATTCTACCGCCATCTTAAATCATCTGAATCAATCATGGATGCTTTACGTAACGTTAAGCTAGAAATGATTGATTCTGGTGTCTTATCCCATCCATACTACTGGGCAGGATTCATCGTATCAGGAAAGGCAGATGAAATTATCTTCCCGAAATCAACAAGCAGATGGCTTCTTATCGGAGTCTCTCTCGTTCTAGCAGGGGGAATAATCTTCGTTGCCGTGCGAAGTTTTAAACAAAGGCTTTAAAACTTCACCCTTTTTCCTAATTTCTAACTTTCTTGCCTATCGAGTCAGCCACGATTGGCTTTTCACTGAAAAAGCTGCAAAGGGAACAATCCACCATAGACAGAACGCTGTAAAAAGAGCATAGGGTATTCCATAAAGAAAAGACAGGCTTTTATTAGTGCGGAGATAGTATAAAGATATCAAAAATGAAAAGAGTGCCATAAAGCCCACATATCGGAGGATGAAAAGGGGGTTAATGATAAAAATGTAACTTAAAATAGTAATTGAAAAAATATGGAACGGATGGAGAATATTCTCAAAGAAGAAATCAAGCACAGGCAAAACGCGGTGTTTTGTTCTGTACTTTGTAAACATAAATCCAGCAAAGAGAATGGATTCGCGGATATAACTCCGGGTCCAGCGAAGATACATTCTTATCATTTGGAAGAAACTTGAAGGAACTTTCGTATAGACGATGGCATTCGACTGAAATCTTGTCATATAGCCTGCCTTAAGAATTTGTGTCGTGAGCCCCTTATCCTCACCGTGAGTGCACAGCGTGCCTAGAAATTTCTGATTAACCCATTCCTTGATGAATGTCTGCAAAACCGTTTTTCTGTAAGCCGTAAGAGCGCCCGGGCAACAAAAAACTGCTCCATACCTGCTTTGATAAGCTCGTCCGAAATTGAAAGAAATTGAATAGCGGACAGAAAGCATTCTTGTTAGAAAATTCTCTTTCTCATTCAAAACAGCAACCCTCCCTGCAACGGCTCCTGTCGTCTCATCTTTAATTAAGGGAATAACAAGATTTCTGATAGCGCTTCGGCCAACCTCACTATCAGTATCGACTGTAACGATGATTTCTCCTTTAGATTTTTTTAATCCCGCATAAAGCGCCTTTCTTTTCCCCAGGTTCCTTTCAAAATTGATAACCCTAACCTTATCGCCATATTTCCGCTTTGCCCTCAACATATAAAAAAGGGTTAAATCAATTGAACCGTCGTTAATACAAATAACTTCAAGTTTGTCCTGGGGATAATTGCTGGAAAAAATTGAATCGATGGATTTCTCGACTGACTCTTCTTCATTCCAAGCAGGCATGATAACCGAGACAAAAGGCCAATCGATATTCTCTTCATGTGCAATTTTCTCGGGTTTGTAGCGAAGCCAGAGAACTGTCCGGAAGATTATCCCGGCCACAATAATTATTAAAGAAATCAGCAAAGGATATATAGAAATTTTAAGGAATGAATTACCGAAAAGAAATTCAAGCCACAATTGAAATATTCTGAACTTGATGGAATAAACAACAATGAGAGCGCTCGTTAATATCATAAAGAAGATAATGACGAGGTCTATTTTTTCTTTAAAAAAGGAAATATCAAATAGAGAACTGTCCGCCTCGGTTTCTAATTCAAGATCATCAAGTATTTCTTCCCGCATCCAAAGCGTCGCAAAAACTATATCTTAGAATGAGAATCTTGACAACTCACCTTCTCCTCGGCAAGGAATATTATTAAATAAGATCAAGGAAGTCAAGAAGATAGAGAAAAAAAATAATGAAAAAATATCAAGAAAAATGTTTTTTTGCGGGGTCCTTCAATTTATGCTTTTCCAATAAACGGTAAAACTGGCGCCTGCTCTTCCCTATATCGATTGCGGCCCTTGTTTTGTTCCAGCGGCAATTTTCTAAAACTTGTCTCAACTTTTCAGGAGTAATGTCAGTATTTCTTTTATATTCTTCTATCTCGTGATTAAACCTGATTTCCTTATCTGTTATAATATCTCCTTCAGAAAGAATACAGGATCTTTCAATGATGTTTTCTAATTCTCTAATATTGCCAGGAAAGTCGTGCTTCATTAACACTTCCATAGCATTTTGAGTAATTTTTTTCTTTGCCTCACTCGGCTTTCGGTTTGTTTCCAAAATGTGATCTACCAACAAGGGAATATCCTCTTTTCTCTCTTTTAGTGGTGCTATGTAAAACCTCACCACATTAATTCGATAATACAAGTCTTTACGAAAATTTCCTCTTTTCACTTCTTCCTGCAACTTTCTGTTAGTCGCAAAAATAAACCGGCCACAAATTCTCCTAATAATCGTTTCTCCGATTCTTCTCAGCTCCCTTTTCTCGATTGTCCTTAGAATTTTTGCTTGAAAATTTAAAGAAAGATCGCCAATTTCATCCAGAAATATCGTCCCATCATTGGCTACCTCAATAAGGCCCATCTTATTCTTGATTGCTCCTGTAAACGAACCTCGCGCGAAGCCAAAAAGCTCCGCCTCAAATAACTCCCCGGGGATATTTGTGCAATCAATTGCTACAAACGGCTTGCCTCTCCTATCACTCAATTCATGAATCTTTTTTGCCGTCAGGTCCTTTCCCGTTCCTGTCTCTCCCAAAATTAATACGTTCCTGTCACTTTTTGCTGCCTGGTGAATAAAATTCATTTGCCTTTTTATGACCGCGCTTTTTCCTATTATTTCAGTATCATAGGGCTCTAAGTTACTCATCTAAGGAATGTTGAGCCTCTGTGTATTGAATTCATTTTTTCTTTATATAAAAACGACTCTCTCTTAAGAAATTCTCATTTAATTCATAATATTTCTTTTTTAAATTGAGAAAATTCTTCTCAAAAATGAGTCATTATAAAAGAGGTAAATTGCCAGCCTCCAAAACACTTGATATAATTCACAAATAAAATGGGTCAAAACGAGCAAAAAATAAAAGAATTTGAAAACCTCATTAATAGATTCTCTCAATTTGTTAAAGCCCATATTCAAAAATTCAACGTGCAAAAAAGTGGCATTGACCCTGATGATATTTTTCAAGAGGTCAAAATAAAAATATGGAAAATATTAGAAGATGAGAAAAAGATAGAAAACTATGCGTCATATATACGTAAAATTGTGGATTCTTCTATAATCGACCAGCTCAGAAAATTAAAAAGAGAACGGGGAATCTTCACTCATGAAAAACAGAGATGCATTTTTGACCAAAAAAGTAATTATTTAGCTGCTATATCCCCTGAGGCCAATGCTAAAGAGATTATTGGCCAGGCTGTCAATTTGCTCATTGAATCCCGACGCACAGTTGTGAAACTATATTTATTGAATATGACGATTGAGGAAATTTCCATTTTCCTCAAATGGAGCAAAGATAAAACACGCAATTTACTATATCGCGGCTTGTCTGATTTAAAGAAGATGCTGAGAGAAAAGGGAATTGAATATGAAGATAAAACATAACGATATACAGAAGCTATACAAAGCTTATATCATGGATCGCATCCCTCAATCAGGAAAAAACTGTCCCCCTCCAAAAGAAATTATTAATTTTTTTAGGTCAAAATTAAATGAAAATAGAAAATCTAAGTTAATAGATCACATAACGAACTGTTGTTATTGTGCTCAAGAATTTGAATTCATTCTCCAAACACTCAGAGAGCAAGAAAAGCTAACTGAAGAAATTGGAAGATTATTTCGTTCAAAAAATGTGAGGATGGAAATAGAAAAAAGAGTAAAAACAGATGTCCCTCAGTTGGCAAAAAAAAGATGGATATTCTTCTCTTTTTTATCCTGGAAATATGTACTGCCGCTCCTCGTAGCAGCCATAATAATTTCTGCTCTCATCATCTTCAAGAAACCAGAAAAACCAGAATTTCGAGATGAGCATCTTCCTCAAATCAGTTTAATAGAGCCTGTAAATGGAAAATATTTTAAACCTTCATCGGTCTTTAAATGGACTGAAATTAAGAATTCAGCTTACTATATTCTTGAAATCTTTGATGAAACCCTATATCCAGTCTGGGAAAGTAATAAAATTTCAAAAAATCACTATACCCTTCCAGGAGAAACGGCCAGAAAGCTAATCAAGAACAAGACTTACTTCTGGATGGTCACGGCTTACTTCTCTGATGGAAGAAAAATCGAATCAAACCTGGAAGAATTTATTCTTATAGATTAGAGAAGCAAAAATTTATTTAAAATTCACCACCGAATTATAATCCCCATTCAAAATAAAAGACGCCCAGTAAAAGGGATGGCCATATCTTGAATCCAGCATCCTCAGCTTGGCTAACCGCAAAGCTTGAGTTTTGTCTTTCCCTTCAGATAAATAACGATAAAACCAGTTCATAAACACCGCTGTCGATTCATCATTTATCCTCCAGAGCGTCGAGACAACCGACTTCGCCCCTGCATAAAAGAAAATCCTAGGAAGTCCCAGTAAGCCTTCCCCTCTCTCCATCCTCCCTCTCCCAGTCTGACAAGCAGATAGAACAACCAAATCAGCTCTCAGCCTGAGATTGTAAAGCTCACGAACCTGAATGAAACCGTCCTCTGAAGGATCGCCATCAAGAGATAAGACAAGGGCCGACCGAAAGGGATATTCCTCAGACAAAAAACCATGACAGGCAAAATGAATGATTCGATAATCCTTTAAGGAAACCTTTTTGAAGACCTCCTCCTTCGCATCATCCTTGATATAAATATCCCTTCTCTCCCTGGGAAAATAACCGGAGATTCCCAAAACTTCTTCCTCACTGTGAGGTAAAGGAGAAAAATCAAAACCCTGATCTAAATAAAGCTCCCTCATTACTTCAACTTCTGTTTCAGACTCTTTACCCTTGGATGAATTTGTTAAGGTATAAGAAGGATTCCCAAATGCCAGAAGATTCTTCGACCTTCCAGACTCAGGCCTGCTATCAGACAAAAACAACAAGGCTGATGAGGAAGGCACATAGGATATTTTATATCTTTCAATTAAATACTTATTTTCCATTCTTTGGCCTTGATCAGAGAACACAAGAGTCTCGAAAGGAAGGTAATAAAGCACTCCATCCGGAACAATAATAAGGTTTTCTACATAGTCAGGGATATTCGGAAGGATCTCTTTATATATCCTTTGTGCAGCAAGGATTCCTCTAAATCGCTTCTTTGGAGAATCCGAGAGGCTCTTCAAATAGGCTTTCAACGATCTCTCTATCTCACTGCGAGAGGGAAGAGGATACACTTCAATCGAATTCTTTGTAATAAAAAACATAATCGATTGATTCTCGCCAAGAAAATATTCTATCAGACCTGTATTCCCATCTAATCTCTGTTGAACTTGCTCAACCTGACAGGATGGGGGATTTAATAACGCAGTAATTCCAGAGTCTTCCACCCGCATCTTTGATATCAAACTTAGATAATCATCCTCTTCCTGTTGAAGCGCATTCAATAATTCCTCTCTTTTCTTTCTGGACAAATCATGCTTTGAAAGCTCTTGCATAACTAGGGAAATCTTAGCCGATACTTCGTTCTCTCTTTCCTTCAACTCAGGACTTAGTCTTTCTCTAATGTCAATTTTAGATTCACCAAGACTCTCCATAAATGCTCTTGCTTTAGCTTTCTCTATTACTTGGAAGAGTTCTTTGGTATAGCTTTTTGAAGCATCGTCTCTATTCAATCTACAAAGAAGATTTATCAAAGACTCATAGACTTTAAATTTGTCTCTCACAAAGCCAGCCTTATAGACATCGATTGATATTTGGCTCCTCATATGATCAATCGTATCAACAGCTTTTTTATAATATATGAGTGCGTAGCGATAATCATCTATCTTTTCATAGCACTGCCCAAGCCCAAGATAAGCTTCCCAGAGAATGTGACCGGCACCAATCTCATTTGCAATCTCAACAGCCCTCTGGTATAGATTTATAGATTTTTCATAATCACCCAAATTAAAGTGCACTATTCCCATATTATTCAGAATCATACTTCTCATTTCAAAATCCTTGGCTTCTTCTGCCTTTTCAAGTCCTAATTTAAAGTAATGCGATGCATCCCAGTATTTTTTTAGATCCGTGTATACAAAGCCTATATTGTTCAAAACTTTAATTTCTGTTTTTATGTCCCTGGTTTCTCTTATGAGTTTTAAGCAATTATTAAAATAATCTAGTGCTTTATAAAAATCTTTTTCGTATCCTAAAATAGCCCCCTTGCGCAGGTAATTCACTCCCAAATTAAGCATATTTACTTGAAGATAAAAATTATTTCTTAAATTCTTGTTTATTAAAGTGGCTCTCAAAAAATACCTTTCTGCTTTCTCATGGCTCCCCATTTCTTGGTAGATAAGGCCAATATTATTTAGACAAATAGATTCATCATCTAGATCTTTCTCTTTTTGTGCGAAATAAATTGCATCACTAAAATAATTTATAGCTTTAGAATAATTATTTAATCCCCAATGAAAAAGGCCTATATTATTCAAACATCTTCCTTGTTCTTTCCGGTGGTTTAATTCTTTAGCTATCTTCAGTCCTTCTTCATTCAACGAATGAAATTTCTTGATGTCGTTCAACCGCCAATATACCAAGGTAAGATGGCGAAGACACTTAACCTCATGCTCTTTACCCCCCATTCTTCTGGCTAGATCGATAGCCTTCTGAAAGCTCTCTATGGATTTTTGATACTCATTTGTATCGCGAAACTTTTTCCCATCTTCATAAAGCCTGTAAATCTCTAAAGAATTCCGGCATTTTTGTTTTCTATCATTTAAATTAATTTTTTGGGCGAGTGCCAAAGCTTGGTTATATTTCTCCGATGATTGCTCAAGCTGACCGATGTTCCAGTACATCAGCCCTAAGCTCATCAGACAATCGACTTCTTCCTCTTTATTGTCAATCTCTCTTGCAAGCTTTAGAGCCTGCGTAAAGGCATCGATGGCCTGCTTGAAATTCCCTCCCCTCTTCTGCATCTCCCCAGACTTAGCCGCTGATTGGTAAATCTGATTTAAATCAAACTTTTTATCCAGAATGTTGCTTTGAGTGTTAATGAGGGTTAATAGGAAATAAATTAAAAAAAAACTGTTAGTTTTAGCAAAGAAGATTTCAGGAATTTCCTCATCTTTTGGTATCAGAAATATACTGACAAAGCTTCTCAATGTCAACAAGAATCATGGCTCAAAAATCACTGTTCTATGATAAAAACTGCGATAATTGGCCTTCTCATTACAGATTTCAAAATTCAAACTTTTATTGATTTTTTAAAGCCAATTCACTAACATCGTAGTCTAATAAATCCAAGGGGAAAGACGGATGAAAAACGCGTTTTTTCTCATTTTCATCTTAACAACTTTTGCCTTGACCTTCCTCTCAGGGGAAGAAAGGCCGCGGATGAGAGAATTCGGCATAGAAACAGGCGTCTTAAAGCCAGGACAGTTGAACGCCATCACTGATGTCCCTGGCGTAAAAGTTGGGCACGTGACTCTTATCATCGGCGATAGTATCCGCACCGGAGTGACAGCCATCCTGCCCCACGAAGGCAATATCTTCCAGGAAAAAGTCCCGGCTGCCGTCTATGTTGGCAATGCCTACGGCAAGCTGATGGGCTCCACCCAGATAGAAGAGCTCGGGAACATGGAAACGCCCATAATCCTGACCAACACCCTGAGCGTGCCCACTGCGGCTGAAGCCCTCATCGACTATATCCTCACTCTCCCCGGCAATGAAAGAGTGAGCTCCGTCAACTCTGTCGTGGGAGAGACAAACGACGGCTGGCTGAACGATATCCGAGGCCGCCACGTAAAGAAGGAGCACGTAATCGAAGCCATAAAGAAAGCCCAATCAGGCCCGGTTGAGGAAGGAGCTGTGGGCGCAGGCACCGGAACCATCTGCTTCGGCTATAAAGGAGGGATAGGGACTGCGTCGCGCAAACTTCCCGATTCAAGGGGAGGCTACACTATTGGCGTCCTTGTCCAGACAAATCACGGAGGAGTGCTGCAGATAAACGGCTATCCTGTCGGGGTTCGCCTCGGCAGGCGCTTTATCGAGGATTCTCCCGAGGATTCATCCTCAGGCTCGTGCATGGTCATTGTCGCCACCGACGCTCCCCTCGACAGCCGCAACTTAAAGCGCCTGGCCAAGCGTGCGCTTCTCGGCATCGCCCGCACCGGCGGTTTTTATTCAAACTCAAGCGGCGATTACGCCATTGCCTTCTCCACAGCACCAGGCCTGAGAATTCTTCAAAATTCTCCTTCCCCCACCCAGAAAATTGAAATCCTTCGGAACAACCTGATGTCACCGCTTTTCATGGCTGCCGCAGAAGCCGCCGAAGAAGCCATCCTCAATTCTCTCTTCAAAGCTCAGCCGATGCAAGGAATGGACGGCC
>Ga0315289_10012972_pt1 | contig 11698 bp, 16 predicted proteins | sample YL17G11_40_MG_FD_203452 | JGI IMG/M metagenome (GOLD analysis project Ga0315289, IMG submission 203452) | Sediment microbial communities from Yellowstone Lake, YNP, Wyoming, USA - YL17G11_40 | ecosystem: Environmental > Aquatic > Freshwater > Lake > Sediment | place: USA: Wyoming | collected... | reverse complement strand
GCTCCCAGCGGCCGTACCGCAGCCACTCGCAGACTTGTCGCAGCTCGTTGAAGTGGACCGCCCGCGCGAACTTCCCCTGGCCCGTCAGCAGCGGGTCGGTGAAGCCGCTGCCGCCGTTGAGCTTGCTGAACAGGCTCACCTGGCCCTCCGGCGGCGGGTTGGCGGCGCTGATGGGCTTGCCGTAATCCCCGTCGGCCTCCGGCCACAGCCAGGTCATCTCCGTGGGCGTGGGCGGGCTGCCGCCTTCGCCGCCGTTGGGGGGCGACAGAATCTTCTCCGAAAGCGCCAGGCGCAGGCAGTCATAGGGTGGGGCCGTAGCGTCGGCGATGACATAGGGCTTGATCCACTGCCCGCTCATCAGCGCCGATGAGTAATCCTGCTCCGGTTGATACGTGACCAGCCGCCGGCGATTGACGGCCTGCGTCAACTCCTCCAGGTGCGGAAGGCGGACGTCCGTGCCGACCGCCACGCGGTCGCCGTCAGTCCAATCGGGGTCGTAGGCCACGGCTCAGTCCTTGTACTTGGCGAAGACCGGATGGCTGAACACGTAGATGCTGCCCATCGTGTGCAGCACGACGTAGGTGCCCACGTCCACCATCTGCCCGGGCCCGACGCCGATCTCGGCCAGGTTCATGGCCGAGAGGTTGGACGCCCCGGAGCGGTCCTCGAACTGGCTCGTGGCCGGGTTCCAGTCCTGCTGGAGCACGGTGTATGTGGTTCCGCTGCCCAGCGCGACCACCTTGGCGACCTCAGCCGACGTGGCGGCAGAGCCACCGCCACCTGCCCCCAACAGCACGGCCGCGGCGACGGTGCCGCTGGACCCGTTGCGGTGCAGGATGCGGGCCGGGCCCGATTCGGCGCTGGCCAGTTTGGTCAGGTCCGAGGCGATTGGGGCGGCGTAGAGGTGGCTGATCGAGAGCACCTGGAGCTGGCAGACCGCCAGTCCGGCCACCACGACCCGGCCGGAGGCGCCGGAGGCGATTGGCTCGGCCGCGATCGCCGGCGGACCGGTGGCTGTCGTCAGGGCCAGCGTGAACATGGGCGTTTCGAGGAACGCTGCCGGGGTCGGTGCTGCTGGAACCGCCGCTGCGATCGTCGCCACGCCGCCGGCTGCCAGGGCCGAGCCGGTGGAGTTCTTGGCGATGACCACCAGGCTGGCCGGGGCGCCGCCCAGCAGTCCCCCCGGGCCGGTCTGCATCCGGGCCACGGCGGCAACCGCCTCTGCGATGGCGTTCCAGTCCGCGGCGCGAATGGTCAGCGCCTGGCCGGGTCTCACCTTGGCGATCATGAGGGCGCCTGCGAGCACGCAAGGGGTGGGAAGACGGCCGTGTGGAACACCTGCTCGACGTAGGCTGCCAGCGGCTTCTTGACGTACTGGTTGGCCACGGCGTCCACGTCGCCCTGGTAGAGCACCCACAGGTACTCCCAGCCCCACTTGGCCGAGACGGTGATGTCGCCCACGGCGATGTTGGTCGCGTTCTCGCTGGCCGAGAAGTGGCCGGTGATTTCCCAGGAGTCCTTGCCACGCTGCTGGGCGGTCACCCGGCGCAAGAGCAGCTCCCCGGCCGCGAACGTCCAGGTCACCCCCGGCGCGTAGATGGTGTACGCCACCGAGTTCACCTTGCCCTGGGCGGCTCGAAGCGTCGCCAGATAGCCGGCGTCCACGTCATCGGCGGTGCGGATGACGGACAACTGGAAGTCCCAGGTGGGCGCCGGCACGTCCACGCCGTCCACGTCGGTGCCGCTAATGCCGATGGCGCCCTTGAAGTCGGGGGCCGTCTGGCCAGTGGGAGCGTACTTGTGCACGGTCTGGATCGACTGGGTCAGGTGGGCGGTGGACTCGCCCCCCTCGAATCCGATCACCCCGACCAGCTCCTCATACTGTACGGTGGCGGTCCACCGGCCACGGTCGTTGACCTCGTCCACCGTCTCTGGGTCCAGGTTGATCTCGGTCCGCAGGCACCCGCCATAGAACAAGGGGGAGTTATCCCGAACGTGCTGACACAGTGCCAGGTCGTCGGCGGTGCCCTCCAGCAGGTACTCCAGGCGCACCTGGTTGCGCGGGCCCAGCACCCAGCGGCGGCTGCGAGGGGTTTCGTTCATGGTAATGGCGTCGCTCAAGGTCCTCTCCTAGCCGAACACCAGGCCCTTAGCCTTGCGGGTCAGGGCCAACTGCTCTTTGACGGTTCGGGCGGTCTCCTCCGTGGCACGGGCGGTGCGATCGGCCGATGCGGAGCCCTGGAGGCTCTGGAGGGCCGCCACCGAGAACACGCCCCGCGAGCTGAGGCCTGAGGGTCCCTGCTGGGCCAGCTGCTCCCGCAGGGCGTACTCGCGGTCCACCAGGTCCACGCTGGCGCCCAGGCGGGCGGCCTGGGCCCGGGCCCTCTGGTGCTCAAGCTCCAGTAGCTGGCGCTCCAGCTCCACGCCCTTGTACTTGGCGCGGAGTTCCAGTTCGGCGATGTCGGCGTTGCGCTGGGCATCGGTCTGCCCGGCCTGCTCCAAGCGGTCCTTGCGGGTCTGTACCCGCTGGGCGAGGGCCTCGGCGTCGGCAACCTTCTGGGCCTGTTCATTGCTCAGGCCACCCTGAGTCAGTTCGGCCACGCGGACCTGGCGCTTCTCCTGGGGCGTACCCACGGTGTTGACGATGTCCCGGCCGATCTCGAACATCCGACGGGCGAAGTCTTCCTGGGCCTGCCGCAGCTTCTCGCGGCGCTTCTGGGCAGCCTCCATCTGGTTGAGCTGCACCATCAGACCGGCTGCCTGCTCAAGCTGGGCATCCGTGGCGCCCTTGAGCTTCAAGCCATAGAGCTGCGCCGCGCGCGACGACATCCCGAACGTCGCCACCTGGGTGGACAGGTCACTGACCAGGTCATTGATCGAGTCATCCAGCTGCTGGGCCTGCTGGCGGGCCTGGCCCATGGCGTCCTGCACCTTGGCCAGGTTCGCTGACGCCTCGGCGGCGAGGTTCCCGTAGGCTTCGGCTCGCTGCGCGGAGCCTTCCCCGCCCTGAATCTGTTCGAGTTCCTGGAGCTGCTGGTAGGCCTTCGCCAGGCGGCCCAAGGCGTCGCCCTGCTGCTCGGGCGACTGCGCTGACCGCACATCCGCCCGCGCTGCCGCGGCCTGGTTGGCTACGACTGCGTATTCAGCCGTCGCCTTCTCCAGGTCGCGCTGCGCCTTCTCGGCCGCCCGGGCCTTGAGGGCTGCGTAGGTGAGCCCTGCTGCCAGGACCAGCACCGATCCGACCGCCAGCACCATCGGGGCCGCGATGGCGCTGATCGCCGCGCCGACCTTGGCCATGACAGCCCCGAAGGCAGCCATTACCCCGCCGGAGGATGCCACGGCCGGCGGCAGGAGTTTCGTGGCCGACAGGGCTGCAAGCTGGGCGGTGGTATAGGTGCGCAGGCCCGTGGTGACCGGCCCAACGATGGCGGTGGTAGTCAGTTGCCGCTGCAGGGCTGCCAGCGCCAGCGCATGCAGTGCGACAGCCGTAGCGGCCTGGCGATGGCCAACCACGTGTGCCTGCATCACGCCCACATCCACCACAGCCGCTTGAGTCGCCCGGGCCTGCACGGCCGAGTAGGCGCCCAGGACGGTCACATGACTGATCGTCGCCTTCGTCAGTGCCGCCTGGCCAACTGCCTGTGCGGCACTGGATGCGAGTGCCTTTTTGGCGGCGATGGCCTGGATGGCGGCGTAGCTGCCCAGGGCCGCGGAGGTCAGCTGGAGCGCCGAGCCCAGCGCCGCCACCATCGCCCCGGCCAGCGCCAGCCCCGCACCCAGCCGAAACGCCAGGCGGATCAGGCCCGGATGCTCCTTGGCGAAGTCCCGCAGCCAGATCGCCCCGTCCCGCAGCCGGTCGGCCAGGTCCTTGAGGATCGGCGCCACGGCCGAGCCCAGGCTGTACCACAAGCCCTTCGCGGCCTTGGACAACATCATCAGGGCGTCGGCGAACTCCTTGGCCTGCTTGGCCGACGCGGTCGAGCGGATGAACCCGAATTGCTTCGCCTCCCCCGTCAGCTCATTGAGCCGCTCGAGCATCGGCACGATCATCGTGCCCGATCGGCCGAAGACGTTCATTGCCGCCGCCGAGCGGGCCGTGGCGTCGGGGATCTTCGAGATAGCCGTCGCCAGCGTGGCGAACTGCTGATACACGCCCTTGCCGGCGAAGTCCCGGGCCGACAGGCCCAGGTCGTCCATCTTGCCGGTGGTCCCCTCGGCCGCGTCGGCCACGCCGGCGATGGACTTCTGCATCCGCCGCACGGCCACCTCGACGCCGGCCATGTCGGCGCCGGTGTGCGCGGCCGCGTAGGACAGCGCCGAGAGCTGCTCGACGCTTAGGCCCGTCCGCTTGGACATGTCGTACAGCTCGTCGCCGGCCGAGGCCCAGGCCTTGGCCGCAGCGATCAGGGGCGCGGTGATCCCCACGCCCAGAGCCGTGAAGCCCAGGCCGATGTTGCGCACGACGCCCCCGAAGGCCTTCAGGCGATCGGCGGCGCCCTTGAGGCCTTTGCGGAGCTGGGCGTCGTCGGCGAACAGCTCGACAAACGCCCGGCCGGCTCGGATGGCACCTGCCTGAGGCATGGACTACTCCTCCCCAGTTGGTGCCGGAATCGCATACCACCCTTCAGGAAGGTCCATCCTCCCCGGTACGGCCTGGCCGTCGGCGTCCTTGACCCAGACCTTCGCACCGTGGATCGTCTCGCGGAGGCGGACGGGCGTGCCGTCGGGCACGTAGATCGTGCGGACGAACGGCGCACCCGCCCCGCAACCCGACAGCAGGAGCACGCCCACCAACACCACGGGCCAGTACTGCCGCACGCGCTGGCGCAGCCGGTCGCGGAGCTGGATGTCCGGGTCGCCGTCCTCGGCTGAGGGCTGGGCGCGCTTACTGAAGAGGTCCAGCAGCACGCCCAGCACCAGCGCGATCACGGGCGCCAGGGCCTCAAGCACTCCCGCCACTGGGCGCCTCCGTCTTGACCTTGGCCCGGCTGGCCGTGTAGCCCAGCGCCGCCAGGGCGGCCACGATCCCGCCGACGACGCGGGCGATCCACGAGTCCGCCGGCTGGCTGTCCAGCAGGCCCGAGGCCATCAGGAAGCCCACCAGCGTCGCCAGCAGGCTCAACCAGAACTCCGTCGTCTTGTACCCAGGCTTCATGTTCGATCTCCTTATTGTCTATGGGGGCCGAAACCCTTCTCGAACGCCTCTCGCATGTAGGCCAGCCCATCGCCCTCGACCCGGATCACGCCGCCCTCGCCATGGGGCCGATCGTCCGCGAACGGGTCGAAGTCGGCCGGGCCGAATGGGCGGTTCCGCCTGGCCGGGTCGCGGTGCAACTCGTACATCGCCGCCATCAGGCTGGCGGTCGGGCCCCAGCTGCCCCGGGCCATCTGCCGCAGTTGCCGCAGGCTCAGGCCGTCGGGGATCACGTGGGCCAGCCCGGCCAGCTCGTAGATCAGCTCCCAGCAGTGCTGGGCGGTAGCGCGGTCGGTAGGGCCTCCAGGCTCGCGGCCGTCTGGGCCAGGAGCCGGTCGGCCATCGTCGCCGCCTGCGCCAGGGCCTGCCGAAGCAGCAGGCGCTGGCGGGATGGGAAAAAATCCGCCAACGCCTCCAGCAGGGCCAGGCTGCCGGCCTCCAGGGCGTCGCCCGTCATCGAGCGGCCGAACTGTTCGTCGGTGATGCCCAGGCCGTCGGCCTGCTCTTTGCAGCAGGCGTACAGCACATCCACCAGCAGCACCGCGTCGGAGGCCAGCTTGTCCAGCATGGCCCCTTCCAGGACGCCCAGCAGGTCCACGCCCGCCAGGGCCCGCACGCGCTTGATCGTCCCGACCAGGACCTCCAGCTGCCAGGTTCGGCCGGCGGAGTCGTTGAAGCTTCGCATGGGTCCTCCGATCGGGATCAGCCCAGGATGACGGCCACTTCGAGCACGTCCGTGCCCGTGCCGCTCAGGTCCAGGGTCTTGGCGGAGCTGCCCACCGCGGGCGAGCCGCCGGCCGTCAGGGCCTGGATCTCCGCGCCGGGTGCCAGGGCGACCGAGAAGGCCGCGCCCAGCAGGCCGTAACCATTGGAGGCGCCCTTGGCGATGGTGATGGGTCCGGTGTTGGTAGACTTGGCGCGGAACTTGAAGGCCTGGACCTTCAGGCCGGTGCCGACGACCGCCGCCCCGTTGGTGCCCACCAGGGCCGACAGGTCGATGCTCGCGGCGCCGGCGGTCAGGGCCGCCTCGAACTCGGCCACCTTGGTGGCGGCCGGGGTAGTGGCACCGTTGATGGCGGTGGGCCCGGTGTTGTACTTGTCGTGGGTGACGGTCTTCTTGGCCGACGTCGCCACGCCCGAAACACCGGTCTCCAGGACCTCGGCCACGGTCAGATTGGACTGATAGGTCACATTCACGCTCATGGTGCTCTCCTTGGGACAGGCTCAGGGCCTGCTAGACTTTGATCCACTCGCCGAACACGGCCAGCTTGGCCGTGAGGTCCACCATCACCGCTTCCTTGAGCTGCTCGTTGCGCTCGAACTTGGTGATGGAGAAGCTGCCCTTGGGGCCTTCGGAGCCGCTTGAGTCCTTCGCGCCGGTCAGCAGGGCCAGCTCGATCTGGCCGCCGGCCAGGAAGGCGTCCTTGATCGCCTCGAAGGCCAGGTCGCCGGGCTTCCACTGCATGTTGAAGTCGGCCGAGCAGGTCTTGAGCGTGGGGGCGGTGGCCTCCCAGCCGCTGTTGGCGCGGGTGGTCACGTCGGCCTCACCGGCCTCCATCGCCACCTTCAGATCCTTGATGTTGGACATCTCGCTGAGCGACCCCAGCGACGCCTCGGCCACGCCGAAGTACGCCTTGGCGTTCATGCCCATCACGAACAGTACGGTTGACACGTGTAGTCTCCTTTGAGCCTGTGCTAGCGGACACTGTTGGCCCACATCGCCGGCAGCTTGGACTGTTCTTTGGCGAACGCGGGCCCCATGTACGGCCTGGCCCGGTAGTGCGCCAACACGTGCCGGCCCTTGGCGTCCTGGCGACTGGCCGTGCCGCCGTACTCCAGCAGCGGCGGGGCCTCGATGGTGCTTCGCAGCGGCGCCGGGCCGATCACCACCGACCGGGCCGACAGGTCGTAGCCGAAGAAGATCAGCCGCTTGAGAGTGCCGACGTGGCTGCTGGGCGGCGAACCGGGCGATGAGATCTTCTTGCGCTTGCGGATGCTGTGCCGGGCGGTCGTCCGCACGAACGCCCCGAACTTGCTCAGCACCTTCCGCGTGGCCGCGTCGACCTTCTCAAGCACGGCCTGCGAATCGAAGAACAGGGCTTTCACATCCAATCGGATCATGCGATCACCCGGTAGGTCAGGGTCAGGACGCTGGTGAACAGGCGCTTGTCGGCCAGGTGCTCGGGCGCGTACACCGGTTCATTGGCGGTCGATACCCAGGCTGCGTAGGGCGCAGCGGCCAGGGGGCGCTTGCGCAGGTACTGGGCGATCTGGTCCACCAGGTCCAACAGTGCCGCGACCTCGGCCTCAAGATCGCTGCCCAATTTCCTCTGGATACCCACGTCCACCTGCACGTCGAACTGGCTGGTCGCGCGGGTTGCCCCGTCGATCTGCACAGCCTTGGGCACGACGGTCACCTTCAGGTCTGCCATCTGTGTCAGGTCATAGACCGGCAGGACGCTGCACACGGACTGCACCGGCGCATCGAACGTGCCAGCAGGTACGGCATTGAGCTCCGCAGCAACAGCGCTCGTGATGTCCAGGACCAGGCTCAACGCCCCACCCCCAGAAGGCTCATGGTGCCAACCGGCGGGCCGGCGGGCGCAGGCTCGGACCAGGTCACCACCAGGCGCGGGCGATTGTCTCCGCTGATGACAAAGACGTAACTGCCATCGTGGTCCATCTCGCCGGTTCCGGCGAAGTCGTGATCGTTCTCCAGAATGGCCATATCCAGCGTCTCTGAGTACCCCGCCGGCAGGTCCACCTTGTACTCGGTGCCGCTGACCAGGCTGATCGCACCTCGGGCGGTGCCCTGCGACAGGCAGCGGGCGTAGTTGGCGGGGTCGCTCATGCTCGCCAGCAGCGCCGTTTGCCTCAGCTGCACCTTGCCTGCGGCATTGCCGCCTTCGAGGTTGATGCGGAAGCTGATGCTCTCGATCACCTTGCCCTCCAGCGCCGCCAGCGAGAAGCGGTAGGCACAGCGCTGTATCTCTGCGGACTCATTTTCGGCCGCGTCGCGATTGGACCTGGCGAGGCCAGGGAACAGGTCGGTTGCGCCGGCTGGCAGCGACCCGCCCCCATTGCGAATCTGCGTCCAGGTCTCGCCGATGGCCAGGTCGGCGTTCTTGATGTAGCGGTACATGCCGCCGGTGACGGGGTAGATGATGGTCGTGTTGGACACGGGGGGTTCCTCCACTGCGAGCGTCTGGCCGAATGCCTGCTCCACCTGACGAGTGACACTGAGGGCGGGATAGCCGCCGCGCACCATCGCCTGGGCGATGCGGTCCTCCATCGGCCAGGGCCACAGGGGCTTGGCGGTGCCCCAGTTGGCAGACAGGACGCCCAGGTCGCCCACGTCCACGTTGCCGTCGCGGTTGAAGTCGCCAACCTCATATGACCCGGCGAAGCGGACCTTCTGGCCCCAATGGCCACTTAGGATGCCCAGGTCACCGACATCGACCACGCCGTCCCCGTTGGCGTCGCCCTCGTGGGGCTGCTTCCAGTTTGTCTGGGGCAGCGGCATCCGCTCGCACACCCCGGACTGCTGCCATTGCTTGTCGATCCGGCAGATTCCGCCGTAGTGCGCGAATCCCTTCACGATCAGGTTGTTGCCGCCATCGGCCTGGCGGTCGTTGGCCGCGAGCAGGGCCGCCGGGCTGCCGCCGGCGATACTGGAATGGCAACCGTGAATCGTGATGCCGTTGAGCCGCGACACGAAGAACCCGCCCGTAAACTTCGCGCGCTGGGTCGGCAGGACGTAGGCCATGCAGCCCAGGAGGCGCGTCCCGGCATTCGTGTTGACGTAGTTGGGGTAGTAGCCCGCCTCGGCGAAGATGCCGTAGGGCTGATCCACGCTGAAGTTGTTGAAGTGCGGCCCGCGAACCGTGCCGTCGTAGTTCAGCAGGTCATACGATTCACGCATCTTGCCGGTGGATGTGTCCCAAGTGCCGACGCAGTTCACAAACCAGGTGTTGTATGAGTTGTAGTTTCCCTCGAAGGTGTGCTTGGGACCGACGCTGGCGCACCCTTCCCACCGGCCCCAGCAACGGACGTATCGCGTGCCGTTGCAGTCCTGTGAACAGGAGAAGCTCTTTCGTGCCCGCCCCCACCCGCCGCAATCCTCGAACAGACTGGCCGTTGACCAGTGAGCGCCGAAGATGGCATGGTTGCCCTCGGCCGCGTCCCACGCGCACACACGCCGGATGACATTGCCGTGGCCGTAGACGATCTCGACGACCGTCTGATTGGAGTTGCAGGCATCGATTCCCTCAACGGTCATGCGGACGCAGTTTTCCAACTTTACCGGCTGGCGCGCGCCCTGCCCATCGATCAAGACCTTGCCGTCGTTGGCCGCCCTCACGACCACGTTCTGCTTGCCAGCCAGGTACAGCATCGACGCTGGGCCGGTGTAGGTTCCATCCAGCAGGACCAGCGTGTCGCCGCTCTTGAGCAGGGCGATTCCTGCCGCCACGGTCGTCGGAGAATCGGCCGACTTGCCGGTCCCGCCCCCGGCAGGCGAGGCATAGTAGTCCACCGCCAGGACGGGCACAGCCAGAACGCACACCATCAACATGACCGAGGCAAATCGCAGCATTGGGATCACTCCAGGTAGTAGGTCAGGCAGCCGCCCACGGCTGCGTCGGCAGAAAGGTTCAGCACCAGGGCCTGCCCCGCGTCCGTGCGGAACAGGTATCCATCAGGCCGGGCATCGCGTCCGAAGCCGCCATTGGCCGGGAAGCCCATTGGCCCGGTAATGGCCGTGGAACCGCTCTTGAACGTGAGCGTCACGGCCGCCCCGCAGACCACCAGGGCGCCGGTCACGACGATCCGCTTGCCGGCCACGGCCGCGATGACGGTCTTGTCGCCGGAGGTGGAGTAGCTGATCACCGCCGGCAGGGTCTCGGGCGGCGGGGTCGGCGCAGCCGTCCGGACCAGCAGCGCGCCGTTCTCATCGATGTCCACATCAGCGGATTGAAGCCACTTGCGGGTCACGTCAGCCTCCGATGATCAGCTTCCACAGCGCACTGGTCGCCAGGGTGGTCGTCCCGCTGGCGATCAGCCACAACAGCCGCGACCGTACCGCCTCGGCCGACTCCAACCGGTCCAGCCGGAGCTGAATACCCGGCTTGCCGTTGCCCCGGAGGGCCTCATCCAGCCGGTCGAGCTTGGTGTGGATGGACGTAAACTGGCCCCTGCACCTGTCTGCCGGACAGGCAGGCACCCGGTCGTACGTGCCTTCGCCAAGGCTACGGCACACAGGCTGATCGCCTTCAGCACACATCAGATGAGCACCTCGTCCACCTGCTTGGCATGGATCCTCAGCATCCGCCCGTGCGGATCGGCCTGGCGGAAGTGCTCACCGCCGGGCAGGGCCAGCACCTCGAAGACCAGCACCTTGCTTGGCCCTGTTACCTGGACCTTGTCTCCGGGCTGCGGGGTAGCCATCTGGCCGTCCAGCACTAGCGCGTCGGCCGAGACGATGAAGTCCGTCGTCCGGGCCTGGACCATCGCCCCGAAGTCGTCGCTGGCCTCGTAACCGGTACTGCCCAGCGTGGCCGCCAGCTCTACGGACTGTTCGCCGCGCTGGTAGGTGACCGTTTGGGACAGGTGCGAGGTCCGCACGCTGTCCAGCCAGTCGACAGCTTGCTGGAGCAGATCCGCCACGCTTGGACCTCCTACGCGATGGGCACCGCCAGGATGAACACGTCCGCGGCGCCGGCGGCCGAGAAGTTGGCCTTGATGGTCCCGGCGGCCGCGATCTCGTCCTTGGCCGCGACGATGGAGCCGAATCTCACGATCGCGTTGTCGCTGGTGCCCTTGGCCACGGCGGCGGTGATGTCGTCGACCCCGGCCGTACCCGAATGGAGCTTCACGTTGGCGGCCTGCGTGTCCCGGGCGACCAGCCAGGCGTCCACGATCAGCAGCTTCACGGGCGCCGAGGCCAGGACCGTCACGTCGCCCGAACCGGCGGCCGTACAGGTCTTGCGAATGAGGATCGGCAGGCCGCTGGCGCCGTCGGCGCTGTTGGCCAGGCTGATCGCGCCCAGCTTGCCGGCCTCGAAGCTGTCGCCATCGCCGATCAGCACGTTGCCGGCCGTGGCGGTCGCCGAGCCCACGTCCGACAGGTCGGCTAGGCCCAGTTGGTCAGCCACGACCTCCTGCAGGCTCCGCAGGTGCACGCGGACCGTCGAGTCTCCCGCGGCCGCGTCCTTGACCGCCACGCCCATGTACACGTCAGTGCTGGTCTTGGTGGCGCGGTTGGTCGTGTCGTTCCAGTACACCGCGTCACCGCCGGTGACGGCCAGGCCGGCGGTCTTCAGCACGTCGAACACGCCCGTCGCCGCTAGGCTGCCCAGGGCGCTGGCGACGATGGGCGTCTTGGCGACCAGGCACACCTTGCCTAGCACGACCACCTGCCCGGCCGCCACGTTGGCGCCGGGCGTGTGGTCGATGCTCAGCCCGTCCTGAACGAAGGTTGCTTCCCGAGTCATGTGAAGTTCTCCC
>Ga0315289_10012971_pt1 | contig 11698 bp, 10 predicted proteins | sample YL17G11_40_MG_FD_203452 | JGI IMG/M metagenome (GOLD analysis project Ga0315289, IMG submission 203452) | Sediment microbial communities from Yellowstone Lake, YNP, Wyoming, USA - YL17G11_40 | ecosystem: Environmental > Aquatic > Freshwater > Lake > Sediment | place: USA: Wyoming | collected... | reverse complement strand
ACCTACCCGCAGGGAGCCGCAGCCAAAGTCAAGAAGATAATGGTAGGACTTCAAACCATGCCGCTGGAGAAGTTCAATCACTTCTCTGCCGTGCCGATCTCCACCCCAAGGATCAGGACACCAGGCAACGAATTTGCGGTGGTCAGTACAGTCAAGCATTGAACCTTCCCCAAGCAGGTTGTTTCCATTCTCTGGTCATCATATCACGCACAGTACAGACTATTCCAACCCAAGGCCCTCTACTGGCCGAATCTTGCTCAGCATGCAGGCGGATATTGCACAACGGCGTGCCTTGCTCCACAGGCCAGATGTTGCCGTTGCCAGCGTTGCCTAGGAGGATTGATATAAACACAGCGTCAGGTGAAAATCCTGACTCTAGTGGATACCCTCCTGTGTGCTCCCACAACTGCTTAGTAACCATCACTGCACCGCAAGGCAGATCCTGTATAGGCGGATCTGGCAAGGGGAAGGGATGCTGATGGCCAGCCTCAATTGCGAAGCGGACGGTCACATGGTAGTAGCCAAGCGGATCCTTGCGTCGCTCATACTCCTCCACGCAGGCTGCCAAGCATTCCGGTTCTAGCCAGTCGTCACCGCAGAGGAGATAAACTAAGTCGTTCTTGGCCAAGGCTACCCCGCAGTTAATCGCTGAAGCGACGCCAAGCCGCCACGGTGCCCGCCATATTGTGCAGCTTCCCAGACCTAGGCTCTCAGGAGGAATGTTTGCCATGTCGTCTATGAGCAGGATTTCGTTACAGCCTAGATAAGTTTGCGCTCGCACACTTTCCAAACACTCTGCCAAGTATTTCTGGTGATGCTGTTCTGGCCCAACTGGGATAACTACCGAGACGGGTATATCAGACATCATACCTTCCCCACTCTGGCGGCTGCCATAGATTCGCCAGCACGTTGCGAGTCTCCAAGATAACTCCCTGCCAAGGACCAGCCCTTGACGTATTACTATCCGCATGCCGACGGTAGTTGTACAGACACAAATCCTTGCTTACTCCCATATATTGACCGGACTCATGGTGAGTCATGAAGACAGACATCAGTGCGCAATCAGGAGCGCCAGAACTGGTTTCAGGCGCGAAGCCTCCGCACTTTCTCCACAGAGACTTGCTTACCATAGCCGCTCCGCCTGGAAGAAACTGATCGTCCCAGTAACCGTCCATGTAATGCACGCCCACAAAGTAGTAAGCCTCGTCTCGTTGAGGAGACGGTGTATTCTCGTAGGTTGCCAGACACCTCTCCAGGCATTCGGGATGCAAGGTGTCGTCAGCGCAGAGCATGAATACCAACTCGTTCTCAGCGAGTGCCACGCCGAAATTCATGGCTGCAGCTATTCCTAGCCGCCAAGGAGCTCGCCAAATCCTATGGCCGTTGCGTGGCTGGAGGCCTGCCATATCATCTATCAGTAGCACCTCGTCTGGTGGCCGTGTCTGTGCTGCTACGCTCGCCAAACACTCATCCAACCACTGTTGATGGTGCTTCTCAGGTCCGACAGGCACGGCGACAGTTATGCCCGAGCCAAGCATTCTTGAAGCTCCTTAGCGTAGTCCTCCATGACCTGCACAGTAGGAGGAAGCATTATGTCGGGAGTGAGCGCTAGACCGATACTGGGAACGTCGGTGTCTATGATTTCTACTGGCAGGCTAAGCCGCTCGGCGAACAGGTGAACTAGCCATGCCTTGGACACCATCTCTGGAGAGGCTGCATGGACAACTCCTACCCTCTCACCTTCCGCCAGTTCTACTAACTTGTCCGCCATGATTGCTGCTGTCGTACCATTCCAGTCAGCGTTCCTCCACGCCTCTACCTTGCCAGTAGCATTCAGCAGCCAGGACAGGAATCCGCCTTCCTTGGAAATGAAGGAGCCTCTTACGTTGAGCACATGCGGAGCAGCCACCTCGCCTGCGAGCTTCGACCGTCCATAGATGCCTGTAGGGTCTGGATTGTCTTTGGAGCGATTCTGGCCGCTCTTGCCAGAGAACACGCAGTCGGTGCTCATGTGCACCATGCGTATCTTCAAGGTAGCGAGGACGTGTGGGCCGAGAGAATTAGCCAGCAGCATTTCGATGGCAGGAGTCGGCGTTGTCTTTCCAGCGCAGTTGATAATAGCATCTAGATTCTTGTCCTTGGCTATTCTGTGGACGATGCCGAGGTCCTCAATGGAGCAATCCCAGTGAGAGGAGGGGAACAGGTGGTGGCCGCGCTCCTTGACCGCTTCACACACATACCTGCCTAGCAAGCCTGAAGACCCAGTTACCCACACGCGCATTACACGTCCTCCGCGTCGTCTATAAGAGACCTAAGCTCCTCGATTCCTATAAAATATTGCGGGGTGTGGCTGGCGATGGTAAAAGCCTCTTTGATTGCGGGTGTTCCTGGCGGCAAGAGTTCGATGTAACCCTTCTGCTTGAAGGCTCGCACAGACTCCTCGTGGTGCAGCAGCAACTCGTGCTTCTTTTCGCCAGGACGTGTACCTATCACCTCCACCTCTACGTCCTCGCAGGTAGCAGCCTTGGCCGTGTCCAGGATAGTGGCAGCCCTCACAGGCGGGATTACGATGCTGCCAGAGTGCACCTTCTCCAACGCAATCTGAATCACATCTATCGCTTCATCCACACCCATCCAGAAGCGAGTCATATTAGGATCAGTGATCCTAACCTTGTGCTCCTGCTGCCACTGGTAGCGGAAGAGCGGAATGACAGAACCTGTGCTGCCAACTACGTTGCCGTAGCGCACGCAGGTGAAGGCTGGCGTCTGCGCATGCTGGTGTTCTTCTTGGAACAGGCGCTCCATGACGGCCTTGGTCATGCCGTAGACGTTCACAGGCATCACGGCCTTGTCTGTGGAGATGCCTACGACTCGCTCTACGCCGCAGGCTCTAGCTGCTGCCATGACGCTGCGTGCTCCATCTATGTTCACTGCGATGCACTCGGCAGCATTTAGCTCAGCCTCGGGGATGTATTTTATGGCAGCAGCATGCACCACCCACTCGTGACCCGCCATCACTGTGCGCAGTCGCTCCAGGTCTCGAACATCACCAAGAACGTAGCGAGCGCTTGGATAGCGCTGGTGGCACTTGACCTGCTTCTCCTCATCAGTGGAGTAGACTGTTACATCCCAGTCTAGCTTTCCCTGCGCAATCTGTCGCAGGATACCACGTCCTAAGTAGCCAGCGCCGCCTGTGACTAGGACACGTCTACTCACTATTACACTCCTTCATTGGTGGGAGGGGAGCGGAGGAGCAGGGTAACTCCCCTCCCAACCGTTAGGGAAGAAGGATTGAGAGAACTCAGGGGTGCGGTCCTTGTCCTATCGTAAACCTATCCTCCCACTATGTTACTGCCTCGCGTCCCAAAGGTCGTGGAAGCTCGGACCAGGCCTGCTAGTTTTTCCGCCATCCAAGAAATAGGGATCGTTCGGGAACGGCTGGCGGATGTGCTGCAACGGACAGTAGCACACGTTCTGGATGCGACCTGCTAGCCACGGCGTCCGCAGCACCAGCCTCGGCTCGATCTTGGTCTGCCAAACGACACACTGGTTGGTCTGGCGAGGCCACGTGATGAACGGACCTTCCACACGGCCTAACACCATGTTTGCCAAGGCGTCGCTGATGCTGGGGTTGGTGTAGTCGAAGTACTCCAGGAAGGTGACGGCTTGACCGCCAACGACACTCATCGGGATGAAGAAGATGTCGCTGGAGAAGCAGCCAGGAGCCAAGTGACCTTCGTTAACTGCGCTCCACTCGGTGATGCCGTCGTCCATCACGACTTCGATGCGCTCGCCGTTGATGAGCAGGTACTTGCCGGCACGCATCTCGTCACGCATCCTGACCTGCTCTGCACCAGTGTTCACCACGACCTCGTTGGTCATGCCACCGACATTCTGGTTAAGGCAGCGGAAGGTGAGGTAGGAGCACGGCCAGATGGACGTGATCTCCCAGAACAAGTCCTCGCGCATGGCGAGCACCCAACGCACAGGCGAGAGACCAGTCCTCTCAGCCAGGGAACGCAGGTACTTGTACATCTCGCTAACGTACCACACCAGATTGTCGGCATTGTTAGCGTTCGTACTGATGCACGCCCAGTTGAAGTTCTTGATGTCGCTGTCCAAAGCAAAACAGCGAGCGCCTGTCTCGGCGTCCACGTAGCCTGTGTTGACCAGGAGTTCGAAGCCTGTGAGCTCCTTGTAGCCACCACCAGCAGAGTTGTTAACAGGAGTGCCACGCCAGAGCTGCAGGGAGAGCAGGCGATGGATGCTGACGTTGCGCTCCCAGAACTTCTGACGAATCTCGTTCGTCAGCAAGTCGCCAGGGATACCAGGACTCTCAGGCCCGCCCGCGAAGATGTGCGCCTCGTGGATTGGCGACCCGATGAGGCGGATGTCCATCGGGTCGGCACGGTCAACGAGCTGGCCGAGCCGGTTTAGCTCCACCTCACGCGTCGCTCGCTCGTAGCGCCCGAATACACTAGTAGTCAAGCATCCCTTCTTGAGACCAGCATATGGAGCGTTGGTGCAGACAGTTGTCTTCTCAGCGCCTGTGTCACCCTGCACACCTGTGATGGTGAAGTAGGTGGGGTTGGTGTAGAGGCTAGGCTTGGTAGGCAGCTGACCGAGGATACCCTTGTTGCCGACCACTGTGTGGAAGATGAGGGGATCAACGCCAGGGTAGGTCAGCAACCCGCCTGGGCCGTGAGCATACTGGGCATTAGGAGTGCCGGTGGCGTCATGCTTGTAGCCGACGCCATATCTGCGTCCCCTCTCCTGCTCAAGGAGAGGAGCGAGTTCTCTAACCAGGACTTCTTCTAGACTCATTTAGACCTCCTTCTTTCAAGTTACCTTCTATTCGCCTGAAGTGACGACTCCGCCGCCGACAAGTCTGCCGCCGATCAAGTCATCTACATAAGGGCCGATATAAGGATCTTTTCCTCCCGCCGCTGCCTTTTTAGCGGCTTCCTCCAAGGCTGCCTGCTTATCAGCATCGACCAGAGTATCCTCTGAGTTAGCAGGACCTTCGCCGTTACCAGGAGCAGGCCTGCGTGGAGCAACCTGGTCGTCTATCTTCTGAGCATCGGTGCGCTCAGCCGCAGTCAGGCGCTCCTTCATGCCCACAAGCTCGCCAGCTTGTGTCTTTGTCACCTGCTCGATCGCTTCCAGCCTCGCAGGTACGTCAGCCAGGGCGTCGAGCTTGGTGGCGATGTCCTGAAGCTGCGCGGACATATTGTCGCCTGCTGGGGCTGATGTGTTACCATCAGGAACTGTCACTGTCTCCCCTACTTCAGCCTTCTCCTCTGGCACAGTAGCGTCATCCACCAAGTCCTTGAACTCCACTCCTGCCTCCTCTAGTTGCTTGGAGAGTCCAGCAACTCTGGACTCTATGTCCGTCACTGCCTCTTCTCCAAGATGCTTAGTCAGGAAAGCCTTCTTAGCTTCCGAGAAACTCATTACTACCTCCTTCTTCGATAGTATTTCTGTCCATGCGTTGGCTGCCCTTGCTGCAGGCAGAGCGCTTACCTCGAAAGTTCGATACCACTCATATACACCATCCTCTTTGTCAGCTGCTCGGTATTTGAAACCGTGACTGACAGCTAGATCCTTAGTAGCAGCTAGGGACGCTGCCACTGCTTCTTTGCCTTCATCGAACGTGCCAGAGTGCACTACGAATCCATCTGTGTAGTCAACAAAGTCCGCCATTCCTAATTTACTGCCAGGAGTGTGCCAGAGCCATAGCTCTGGGAAGTGCTTGAAGGCAGTGGCGTACTCTACGTACTCCTTGTGCGCTTCTGCACTGAAGATCTCTCCTTCGCGATCCTTGAACTTGTTGGAGGTCAAGGAGATCCAGCGCCAGAGGCCAACATCATCCTTGAACGCTGTAAAGGAGCCAACGATATCCTTCTCAGCTTTCTTAGCAGGTTCGAAGCTAGCACCCTTCACATCATGGTCTTTGAGCCACGTCTTAGCTTCATCTGCTGTAAAGGACTCGATAGGGAAGCGATACGCTTGAGTGGTGGTAGTAGTTTCTCCTTTTAGACGACCTAAGATTATACGGACGCCATTAGCCTTGGGAAGCTCCTTGCTACGGAAGCTGTTTGCCTCGAAATCGCCTGGGTCGCGCACCCGCGCTGCGTGTTCATTAGGATAAGGTTTGCTGCCTGTCTCCAGTTCCTCTTCGCCTTCTTCCTCAGCACCGCCGAACAGAATCCCCTTCACACCACTTATAATACGCTCCACCAGACCTGTTTCATGGTCCCTCTGGACGAAATCGTTCGCGTCCAGTTCCACCTCCACTCCTACCTTTAGTTCCTTCCCTGTCAACGCAGGTGGTTCAGCAGCAGAGAGGAGTTCATTGAGAGCAGTCAGTGCGTCACGGATCTTCTTGAGGTTCACAGTAGAGATCATCCGACCTTCTTTACTATCCTCTTCCATTACCATCTCCTTTACAGCAGAACGTGCGAAACGGAAGGCTATACCTTCGCAATCCGCCGCGTTGCCTGCCCCGCCACCCTTGTTCTTGTCCCGACAATTAGCATATGCTGAATTCCAGGTAGTCGAAAACTGCCTGCGCTTATTGGCCGGCAACTTCTTTATATCTTCAGGTAGACCTGGATCGTCCTGTCCACTGTATGGAATCCAGAACCTCCTTGGCATAGAAAAAGACCCGCTCCCTCTCGAGTGGGTCTTCTAGGACCTTCCTATTTTATTGTTTTAATTATAGCGTTGTTTCCGGTAAATTAAAAGGTCTAAAAAGCGGTTGTTTTTAGCGGAAAAGGTCGTTTCTTCAATTTCTCAGCCTTTTTAACCTATTCCTAGCTTGCTGCCGTCGAATACCCAGATATTCCAGGGAGTCTCTCTGTTCTGCCACAGAGGAAACCAGGGGCAAGAGTTACCATAGAAGCACATGACAGCTATTTTAGCGCCCTCCTCCTGCGTCTGCGGCGGTTCAATTACTAGTATCTTCATACTCATGAATACTCACATTACCGCAGCGCGGACACTTGATAGAAAGAGCGTAGTATGGGCCTAGAGCTATCGCCAAGAGTTTCCTGCAGGTTGGACAACGTATCCCTTTCTGCACAAGAGCAACAGGCTGCTCTTGTTGCAACTACTTGCCCTCCAAAGCTCTCTCTATCATAGGCTTATGCTTGGCCCACTGCCTCTTGGCAACCTCCTCTACACTCTTCCAACCATAGGTAGCGAAGACCGCCTTCTGCTGAGGAGACTTGCTCTTGAAGCCTTGAACGATAGAAGCATAGTCTGTCTTGTTGCCTATCTGGGAGATAAGAGCGCCTGCCTCCTCGTAGACTCCTAGAGGCCCCCGCGCTACCCACGTCCTTCCTAGGTGCCCTGTGCGAATGTAGTGTACGCTTGGCCGCTGCACAGGATACTCGGCGATATCTTGCACTGTGTCGAAGGAGAAAGATTGCATCTCGGCCACTACCTTACGGAGTTTGGCCTCATCAACGACAGGCTTCTTAGGCAGAATGGCTTCCCAGAGAATTCCAGGCAATTGGCTTCTCCTTACTACCCGAAGGTCTTCTTGAACGCGCCCGACCAGCCATCGTGCACAGGCATTCCTAGTTTGTGCGCGACATCAGCGGCTTCTCTGTAGAAAGGCATCTGCTTCCGCACATACGGGTTGGAGTAGTCCTCGAAGAAGGGTATGTTCTTCAAGTCCTGTGCTCCGTAAGCTACTGTCTCCTCAAACCGCATCCCCTGGCCAGAGATACTCGACGCGAAGGGAGCATTGTAGCGACCTGAACTAACTCGGTAAGGTGCCAGAACTCTTTCACCCGACCCGTCTCTCCCCATGACATACTGAATGTCATGCGCTGCCTCGTGCTCAAGAAGAAAGCGGCGGTTATCCTTGTCCAACTCGAAGTACTTGTCATAAACCTTAATGTTACCGCTGGCAGGAGTCATGTTCCTGGCCTCGACCATACCCGCCCAAGGCTCTACCGAGCGCTCGCTCTCTCCCCCGTATTGGATACCTGGAGCCTTGCCAGCCTTGATATCTCCCTTCGACAGATTCCAGGGCTGCTCCTGCTCCCATCTATTGACATCGTACTTGCGCTTGCTCAGGATATGGTCAACAGCTGCTCTCCGTTCGGCACTGTCCCCTAGACCAGCTTCCAACACCTTCCCATCCACTACAGGAACTATCCAACAGCGGCAACGGCAGTGAGCAGGCGGCTTATCCCCATCTATCGGGAACTTCTCCTTGTGCAGTGGGCCGCAGATTGGACATACTCTCTCATCTTGCGCTGTTCGCCATTCCAGCTGCGTTACACCTGCTGCACGATAGGCTATGCTGTTACCTTCAGCGTAGAGCCTGGTGGTCTCTGTGCTGGCAATCATCTCCGCCCGCGTCTTGCCGAACAGTGGCTCCAAGCTTTTCTTCAGGTTGCTCAGAGGAGCGCCTGTGGAGATGTTAGCACCGATGGCAGCCCTCAGCCCCTCCCTGGTAGTACCTTCCAGCCTGCCCCACCATTCATCGCCGAAAGTGCGAGTGAACTCCAGGACTCCTTGGTTGATGAGGTCGAAGTCAGCGGCGAGGCCAAAGGAAGAGGCTTGCGCAGCAGCAGCCATGAGAGCATCCTGGGTGGCAGGCCCTGCCTGCTCAAAGAAGGCTGCCTTCTGCTCATCCCAGAAGGCTTGATCTGCAGGAACATCGGAGAGAGTCTTCTCTCCCTCTACTGCTTTACTTCCGGTAGGAGAAAAGGAGTAGGAGAACAAGCCCGATCTCTTCGATGCCTCCTTGAGCACCCAGTCCTGTGCGACCTTACTTGACTCGTCATACATCTCGTCGTACTTGGACTCACCACGAAGTTGGTTAGACAGTTTCCAGAACTCAGAGGTATGGTCTCCGCCTTTCTTGCGAGTCAAGGTGTAAGTTCCATGAGGGGCTACAACGTGCATCTTGTCTGGCCCTTTGCCTCTCAGTAGGAAGTTTACATCTCCGTCAGTAGGAGGAACCTTGAGAGGGTGATTGTGGTAGTGGGTCGTGCCGCTGAAATCAGGGTTGGCTCCGTGCTCGACCCCATGCTCGACCCCAAACTGCACACTGACTACCTTGCCCCCCTTCACAGTCACAGAGCGCTCCGTCTTGTGTCCTTGGAGCGAAGAGACTACATCCTCGTGACTAGCAGATTTCCCAGGCGCGATCTTACCCCAACCGCCCCCACCACCTGTCTTAGCAAACTTCCCCACAGCATCATGATGAGGATTGAACTTCTCTCCATACTCTTCTATCAGCTCCTTCAGGCTCCTGCTTTCCCTGTCTAGCTTCTTGAACACTGCCTGCTGGATTGCCGCCAGTGCTGCTGCTACTGCCTTGCCTAGCTTGCGCTCTGTGGCGAGGCGTTCGTCCTCGAAGGGATAAGTGCTGGGAGGGAAAGCTTTCTCCTCAATCTCCTGCACATGCTTACCTGGGAGATGCTTCACGGCTACCATAGGCCAACCATCTGATGAGAGATCTATGGGTACTACTGAGCGTTGGTGGTTGTTGGAGGGGAGAGCTTTAGTGCTCTCTTCCGCAGCCAACTGCCCTGCAAAGAAAGGAGAGCCGAAGACATCTCCTAGGGACTCCTTAGCTAGACGAGGTCGCACCTTAGCTACCACACCCCCACCTGCTTCATCCCAATACGATAATTAGAGCCGTCAGTCTTAACGTTGGTAACCTCGAACGCACCGGAAGAGAGCACTTCTTGTTGGTTGTATGGACTGAGCGCAGAGACGTTGATGCCTCCAGCGCCTGCTTCGATCTCGAAGACAGCATGGAGAGGATCGCCCCTACCACTTCTCCGTTGCCCCGTTGCCTTTTCTAGAGAGAAGTCAGTAGCGATTTTCTCACTGGCAGTAAAGGAAGTCGGCCCATGTAACTCCATACGATCGCCAACCTTTAAGGCACGAACCTCCTCGAAGTTGCGAGAGGTGCCGTGGAAGCCACGATAGATGGGACGGTCAAGGGGTTTGGAATTACGGATAGCCATGTTCAGCGACTCTGCGCCTTCTCCAAATGTGCAGTGGTCTGCGTTGACTACATCTTGTCCTCCGAAGTAATTCTTATACTCTCCCAGCGGATTCGCCACAACCCCTAACTTCTTGTTCTCGTAGCCAGGAACTCCAGAGGAACCATAACCTCCCTCCCACTCTCCAGTAACCTTGTGAGCACACGTAACACGGATTGGTGTATAGCTACCTTGGGTGAAGAGCGTGGAGGTGTCAACAACTTTTCGGAACTCGGGATCGGAATCGTAAAGCGCCTGATTCTTAGCAAGCCACGACTTCGCTTCTTTCGAGCTTCCTGTGGCAAAAGGCATCGATGCTAATGCGTCTGACGATGGCGTTGCCCCAGCACCCCCTGGGCTATGCGCAAACTTCCCCACAGCATCATGATGAGGATTGAACTTGAAGCCTATTGCTTCGTAGAAGTCAACCAGTGCAGTCATCTACACCTCGTAGTACTCTGACAGTACCTTCTCCCAGAAGGGATCGTCCAGCACCACTATGTCGTAGCCTTTCTTTCCCATCGATTGAGGAGATACAGGCTCTGGCACAGGCGCAGCAGCATAAGGTGTAACAGGCTTAGGCGATGGCTCTTTTGGAGTGGACTCGTCCTGTGCTGACATGCTTGGCGTAACGTCCACACCGCCGAGCTTGTCAAATACCTCCTGTGGGATGTCTCCTGCGTCCAAGGCTAGCTGACGAGCAGCCTCTGGCGTAAGCTCGCCGCTGTTGACCTGCACGGCACGAGTCTCGGCCCGCGTCTTCCGCACAAAAGCCTGATCCTGGTCGGCCTGTATGTCTAGTTCGTCGAATCTGAATGTGGCGGCCTTGGGCAGCACCTTGAAGTTCAGAGCATGCGTAATGATCTTGCGAAAGAGCGCTGGCCCCTTGCCCTTTGTCTTCAGATGCAGGATAGTGCTCTGAGCCGAGGTGCCGAGATTTCCTCCTGGCAGCGGCGAGAAGTCCTGGTAGTCAGAGAGGAAAGCCATAGCGATAATGGTAATGTACATTTTGAACGTCTGTTCCTCATCGTAGCCGTCTGGCATACCTGCCAACTCCAGAGTCTTCAGGTCTATATCTGCCTTTGGGTCTACGGCTGGCACAATGAGTGGCTGCACATACCGCAGAGCACCTTGCGCATCTGCCCTCCCTGTAGCCTTCGCCAGAGCGTCGTCCATCTGCGCCCTCGTGACACCCTTGACAATGTGTATGGCGCGTGTGAACCTGCCTCCTGTCTTCTCTTCCTTATACAGTGTGATATTGCGAATTACCTGCACAGCTCGCAGCATACGGCTTAGCGCACACATCTGCAGCCCAGGCTTGCCTTCTAGTGGCACAGGCATTTCCGCCAGCGTCACTACTTGCCACCAGGCAAGGCGATGGAAGCGCTCCAGTCGGTCTCGGTAGACAACAGGAAACTCTGGATTGCCTGTATGTTCGCAGCGTTCTGCGTCCAGGTTGTTGAGGCCAATGAGCACACCCTCTGGCCCATCTGTAGCCCTAACCACCTCCCAGAAAGCTCCTTTGTCCTGAGTATAGAGGTCCATGGAGGTCTTACTCATGAGGTCTTGCCAGCCCTCGCCTCTGTTAGCGTTATCCAGCACTTCCTGCATCTGGCGGCTGGTACGAGGAGGACCGTCGATGTTCCAGGAGGAGGCTGCGTTGCGTGCCGTCACCGTGCCGA
>Ga0315289_10012970_pt1 | contig 11698 bp, 14 predicted proteins | sample YL17G11_40_MG_FD_203452 | JGI IMG/M metagenome (GOLD analysis project Ga0315289, IMG submission 203452) | Sediment microbial communities from Yellowstone Lake, YNP, Wyoming, USA - YL17G11_40 | ecosystem: Environmental > Aquatic > Freshwater > Lake > Sediment | place: USA: Wyoming | collected... | reverse complement strand
TATACCGGTTTGTTGACACTATTTTGTCTCCTTACATTTTGTGCGCATAACAAGGTAAGGAGACGCTGTACCTTAGATCTTTCGGTCGTCGGTAATTTTTGTTTTAGAATAGGATTTCTACAGAGCCTATTATTGTAATGTTTATCAAAGAGCGAAAGCTCCCGTTATGTTATCGTATCGTTTTTCCGGATACCGTCAGGTCCGCGGCCTGAATGATGGATACTATTTTTCTTATTTCAAGCCCTTTCAAATAAACATACGAACGTTACGGTGAATTTCATAAAATCATATTATGTAACTATAACAGTTATTTGTTGAATACCTTCATTTCTTATAATTTTTTACAATTAAACGAACAGACGAATGCGTTATGTTCTTTGAATTTTTTTTAATCATATCAAACGGCAGGGATCTTTCTTGTATTCCGGTATTTGGAAATGTTTTGTACATTTAAATGAAGAATGTGATAGAAAATAATGATATATGTTGCGAGGGAAAGCATATTTTCACTTAATACTACAACTTTCTTCCATCACTCTTTTCCTTGAATTGCTGTAACATTATGCCTGTAAAGATTATTATCTAGATTTTCGATTCCTTTATTTGATTTCAATAAATTACATTTGTGCAATATGGGTGATATCGTAATCACCGCTCAAACCTATATCATCAGTCGTAAATTATTCCAAATGCATGGAGTGCAACAAGGTAATGTTATATTTGTCATATATAACGATAAGTTTATTTGATCCTACATCATATGTAGGTTGGTGATGTTATGTCCGAAAATGAGAATCAAACCTCTTCCGACCCTTCCGCGAAAAAAAGTCGAGAGAAGAGCGTAAGGTATCCCGCGTATAGTTTGGAAGAGTGTGTAGAATTTTTAAGGATGGTACATACCATTGGTGGCAAAAAGGAAGCACCCGTTGAATCCGTCTTATCAAAAATGAAGGTCTCTACACCAGAGAATAAGAGATACAAATACCTCACAAGCAGTGCAGAGATCTTTGGCCTTATAAAAAAAACAGACACTGGAATCACACCTACAGAGATAGGAACTTTAATATTGTATCCTCCTGATGGTGAGGAACAACGAAAAAAATTGTTCATTGATGCGTTTAAAACCCCTCAGGTTTATCAAAAAATCATTGAAAGGTATAACGAAACCATCCTGCCGAACGCGGATATATTGAAAAACATTCTTTACAGTCTTGGCATTGCTCGGAATGCATTAGACACTGCTGTAAATGCTTTTATGTCAAGTGCAAAATTTGCAGGTGTTTTGGATCAAAATAATCGGCTTCTTCCGTCAACTCCTGAAACTGAGTCTGCATCGAGTCAACAACAATCGTCAGATGATGATCAGACAACAGAAAAGAAAAAAGAACCTGCTCCACCGTCACCCAATAAAACAAATACTGCACAAGATGAATCAGGAAAACAGGATTCAGATGTATTTAAATTTGAAATCCGAACAACGTCTGGTAAAAAAGCCAGCATTCTATTGCCTAAAGATTGGGTGAAAGAGGATATTGAACTGTTGATCAAGTTACTTCGGGTTTTTAGTCCGGAGGATAAAACACAATGAGTGTTTATAATATCCGTATCAAGGAACCCGCGGGGGAGTGGTTGGACAAATACGATAAGAACATACAACGTCACTTTGTAAAAAAGATAAGGAAATTAAACGAAGACCCAGAACGTCATGGAAAGCCATTGAGGACCCCTCTTCATGGATATTGGGAACTCTATTTTGAGAAAAGTTTCAGGATAATATATACTATAGATTTTGTAAATAATATCGTTTATATCGAAGCGATAAAACATAAGGATGAGTTTTAGATATCGAGTTCTTTCGCTACTTCTTCAAAATCGCGCGATTTGACACTTTTGTGTTGCCCTCTCTTTATTTGGGCCATGAGATCTTTGTCAGTAAGCACTTCAATTGTCCTGTTCAATGATTCATATTCATCTAGTGAAATTGTTATCCATTGTGTTTCGTGCTTGCTATGAACTAACGCCATTTCAAAGTATCATTTCAGTTGGGAAGTAATAAAGAATTAGGTATAACATAATGGTATTATTGTGATAGAACTGATTTTCCACTCAATCATGTCTTCCGAACCCAGCAGTTAAGCCGGCAAACGTATCATGTTGTACTGAGGTACGCGAGTCCTCGGGAACCATACCAAGCTGCTATCACCTTCCTTCCTTATACGGATGCTGTTTTAAGAGATTTTTTATTAAGAGCGAACGCTTAAAAAAAAATATGTCATCATTTCGGTTCTGCGATACGGCAGGTTCGTGGCCTGCGTGACATCTGTATCAGTATCCGAAAGGTTCATCCCTCCCAATCCAGAAAGATGCCCCTATGGCACACCCCATCATCCTTGTTACAGGCTCCACGGATGGAATCGGGAAGGCGACGGCAACTGCACTCCTGTCCCGTGATGCCGAGGTAATTATTCATGGCAGGAATGCAAAGAAAGGGCAGAACGTGCAAACGGAGCTAAAGGAGAAGACCGGCAGTGAGGGGCCGGATCTCCTTATCGCGGATCTCTCTGAACAACAACAGGTCAGGCAGCTGGCCGAAGATTTTCTATCGCACTATACCCGGCTTGACGTCCTGATCAATAACGCAGGGACCTATGAGAAGGTCAGGCGGGTCACCGCTGACGGTGTTGAGATGACCTTTGCCGTAAACTACCTTGCCCCTTTCCTCCTTACCCACTCCCTGCTCCCGTTGCTGAAGAAGAGCGCACCGTCCCGCATCGTCTCGGTCGCATCAAGCGCCCACGAGGACGTGGACCGGTTTGACTGGGACAACCTGCAGGGAGAGCGGCACTATGATCCGTGGGACACCTATGCACGCTCGAAGTTTGCGGATATCGTGTTCACCTACCTGCTTGCACAAAATATTGACGGTTCCGGCGTCACCGCAAACTGCCTTCACCCCGGCGTCGTCAATACAAAGATGCTCAGGTCGGCGTTTCCCGGAATGCCGGGGGTCACTCCCGAACAGGGTGCCCTCACCTCAGTACACCTTGCGGTTTCTCCGGATGTGGCCGGGGTGTCGGGACAATATTTCGACAACCAGCAACCAGTCCGTTCATCCGCACTGACGTACGATCGGTCGGTTCAGGAGCGGCTCTGGAGGAAGGCGGAGGATATTACCAAGATTGGATCGGATTAATAGACAACCCGAGGGCTTTTATCAGAATCTGATGGAAAATTTTTTTCCCGAAGATGTTTGAATACATGAAAAACAGGTAAAAGCGGCTAAAACATTCAGGCAACACTTGGGCTCGTTAAAAAACCAGCAGGTACGCCGGCACACGTACCATGGTACACTGAGGTACGCGCGTCCCTTGGATGATCTTTTTCCTTGAGTAAAAGTGCCTGTTATTTAAATTCCAGAAGAACCGCACGGTCCCGGTAGTACTGGAACAACCTTTCCGCCCATTCCAGGGCTCTTTTATCACTGCTGTACATGTCTGCAGAACTGTCATAGACGGCATTGATCATCTTGTTGAGGCCGAGGGAGAGGTGTTTATCGGTAACGGTGATGCCGAGGTGGAGATGTTCATCAACAATCCAGATCTTGAAATGCTCGCACGGCTTGAGCCTCTGGATTTTGCTCAAAAACGGCTCCTGCATCAGGCCTTCCGCCACGCTGCGGTTCACGACAAGTTCGACCGGGATACCATTGATAATGCGCTCGGAGAGCACATCTGCCACCGCGGTGCTCATGACCGAGGAGATCCCGTGGATGAATTTCGCCTGCTGGAGGATAGTGACAAAATGGGAATAGACATGGAACATATCCTCAGTGGTATCAAATTTCACTTCGGAGCCGAAGAGATCCCCGATGTGACTGAGAAACGGCTGGGGGATCCCCTCGATATCGTGGTTTGCCCAGAATTCCCGGTGCTGCATCAGCTCCCCGATCGTCATAATGAAGTCCCCGATCTTGGTAGCAAGGATCCTGCCGACAGGTGTAATGGCGTAACCATGTTCCCATGGCTCGATGAGGGACAGGCGCTCGAGACCCCGGATTTTCGGGATGATCGCCTGGGAGGTGCTCCCGGTGACATCCCGGAGTTCTGAAAGCAGTTTTGGACCCTGGGCAACCGAAAGTAAAATCTGGACCTTCAATCGTGAAGAATAAACAGACTGGATCAGCTTGTAGGTTTTATGATAAACCTCGAGAGGCTCCATCATATAACGATTAGGTGAAAAGTATATAAATTTTGATTCTGTTTTTTTCCCGGCCGGAGGATAAAACGGGGATTTTTGTCTTTCTTTTGTTAAAAAAGCCGGACAATCAGACCCCTGTCGTCCATAGATGCAGTGATGTTACGATGATGATCACAAATACGAAAAAGATGTACTGTCCATCAGAAAGTGCATCAGCCACAAAATCCCGCATCCGGATCCTGTCGAGCAGATATACGCAACCGTGGGAATACACGTTTGCGGCTATGAGCAGCACGGTCGTGAATGGCGGCAGAAAGAGGAAGCTGAAGAGGACTGCAGGCACCCCAAGGACGAGGAGTGCCTGAGTGAGGATTGTCTTTGTCCGTGCCTCCCCGAAGATCACCGGGATCGTCCTCACGCCGACACGGGCATCCCCGTCCCTGTCCCGGATATCAGGGATCATCGACGCCATGAAGCCCCACAGGAAGAATAACAGGAATGTGATAGCTGTTCTGGAATCCGGCATGCCATTGGTGAGAAAGACCGGCAGGAATGAGAGGAAGATCGCCCAGGCGAATCCGACAACGATATTCTTCACTCCGGGGATCTCCTTCAGCCGGCGGTAGCCGGTTCTCTTTGGGAGCCAGCGGAAACTGTAAAGGATGCCGCAGAGGAATGGCGCTGCGGTAGCCAGCAGTGACAGGATCCCATGGAGGGCGGATAGAGCGAGCGCGAGTGCAATAGAGAGAAGGGTAGCGTAAAACAGGGGGATTTCATATCGTTTCGTAAAGGTATAGCGGTCCTGCCGGTTGATCGCGTCCTCGTCTTCGTCGGTCTTCCGGTTGAGGTTATAGATAGAGAAAGCAACGAGGAACGGGATGACCGTCATCAATGGGCTCCAGTGTACCTGCTGGATGATGCAGGAGACGTAGGCCATCGCCACGCATTGGAGGGACAGCAGCAGGGAGCTGAAGACAAGGAAATGGTACAGATCCACGATCATATTTCCTCCTCGTCTCATGAACCAGAAGAGATCGCATCGTTCCAAAAGAACCCCGGGGGTAGGTAAAGTCATACGTAGATAAAGTAGGGGACAAGTTAACATTCGTTGTGTTGACGAACATTAATCGGAGCGATGAACCTGAAAATCCGGACAAATTGTGAGTCCGAAAAGGCTGTGTTTGGCAAAAAAGACAGATTCATCGTTCCCTCAGATCTTCATACTCCGGATTCTGTACCCATAGAACCGGTACCTGAAAATGGGATCCGGGTCACTTGCGGTCACTCCGGAAATCCCTCACTCCGGTGTCCCTTTGTCCTGCTCTCTTCTGAATTCCACGTACGAATACACAACCGTATAGGCTGCGACGGCAAGAGCAGGGACAATGATGAACAGCCACGCATAGACCCCTGCAATTGCACCAATCATGCTCACCATCCCTGCCAGCTTGAAGAGTGTACCACCCCGCTCGTGGGTCTTTTTCCAGACCCTCTCACTGCTCAGGGTCCACGGGGTGCGGATGCCGACAAACCAGTTCGGCTCGGCATGCTCTGTCAGAAAACCAATGCATATGAACAGAATCCCGATCAAGACGGGCATCGTGAGGTTGGGGCTCACCTGCGTCCCCATACCCCAGAGGATGATCTGCAGCTGGATGAAGAAGAGGAACGCTGCAAAGACGAGGATAAACCCCTCGTAATAATCCCTGAATTTTTCGTAATTTTTCCGGAGCGGATCGATCCGCGGGAGAACTGTAAACAGGGCGGTTAACCCGATCATGAGGGTGGGGACGATAACGAGTCCCCAGAATTTCGGAAGCTCACCGTCCACGGTACCGGCTGCGTTCCAGTGGGAAGGGACAGAATCGAGCATATGCGGGTAGGCAAGAAGAGTAACTGCAAAGGTCAGTATTAATATGCCAATGATGGCGATCCGGATAAAATTCATGCCGCATTCAGCCTCGGATTGCTATAATCATCTATGTCCCTCCTTTTTCATATCTGTTCGTAGTGAAATCCGAACCACAAGGCACCGCAAAACCAATGTCTGGATTTTACCGTACCCGTTGTGTTCAGATTATTCTCACGGAACAAGGATACCATATAGGGAACTATGGCCTTTCATTTTTTATTGTACCGGGTTCTACTGATCACGATCACGTGCCCCCCAAAAAGCCCGTTCTCCAGAAATCTCTCTCTCTCAAGAGGGAGCTCGGGCTTTTTGAGATCACGCTCTCGGGTGTGGGCATCATCCTTGGTGCCGGTATTTACGTGCTTATCGGTCAGGGAGCGGCACTGAGCGGGAATGCTCTCTGGCTCGCCTTCATCATCTCGGCGATTATTGCGGTTTTTACCTGTATGAGCTATGCGGAGCTCTCTTCGATGTTCCCGAAAGCCGGGGCAGAGTATGAATATGTGGTACATGCATTCAGCAAACGGCTTGCTTTTATTGTAGGTTTTCTGGTCCTGCTCTCCGGCATTCTGGCTGCTGCGACTGTGTCGCTGGGTTTTGCCGGATATCTCTTCAACATGACCCGCATCCCGGTCCTGATTTCCGCCGTCGCCCTCATCATCGTCCTGACGCTTGTCCTCGGCTACGGGGTAAGGGAAACAGCGTGGATCGCGATCATCTCCACCTTCATCGAGGTGTCCGGGCTTGCCATCATTATCGCGGTTGGTATTCCGTCGTGGGGTAGTGTTGATTATTTTGAGATGCCTCACGGGATTTCCGGACTGTTTGCAGCATCAGCTCTCATCTTTTTTGCATACCAGGGGTTCGAATCGATGGTGAAATTCTCTGAGGAAACCCGCAGTCCCGAGACCACCGTCCCGAAAGCATTGATCCTCGCTCTTGCGATCAGTGTCATCATCTATATTCTTGTGGCAATCTCTGCAGTTTCGGTTCTTGGCTGGAAGGATCTGGGTGCATCAGATGCTCCATTTGCCGATATCGCAGCCGGAACAGCTGGCCCGGGTGCAGCGATCCTGATATCCGTGATCGCGCTTTTTGCAACCGGGAACACGGTATTGATGTCGATGTATGCCTCCTCACGGATCCTGTACGGTATGGCGGGCTCACGGGTACTGCCACGATGGTTTTCGATGGTGCATGCGACGAGGAGGACTCCCCTGTCTGCAATCCTCCTCTGTTCATTCCTCTCGATGGTATTTGTTTTCTCAGGCGACATTGCATTTGTGGCAAACGTAACCAACTTTACCCTCTTTATCACCTTCATCGTGATTAACGGGGCTGTGATCGCTCTCCGGTTCCGGACTCCGCAGGTTTCGCGGCCCTTCCGGATTCCCTTTACTATCAGAAAAATTCCGGTCATCCCCGTCTTGGGCATTTTCCTGTGTATATTTCTGCTTCTCCAGCAGGAATGGTCTGTACTGGTTCTTGGGGCGGTGTTGATCTCTGCAGGAATAATTTTTGCTTACATAAAGAATCCGCCATAAGCTCATTGACAAACCGACCTGAAACGAGTGCACGTTCCATGAACCCCTCAGAATCAAGGAAGGATCATCTCTTTTACTAAAAAAGAAGTCCCCGACGCACAACGGGTCATCATGGTGACGGACTCCGCTGATGGAACAAGGAAGGTAATGGCAGATGAACTGGTTTTTTAAGGGTGCTGATGCAAATATCCATAGCCGGAACAGGCAGACAGGAAAAACTTGGTGCAGACTGTGCAGGACACCCGGTAAGAAGACCGGATCTGCGCATCACCGAGCTGGGTGAGTTTCCCCGGTTCCGCCAGGTGGCAGGTATAGGGAATATCTGCATACCGGCCGGAAGGAACTCTCACTGGTACTATGCCAGCGAATCTGAACTAAGGTTTTGGCTCAGCACCAGCATGACCACGTGCGGGTACGATCGTGTTCCTGCGGGGGGTATCCATGCCAGATTACTCCTCCCATGTGAAATTCCCGTGAAAAATCGATAAATAACAGGGAAGATGATGTATGGATATGGATGAACATTTAATCAAATTCCTTGTCGGTCTTATTTTTATTATACTTGCAATAAATACAACCATGATCCTGGATATTGCCTCACGATCCCCGTATCAGACCAGTGCCGCCGGCCAGGGTGCCGGTGAACCCGTACCGTCACTGGTTTTAAAAACTCCAACGACTACAACCACTCCTGTCACCCCAATTCAGATTCGTGCACCCACCCCGTCCGCCACAACAATTCCCCCGACACCCTCCTTAAAACAAGCGGACAATCTCATCACAACCTATGTGACAATCGAGACCCCTGTTCCGCAGGTGACTGAGTCACGTGAACTTCTTCAGCCGGATGTTTCTCGCAGGTCCTATGACGATTTTATCACTATATATTCACTTACCAACCAGAACCTGACCCAGGCTTTCCCGAATGTTTCCTTTAACCTGGTCAATCCACCGCTCATTATCGATTATACTATTACCCCCTTCAATGTTACCGATATAAAATATATTGAATATAAAATGAAATCAACGTATTACAAACAAAATATTACCGTTACCCGCCCCTTTGAAGATACCTGGTTTACTGTTATTGTCAGGGACAAGGACACCGGGAACATTATTGCGGAAGACGGGTATGGGAAAACACGTTCAATGGATCGGTCAAACCATCTCGAAATTCTGAAGAGCGGAAATTTTCAATTTGCATTTGATGGGGAGTTTGGTAAGGTAAACCTCACGATGAAAGTAAATCCACTTGGGAATATCCCCTGATTGGTTGAATCTCTCAAGTGCCAAATCTTTCTCCCGTGTGAATCTCGAAGTCGATACATACGAGAGCACAATAACGCGCCTCGAATTCTTCTCCTCACGAATGACTCTCAGGGGCATTATCTTCTCCCATGATTACATCCCTGCGTCGGGTGTCCCGAAGGCATTTGACGAATTCTTTTTTAAAAAAGACGGAACCGGTAATTGAAACCGCGGGATCGCACTGCCTTGTTGTCAAGGTTTAGAATAAAAAGAAGGAAATCCTTTTTTCTGTTTTCACTCTTTTATGATCAGGATGCCAAAGACGATCAGCATCAGACCGATGAGCAGACCAACAATGCCGATGAGCCCTTTCACGACGGTTATCGCATCGGGAAGGAATATCCAGATTGCATAAACGCCAAGGACCAGGAGAATAATCCCGACAAGTAACGCTCCGATTCCTGCCTTATCCATATACATACCTCTAGTATTTTCTTCTGAATTTAATGTATTAAGTCTATTGATGTTTTCAGGGTCTCTTGGTCTGGTATCGAAGAGATTTCAACGATTTCCATGGGTAGGGAAGCACAATCATGAGGAGCACTGCTCCGGCGATAGGAATCGGGATTGTACCGATAGCTGCGGCAAGTGAATAATGGTCGGCAATCATCCCGTTGACGGCAACCCCCAACCCCCCGAACCCTATTGCGAGCCCGAGCATGATACCTGAGGCAAGACCCACGTTCTGGGGCAGAAGTTCGTGCGATATGGCGACAGCGACGGCGAATGTCGACCAGAGTGCAAAGCCAAAAAGGAGAAGTGCTATGATAGCCACACTGCCCGAACTCACAAAAAAGAGGTAGAATGCCGGGATTGAGCACGCAAGCCCGAATACCATGAATTCCTTTCTCCCGTACCGGTCAGAAATGTGCCCCCCCGCGATCTGCCCTCCGACACCCGCAAGCAGCATGAGAGTGACGATTGCACTCGCCATAACAAGATCATAGCCCTGTGCGACGAGGTACATTGGCAGGAAGGTGATGGCAGCAAAGATTGCCCACGCCCGGAGGATGGAACTGAACATCAGGATCATAAAAGGTTTTTTTGAGGGAGCATCCCCTTTTTTTGTGTCCGGCAGACTATGCGCTGCCGAAGCCCCGGCAATTCCCCCCGGCAGCAGGAACCGCAGGGCAAACGCCATGAAAAGTGCCGGGAAGATCAAAAGAAGGAGCCCGGGAAGGCCAAACCACCAGACAAGCGCACCGGCAAGGACGGGACCGAGTGCGTAGCCAAGGTTCCCTCCCACGACGAAATAGGATGTGATCCTGCCCCGGTTCTCGCTCGTGCAGAGACGACTGACCAGGCTTAACGCCGCCGGGTGGAAACAGGCATGCCCAAGTGCCGCAAGCACGGCAAAGAGCATGATCACATAGTAGTTGCGAGCGATGCCCATGAGGGCGACAAACACCGCGGAAATGAGGAGGCTGATACTCAGTTGCACGGTAAGTCCTTTTGTGTCCGAGAGCCAGCCGAGCACTGGCTGGGTACAGGAGGATGTGACGTTGTAAGCCGTGATCAGGAGCCCGGCAGCGAGGTAGGTATACCCGTTATTGAGAATGAGCAATGGCAGGATGGCAGGAAGCACCGGCATGTAGATGTCGGTGACAAAATGGGCTGCTGCAAGTCCGGAAATTGTCCTTTTTACGCTTTGGGGTTCAGGTATCGATTGCTGCTCAACCGTAGGATCTCGACCTCGATGTCCTTTTGATCTTTTGTATGGAAGGAAAAGGTACGTTTTATGGGAAACACCCCGCCGACCTTTTCGGAGATCTCCGCCCTTCCTTCCGTGTAGGTCTTTATAAATTGGGCCGAACCTGCATTAAAGATGCCGTAGGTGACTGATGCCGTCTTCAGCGCAAGATCGATGAACGGACGGTCTGCATGTTCCTGCTGGGCACCGAATGGCGGGTTCATGATCACGGTGTCACATGTGCCGATGAGTCCGGGAAGTGCAACGTCCCGCACGTCGGCAACGATGAATTTTACCTCAATCCCTTCAAAGGTGGCATTCGCCTCGGCCACGTTGACTGCGCTCTGATCGATCTCGATGCCTGTCACCTTTGCAGCGCCAAGTAAAGCAGCACCGACCGCCAGAATACCGGTGCCGCACCCGAGGTCGCACACGGATTTCCCTTCGATATCGCCCTTCATCAGGGCATGGTAGAGGAGCCTGGCGGCGAGGGGAGCCGGTGTCTGGTACTGCTCGAGTGCCACCCTCGGGTGGGGGAATCCGTTCAGGCGCTGAAGCGCCATTTCAAGATGCTTCAACTTCATGCGATCTCGTCAACAGAGTAATCATCCCACGACCGCACGCCGCAGAGGATCTCGTACTCCTGTGGTGAGAGGACAGGTACCGGGAATCGTATCTGGTCGTCATACGCGAGCCTGGGACAGGCCGTGTTCACATAGGTGGCAAACCCGAGGTTCAGAAGTTCGTCCGGGCTGACCTCCTGCAACGCGATGATCACTGCATGGGGAGAAAGTCCTGCAAGCCGCTCTGCAAGTGCCATCCGCTGCTGCCCGCTCTTGGTGCTCACGATAATCCCGATACTTTTTGCGCCACGTGCCCGCTCCATCACCGCAAAGCGCCGGCGTTTGAGAGAATCCCCGCTGGCTTCCTGTGCTGTGCCGGTGAAGGGATCGAGTGCGATCACCCGTGCATCCATTGCGAGTGAGATCCCGACCGGGTGGAAGAGTCCGGTACCGACAAAGAGAATCTCATCTGCATGCGTCTCTT
>Ga0315289_10012969_pt1 | contig 11698 bp, 11 predicted proteins | sample YL17G11_40_MG_FD_203452 | JGI IMG/M metagenome (GOLD analysis project Ga0315289, IMG submission 203452) | Sediment microbial communities from Yellowstone Lake, YNP, Wyoming, USA - YL17G11_40 | ecosystem: Environmental > Aquatic > Freshwater > Lake > Sediment | place: USA: Wyoming | collected... | reverse complement strand
CGGCTTTCTGCTCCATATTGCTGCCGATTGCATACTTTACCTTTTTTATCCTTATGAACCAAAAAAGCACGCTCGGCGACAATATGCCCCGGGGCGGCAGACGCATTATCTGGAACGTCCTTATGGCCCTGGCAACCACCGTGGCAACATTTATCAGTATGTGGAGTCTCTGGACCTGGATGAAAACCTGGAGCATCGCGATAATAGCTGCCTTTGTAGGGCTTGTTTTGGTTGTACACTTTGCTCGCAAAAGTAAGGCCGCCGCATGACGGATGAGCAATGGGAAAAGCTGCTGGCTGTTATAAACGGCGAGTTGCTCGAACCGCTGCCGGTCGGGTTCATTATCGACAGCCCCTGGCTTGCAGGCTGGGCAGGCGTCTCAATGATGGACTACTTCGCCGGCGAGCGGATGTGGTTCGAGGCCAACCTGAAAGCCGTCCGCCAATTCCCGGATGTGATGTTTCTGCCCGGCTTTTGGGCTGAATTCGGTATGTGTACCGAGCCATCCGCTTTCGGCTGCAAATGCCGGTGGGGAGAGAATGAATTTCCCTTCGCAGAAAAAGTCATCGGCGATATTAAGGCTGTTCATTCACTTCGCACGCCCGATCCGAGAACAGACGGATTGCCGCCCTTTGTCCTGAAGCGTCTGCGGCATTATCAGGAGAGAATCGAGCAGGAAGGTCACGCCATCAAGTTCGCCGTCTCGCGTGGACCGTTGAACGTGGCCAGCTTCATCGCCGATAGCACAGAATTCCTTACGGCTGTCCGAACCAATCCGGACGAGGCCCACGCGCTGCTTGGCATCGTGACGGATTTTATTGTTGACTGGCTAAAACTTCAGGCTGAAACGTTTCCATCCATCGACGGCATCCTTATTCTCGATGACATCGTGGGATTTCTTGGAGAAGATGATTTCAAGGCGATGGCCATGCCCTACTTAGCTCGGATATTCCAGTCGCTCGATGTAAGTGTGAGATTCTTCCACAACGATGCCGCCGGCCTCGTGTGCGCACCGTATCTTTCGCAAATCGGCGTCAACCTTTTCAACTTCAGCTACCGGCACACGCTCACAGAGATGAAGAAACTTACAAAGAATACCGTTACCCTGCTTGGCAACATTCCCACTCGCGATGTGCTTGCAGCAGGCACGCCTGATGATGTGCGAGCCGGCGTAAAAGCGGCGCTGGATTCTGTGCCCGACAAAAGCCGGATTATCCTATCCTGCGGCGGCGGTATGCCGCCCGGCGTGCCAACAGAGAATATCGAAGCGTTCCTATCGGCGGTTGGACAAATATAACCGTTTAGCCGCCGCCGGTACGGCGACGGATACGAAGAACCGTTACAGCCGAGCCAATCCACAGGCAACTGCCTGGTGGTGGCGGACTACTTCTTCATAACAAATCTGTAGGGCATGTTTTCACAGACCTTTTTGATTAGCTTCTGGACTTGTTCAGCCTGCTGGGGCGACAAAGCATACCCGCCGACCCCGCCCAACGCGCCGCCTATGACTCCGCCGAGTACCCTGTCTCTTGTGTCACCACCGGCTACGGTGGCACCTACGGCGGCGCCCGCAGCGGCTCCTACTATGGTCGATAGTGTCCTACCGGTACTGCCAAAGCCGCTGCCCAGCCATAGAACGCTGGCATCCTCGACGTCTACCATCTTTGCCGTCATGTTCATGTCTTCTTTGTAGGTCGGTATACTGATAATCACTACCGCCGGTACACTCAGTATCTTTCCCGCTTTGGCCGCCCCTTCGTCACTGGTTATGTCGGAGGCCTGGAACTCTTGCTCTTTCAGCAATGCCTGCACTTTGGCTCGTTCCACAACCGTGTAGCCTCTTTTGAGAAGCTCCATAGCAAAAAAGTCGCCAATCTGGTTCTTGGCTGCGTCGCCAGCGACTGCACCGGAGACCTCAACGATGGCCACCTTGTCGAGTCTGCCGAAATCATAGCCGGCTCTGGTGTAACTCTCACCTTTGCCTGTCGCGCAGCCGCCCACAACCAAAGCCGACAGCAGCGTGCCTATACATACGGTCCTCATAGCCTGTACCTCCCAGAAAAAAAACCATTAAACAAACAACACTGACGCTTATCTGTACAGGATTGGCGCCGGAATGTCAAGGAGACGGAATACAGAATATAGAATACAGGAGACAGGAGACGCAGGACACAGAACAGAGCCAGGAGCGTAAGCGACTGGGTCTTTTATAGTTATGTTATTAGTAGCGGGAAGATTCTTGCCCACTGAAAGTACGCGATTTTGCCCACTCGCCAGGCAATTATTTTCCCGGGAGGCGGGATTTCTTTCCCCCACTTGCGGATGTGAGCGCAGTAATAAAGGCTAAGAGTAATCCGTTTACTCTTAGCCTTTCCTATATATTCATCCACCCGCTAAGGGCGGGAGGCAGCATTACTATCGGGCGGCAGGTATCTATGCCGGGTCATGTATTACGCCGGCGTCGCGGTGCTCGTCTCGGCGTAGGCCGAGCCGCAGCCGGGTCGCTTCGGCGGTCGGTTAGGCCATTTCAACACGTCGAACAAGAACTCGCCGGCCTGGCGTATCATCGCGCGGGGCGTACAAGGACACATCTCAAACGATCCAACTACGTCATTGTCGTATCCGCTCAAAGCATTCAGAAGGTAGTCCCAATTATCACGGGCTATTCCGCCGTTCAAGCCGGGCGGCTCGTGGTCGTCCGCCTGGCCGTAATTATCGGTCAGATGCAAATGGGCCACTCTGGCGCCTAAATCATCCATGTACTGCTTGAAGCCAAAATGCCGGTCGACGTTGGCATAGCCGGTGTCCAGGCAATACCATACTGCCTCGAATTTCTCGCCCAGTTGCTTGAGCGTCGATAAGGGACCCGTTTCGATACACAATTTGACTTCGTTGTCCTGGGCCATCTTCACCACTTCGGCTGCGAAATCGCAGTCATCAAGCTCAGAACCGTTGGGGATACGAAGGCTTGGCAGGTCAGCCACGATATTTGCGGCGAGCAGCTTGGCACACTCGATTTGCTCTGCCCACTGCTCTAATGTGGGCTGGTCGTTGCGCGATCGCATCGCCACCAGCATATCGGCGGTAGCCGCTTCCAGCCTGGGCCAATTCCGCCGCTCATAGCGGCACTCGTTCTGGCCTGCTATGGTGGGCCATAATTCCACCCCAAAGCCCAGCGATTTAAGGAATTGACACTCCTGCTCGAAAGAAAGGCGGTGCTCACGCCACCAGAAAACCATCGTGGAAACAGCATACCTAATGCGCATGAGGCTATCTCCGTACACGGCCCAAGATTCTTATACACGGGATTATCGGTCAGAAACTAAGCCGGATTCAGAACTTCCTGATAATTGCGGCATTTTTTGGCCGGCATCCGGAGTGCCGGCATAATGTTCCCAGCCAACGGCCGTCCAACAGCCGACCCCACGTTACCCAGGCGCTGGCGTATGCTGAACTGCCGCAGGCCGGCACAAAACTGGATTATTACCCTCAGAACCCCCTCAAAATGGGTTATTACGGGATTATGCCCTTGACAGAAGCCGCCACGCGTGGTAAAATCGCTAAAGATTGACAAGAAAAGGCTGCCAGGAGCACAAAAGTCCTCGGCAAGACGCTTTCGCCGCCCAAGACGGATCAGGCGATGAATTCTGGAGGGCGGCGGGGCCGAAACTTAGTCGGCCTGTCAGCAGAATAGTGCAGAAACAGTTACAACAAATGCTGAATAAACGGAACACCACGTTAGCATCGCGCATCCCAATTGGCAGCCAGAGGTTTGAAGTTATTCCCAATGACAAGATGTCACTCGAGCGTCCTATGAAATGTCTTGTTTGCAGACTCTTGGCGTCAAAAGAGAAAGGCTGACCGTAACTATGAGCGGGCGAAAAGGTTTTACGCTGATAGAGCTTTTGGTGGTGATTGCGATAATCGCGCTATTAATGGCGATGCTCATGCCGGCACTGCAGAGAGTAAGACTACAAGCCAAGACCACCATCTGTCAGACAAGAGTAAAAGAATGGGCCCTGTACTTTTCACTGTATACCGAAGACTATGACGGCCGCTTCCAGGCAGGCATCGGCTCTGGCCACACATACCATTGGTTCAACGCGCTACGGTCATACTACCGTAATGACCACGAATTCTGCTGCTGTCCGACAGCTCTGAACCCGGTGCAAGATGAGTACGGGAACCGCACAGGTAGATTCAACACATTTGCAGCCTGGGGCAAATTTACCGGCCAAGGTTACGCACCCGAAGGTGATTGGGGCAGCTATGGCATCAACGGCTGGGTGGAAGACCCGCCGTCGAGCTATACGACTGTTTATGAGAATTTTGAGACGGTAAATAACTGGCGGACTACGAATGTTAAGGGCGCAGGTTATGTGCCGCTGTTTTTTGACGCCCTGCGATTCAATGTCTTCCCCAGGCACACCGACGCGCCTCCCGAAACAGAAGACCTGGCATGGCAGGGCACGCAGCACATGAGACGCGCCTGCATCAATCGCCACAATGGATTTATAAGCGGCGCTTTTTTGGACTGGTCCGTTAAAAAGATAGGACTTAAGGAGCTGTGGACCCTGAAATGGCACAGGACCTACCCGACCGCCGGACCCTGGACCAAAGCCGGGCAGGTGACGAATAGCGATTGGCCCGAATGGATGAGACGCTTTAAGGACTATTAACGAAGAATATCTACTGGACAAAACCAGCCGGCAGTCCTATAATCCGGCTGTATTTACAGATAAAATTGGGTAATGAGTTTAGATAATGGTAGGGAATAGCACCATGACTAAACCAAGAGCATTCACGTTAATAGAACTCTTGGTGGTAATTGCCATTATTGCGGTGTTGATGGGGATACTTATGCCGGCGTTAAACAGAGCCAGGGAACAGGGCAGACGTGCGGCTTGCCTTAGCAATCTCAAGCAGTTGACCCTTGCGTGGATTATGTATGCCGATGAGAACGACGACAGGATTGTTAACGGCGAAGCCTATTGGGCCCCTACCGCCACCCCTGCTGCACCCGTGCCCACATCTGGTCCTCATAAGGGCGAGCGCTATTGGGTAGGCAACGATTGCGCCACTAATTACATGCTGGGAGAACAACGACCGCAAGACATACAAATACAAGCTATCCGACTCGGAGCGCTATTTACATACTGCAAAACCGAAAAGCTTTACCGGTGCCCGACCGGTATTCGTGGAGAGATGCGCACGTACTCCACAGGTTATGGTATGAATGGTTGTTTCGATGCAGCTGGAACTTATATTGGTAACGAGGGAGTGAGAGTGGGCAAGACGGTGTTGATGGTTAAGAGGAGAACAGAGATTACCGTCCCCACTGCGGCATGTAGACTAGTTTTTCTTGACGAAGGCCGGATAACTCCGGATAGTTATGCTATTCATTACGTTATGCCCAAATGGTGGGACCCACCGTTTGTCCGACATGCTGATGGCACGAACGTCTCTTTCGCTGATGGCCACAGCGATTACTGGAAGTATGGAGGAGCAGAGACGATAAAGGTCGGCAAGATGGCAAACCCACCGCACCAGTATGCGCCTACTACCAACGAGGGCCTGGCTGATTTACAAAAGGTGCAGAAGGCTATATGGGGCAGATTGGGATATTAGCTGACTCCGTCAGAAAGGTCGGACTTAAGGAGCTGTGGACTCTGAAGTGGCACAGAACTTACAACGTAAATGGCCCCTGGACCAAAGCCGGCGGTGCGACCCCGGAAAAGTGGCCGGAGTGGATGAGACACTATAAAGACTACTAAGTGAGCTAAAGTGGCCAAAGTGAGCAAATTTTAGGCATTTTACAAATAAACTTACTTGTGAAAGGTGACGAAATGCGAAAACAAGAAGATGTGATGATAGTTCAGCGCAGAGGTTTTACATTGATAGAGCTTCTGGTAGTTATCGCCATCATTGCGATATTGATGGCGATACTTATCCCGACACTCAATAGGGCTAAAGAGCAGGCTAAGCGCGGAGCTTGCCTTAACAATCTGAGGCAACTGCAGCTTGCCTGGATCATGTACGCAAATGAAAACGACGACAAGCTTGTCAACGGCGAAGCAGATGAGGGTAACGATGGCACCGCAGTTCTGATAACAAACCCTAACGATAAGCATTATCTCGAACAGTGGTGGACAGGCGACGATTGCGCGTCTGGTTACATGCAGGGGGCACAATTAGCTGAGGACATGCAGATAAGGGCCATCAAAGCCGGAGCACTCTATCCATACGTCAAGAACGAAAAACTTTACAAGTGCCCAACCGGCGTCCGGGGAGAAATGCGAACCTACTCGATAGTCGATTCTATGAATGGCCTTTACCGGACCGGAACGCACAACGGTAATGTGGGAGTAAGGGTGGGCAGAACGGTACTGTGGGTTAGAAAGACGGCGGAGATTAGCGTGCCGGGCCCAGCAAGTAGGATAGTTTTTCTCGATGAAGGCCGGGTAACGCCGGATAGTTACGCTACTCATTACGATACTGAGCGATGGTGGGACCCGCCCCACGTCCGACACGGCGACGGCACAAACGTTTCTTTCGCCGATGGCACTGCCGGCTACTGGAAGTGGAAAGGCAAAAAAACGATTGAGGACGGCAAGTTGGCCAATCCACTGCACCAGATGGTACCTACAACGCCTGATGAGTATGAGGATCTGCACAATATGCAGAGGGCCGTCTGGGGCAGATTAGGCTACACGCCGCATTAACCAGGCATCGTGTCTGGTATTGTCAACGCCTGAAGCTTTCTAAGCGTGCACGTGTGCGTTTATTAGCGCAGCCAGAAGAATATGTCTCAGTCTGTCGACAGTAAGGCTGTTGAGGTAATCTTCGGTGAAATCCAACTTGAATCGGCCTCTGAAGCCGGTGATCCGCCTCTTCAGCTCATCTCTCTCTAAGGCGGCGATTGAATTCGCCGTCTGCTCAAGATTCTCTCTCGCAACCATTGTACTTACCCTTGAAGCACGATGTCGGTGGTTGTGTTTGCCGGGCTCTTATCGCCCCTGCCGGTACTGTTATCGTCATTTGGGCTAATCCGCTTTGGCAGCAGATGTCACGACCAGGCCGATATGCCGAAATCGGCACAATCTTAGCCCAAAATTTCTTTGTCATCCGGTCGACCGTCTTATAATGTTTGGCTATGAAAACCGAAAAGCTGCGATTTCACCTGCCCCCCGAGCTGATTGCCCAGCAGCCTCTGCCGGTGCGGAGCGACTCGCGGCTTTTGGTCCTCGACCGCGCAAACGGCAAGCTCGCCGACAGCCGGTTTAGCAGGCTCGGCGATTTCCTGGCCTGCGGCGACTGCCTGGTGCTCAATGACACGAAGGTTTTGCCGGCCCGTTTTTTCGCCCGACGCAGTACCGGAGCCAAAATAGAAGGATTATTTTTGGCCCAGAACACACCCGGCATCTGGGATGTGATGCTAAAAGGCGCCGGCAAGATAAGGCCCGGCGAGAAATTCTACATATCCAAGTTTAGCCGTCCCCGCTCCTATCGACCGGCAGGAAGACGCGGGGACGGACCCGCTGATTTTTGCCCGGCAGAAATAATCGAAAAAAATGAAGACGGCAGCTATCGGCTGAAAATCGACGCCCCTGCAGAGCTCCAGACTATTTTGAGCCAGATAGGCTTTCCGCCGCTGCCGCCATATATTAAAAGAGACGATGATTTGGCCCTGGCGGAGGTGGATAAAGAGCGCTATCAAACGGTGTACGCTCGCCGGCCCGGTGCAATCGCCGCCCCGACAGCCGGTCTGCACTTTACAAACCAGCTAATCGAGCAGCTAAAGCAGGCGGGAATTCGCTTTGCCTACGTGACGCTGCACGTGGGAACGGGGACATTCAAGCCAATAAAGACGGACGATGTTGATGACCACAAAATCCATCGGGAATGGTTCAGCATCGATGCGGAAAATGCGGCCATAATAAACGCGGCAAAACAAAGGGGTGGCCGAATCATCGCCGTAGGAACAACCTCAACGCGGGCGTTGGAAACAGCAGCCCCCGCTGCACAGATTAGGGCTATGAGCGCCAGCACGGAGCTTTTTATAAAGCCCGGCTACGAATTCAAGATTGTGGACGCAATGATAACCAATTTTCATTTGCCCAAATCCACGCTGCTTGCGCTGGTCGCGGCTTTTGCCGGGCTGGAAAATATCCTCGCCGCATACCAGCACGCCATCGAGAAGCGTTATCGCTTTTATTCCTACGGCGATGCGATGCTGATTATTTGACAGGACTAACGCCAATGCCGCGTTAGGTTTACTCGACTTCTTCAGTGACCACCTGAAGGATTTGCTTTTCATGTCGCTCCAACAGGTTGCCGAGAGGAGCGAGACTAAGCCTGTAAAAGAGGACAAGCAATCCCGACAAGAGCGCCGAGAGCAAGAGATTCACCGGCCCGGCGGGCAGCCAACCCACACTGGACAAGAGCAGCCCCAAGGCCGGCGGAACAAATAGCGGAATCATCGCCGTCGGAAACAGCAAATGCGAGACAAAAATCAGTAAGGTCGTCATCGCGGACGCTTTCGTCCGCTTCAGTGACCCCGGAGCAATGTGGTAAGGAACGAGCACGGACAGAAGATTTCCCGCCATGCTGACCAGCAAGAACGCCGCCACCCACTGCAAACCTGCGGCAAGAAAGACGATCAGCGAGATACGCAGGACGAGCGTGGCCAGCAAGAGAATGGTCAACCCGTTTAGGAGTGCAATCGGCAGGAATGCAAGGTTCTTTCCCAGCAGGATCTGCTTTCGCGGCACCGGCAGCAGGACGAGCTGGCGAAATCCGCCACGGTCGAAGCCAAACTGATTGAACATGAGCTGGCTCATGCCAAGAAACGTGAACGCGATAACGCCAGCGGCGATGAACGGCTTGAAGTGCTCGCCGAGGGTAGCCGAACGGCGCAAGAAGACCATCACCCCAAAAATCAGCAGCATAAGGAAATTGGTCCCCAACGCCATCTTCACTTCCGGCGCCCGCACCAGAGAACGGAAGAAGGCCAGCGCCAACGCCGCGGCTTCATCCGGAACACCGGGTAGTCCTCTCTCAAGGATGCTCCTCCTGACAGCAGCGACCTTTGCCATTTTCGGTCTTTGTGCGGCCCTCTTGCTCGTTGCTTGTCCTTGATAGAAACGAAGGGTCGCCCGGTAGGCACGCCTCAGACCCAATCCACCGATCAGGAACATGCCGGCTGCACCCAACACCGCGGGCCCGGCATTTCCCATGGCCAGTGACATTGCTCCGTTGCCCACCCATAAGAATGGCACATAATTGTGTGCCACCAATACCGCATGCGGAAGGGCAATCTTGTCAATCCCCCTGGGGCGGGTCGTCGTCTGCTGGTCCGAATGCACCGACTCGGTCGTCTCAGGTCGATGCCGTTTATGATCGTGCAGGAGGTTCCCGAGGAGATTCGGAAGCTGGCTCATCAGGATGAACGCAAAGGTGATCCCAGCAATGATGGCACGGCGTCGTCGCTTGTTCACCATGAGCGTGACCAGCCATCCTCGCAAGCAATAGGTCCAGGCGGTGACCATGAATGTAAAACCGAGCACCAGCGGAAACATCCAAATCATTGACCATCTCCTGCCCAGGATCAGCCCCAGGGAAAGGCCCAGCATTGCGGGCAGGAAAAGAATGACACTCAAGGTCAGATGCGAGGCAAGGTAATTCACCAGGAAAATGTCTCTCAGGGAGATCGGCAAATGGAGCATCCGGCTGATGTCGATCATTTCGGAACGCTGGATTTCCGTGACGATTCCGATCATCCAGAAAAACAGAAATGTGCCGACAATCACATCCCACACGACCAGCATGACGCGGGGTGGAGCTTTTGCCAGCGCGAAAGCGCCTGCCAGAACGCCGCCCAAGCCACCTGCGGCCCCGATGGCGGTCCCAATCGCGACCGCAATCATCGTCAGGGCGGCATTCAATTGTCCGCTGCGAGACCATTGATTTCGGGTCAGACGCCAGCGCAGCCAGATCATTGTGCCAAGTTGGCTCCAGTCCATCTAATCCTCCAGCCAGCTTAGCCTCTGGCGCTCGATGTGGTCACTGCCGACGGCTTGCAGGAACCGTTCCTCCAGCGAGCCACCGGCGCGAATCTCGTCCATCGGGCCTTGATGCACGAGCTTGCCTTTGGCAATAATTCCGACGTCCGTGCAGAGCTTTTCCACAATCTCCAGAACATGCGATGTGAGGAACACGGTCGCGCCGCGTGCCACGCAACGCTTCAACGTGTCTCGCAACACACGAGAGGCAACGGCATCAACGCCCTCAAACGGCTCATCAAGGAACAGCAGTTCCGGATTCGGGATCAGTGCCGCTGCCAAGGTGAGTTTCTTCTTCATCCCATGGGAATATTCGAGGGTGAGTTTCTTCTCTTCATTATCCAGATTCATCATGGCCAACAGCTCCCGGCAGCGTTCGCGCACCGTCGCCATGGGCAGCCGATACAGCCGACCGATGAAAGTGAGATATTCACGTGCCGTCAGATTGTCGAACAGAGCCAGTTCCTCCGGCACCACCCCAACACGCCGCTTGACCTCTCTGGCTTTGTCGGCGTCGGCCATCTCTTGGCCCAGGATGCGCATCGTGCCACGCGTGGGTGCAAGCAGACCCGTGAGCATTTTGATGGTGGTGGATTTGCCCGCGCCGTTGGGGCCGAGAAAACCATACAACTTCCCGGCTTCCACGCGTAAATCGAGGCCGTCCACGGCACGCAGATCGCCAAAGCAACGGGTCAATCCATTAGTTTCGATAGCAAGATTCATAACGGCTGTTAAATCTATCGGCCCAAGGCTGCAAAAGCAAGACCGTCTCTCCGGCGGCGATCTGCGTTGTTACAGGATTCTTTTTGCCGGCGGAAGTTTCCTGATGAAGTTGCCCAGGGCAAAACAAATCGGCGCCGCGACCGCCGCAACCAGGCTGAACTTCAAAAGGGGATACAGCCTGACGTTTCTTAGCGCCAGCGCCAATAGAACAATGACCGGGGCATGGATTATGTACGCCGTGTAGGTGCTGGCAGAGGCCGCCTTCGCTACTGCCCCCTGATGATTGAGTCGCTCGCGGAACAAAACCAATAGAGCAACAATCATCGCCACGCCGACAAACTGCTCCCAGACCGAGTAGGCAAGGCATTGCCAGTGCGCGCCGCCGGCAAACTGCGACACATTGCCTGTAGGTGCCCCACCCAGCACGAATAGAACAGGAAATAGTACTACGATGAAGATTACAGCGATGCTGAGCCAGAATCTGCCGGCGGCTTTTGGGATGCGGGTGAACCAGTCGCCGCGATATGCGATGATTCCGATGATGAAAAAGCATATATATTGCGGGAAGAAGGGAAACTGTAAATTCAAAGGTTCAAAAGCCCAGCCAATTGGCAGCCATATCCGCACGGCGAACGTAACAGCACCAAGCGCAAAGGCAACCAGAGCGATTGTCATATTGCCCGGTATCGGACTAAGACCAGCGGTGAAACCGCAGGCTAAATATTTAGCCCCGCGTTTTACGCGGGGTAGATGCTTTATGAAAAGCCTCCACAGAACGTATGCCACGGCGAATATCAATAAGGCTTCCACAAACCACAATGGACCTGTGCCGACGTGAGGTTCCTTAAAATATCGCACAAGAAGCTGGCTAAAAGACCCCTCGACCTTGATGACATCAGCTCGGATAAGCAGGT
>Ga0315289_10012967_pt1 | contig 11700 bp, 12 predicted proteins | sample YL17G11_40_MG_FD_203452 | JGI IMG/M metagenome (GOLD analysis project Ga0315289, IMG submission 203452) | Sediment microbial communities from Yellowstone Lake, YNP, Wyoming, USA - YL17G11_40 | ecosystem: Environmental > Aquatic > Freshwater > Lake > Sediment | place: USA: Wyoming | collected... | reverse complement strand
GGGATATTTACTTCTTCTATGATAAGATACAAGTACGACTCTCTTGATAAAATCAAAGATGGAGATATTCAGGATGTTGCAAAGTTTAACAAAGATGAAGCAAGAGGGGAAATATATCTTAAAATTATAGACAGCTTATCGAGATATAAGTCAAACAATCCTCTGCCTATAGCTTATCTTGGCTTGGAAGGTCCTCACTTTGGCAGTTGTATAACCCTTTCAGAAGGTGGCTGCAATATAGATCCTGCAAAATCTTTGGTAGTTGAAAAAGATAAAAGAAATTTCAACATCATGAAAAGTTTCATTACATTTTGGAACGAAATCAAAGGCGGAGAAATTTTTCATAATTTGAATCTATGTAATGAAGATATAGTAAACATGAATTGGCTTAATCCTCTTTATAAAAATTTTAAATTTGATGCTATAAATCTTGATTATAGCGGATATTGGGATGAAAGGAAAGAAAAAACTTTCACAGATTTATTTATTTACAAAAAAATAGCAGATGAAGCTGCACTTTTTGTTACATTATATGAAGATTCTCGCAGAAAAATAAAAGGAGCAGAACATCAACGGGAATTGGCCCCTGATTGGATAACTCATAATGCTGAAAAAAATAGCTATAAAGTTACCGATGTTAAAGAGTATTCTTATGAAAGTACAAAGGAAGGAAAGGGAGGAAGAAAAAGCCCTATGTTGCTCATAGGATTCAGTTTAAAGAAAATATAAAATGAGTCTAGAAGAAGATCTAAAAGAAGAAAGAAGAAAAGGATATGAAAGAATAGAGAGAATGATAGAAGCCGCGAAAGAAAAAGAGAAAATAGTAGAGAAATATATAACTTTAAAAGACAAATACGGAGAAAGAAAAGCTTATTCCATGATGGCTAAAAACTATTCAAATGAAAAGATGATCCCTGCACTCAAAAAATATTATGATTATAAAGAAATTTCAAAAATAGCAAAAAAGCCGGCTGGAGATGTGAGAGCTATTTTGGCAACCGATACCAGGCATACGTACGACCAAGATTTGAGAGGAGAGCTCACGGAAAAGGAAAATCGTGAGATTGTGAAAGAAATTGCTTACAGAATAAAGAAAGACGATGTTGGAGAGATTAGGAATGGCAAGTTTGTAAAGATGTCATATCTCATAGCCGAGAAATATCGTGTTAAGCCCGATTTAGTCATAGCTCGCTTAGCTGGATGGACTAGAGGACATCCGAGACGCCATAACCAACTTATGAGAACTTATAGAAAACGAGAAACTGAACTAAGGGCTCAAACGGGGTCTGATGACTCTCCCGATCCAGATTGCTTAGAAATGATAATTCGTTACGGGAAAAATGACTACAGAACAAAAGACGGAAGATATGTTGTAGTCAGAGATGAAGAATCACTTGGGGAATATGATATAAAAAAAGAAATTTCAATTAGCAAGGAAGAGATAAAAGCAATGGAAAAAGATGCACGAAAAAAACTACATAAGGAAAAGAGATTAGAATATATTTTAAGTGGTAATGGTGAGTGCATTAGGATTTTTAATCCCGAAAAAAAGATAATTTATAAATACCCCTAATAAAATTCAAAATGGAAAACAAAAAATATCTAAATGAAGCAAAACAACTCAGAGATCAGCTTGTAAAGTATTTTGCATCAAAAGAAAGCTATGACAACGCGTTGGAACAATTGCTAGAAGAAAAACAGAAGATAGATGGAATAGCAAAGAAAATATACAAAACAGTTGATGACATAGCTGGAGATTTAAAGAAGTCTGTTGTAAGATATGAGCACAATGAAGACATAAGAGACAATTACGTTCTGCCTTTGATAAGGCAAGGCAAGAGCACAGAACAAATCATAAAAATTGTAAGGAAAGAAACAGGCTGTAAATTAATAAAATATCAAGTTGCAGCATACAGAGCACACGAAAGCATGGAAACTTATAACCAAAGAAAGAGAAACAAGCAGCTTACATACAAACAAGAAAAAGCTCTTTACAAAGATTTGAAATCTATGTCTACAAAAGATTCAGCAGCAAAATATGGAATTACACGGGCTAGAGCAAACTCTTATTTAAAAAGCTTAACAATGAAGGTAGCTGAAAAATACAAAAAATAAGTTGATAGCTGAGTTAAGTAACCAGATATAAAGAAATTGGAAAACAAATGCTTTTACTTAGTAAAGATTATGATATCTCTGCTGAAGAAATAAAGAAAAAATTAGAAGAGAATAACAATGCATAAAACAATTGATAGATTGATTAATGCAGAATCCGATTCTGAAATAGTTTATCAAAAAAGATTAAAGATCGGAATCGAAAGAACGTCAGAATTTGAAAAAAAACTATTGGCTACGCATGCTGTGAATGTAGGTTTAAAATGTGGACATGGTTGTTACTATTGTTATACTCCTTCTCTTTTGAGAACACATTATTTTTTTAAAGAAATAGGAAAAAGCCCATACGAAAGGGGTTATTCAATAGTTGATCCTAATGTTGTTTCCAGAGTAGCGAAAGATGTGAAAAAGATTCATAAAGATGATATGGTGATGGTTTGTACATACACGGATGCCTGGGCACCAGAGCCAAGAAAATTTAACTTAGGTAGACGTATTCTTGAAACTCTTCTCAAACAAGGAGAATTTCAAGTCAGAATTCTTACAAAAAACACTTCAATCAAAAAAGATTTTGATTTTTTGAAGAAATATTCTGAAAAAGTTATGCTTGGATTTTCTATAACTGCTTTACCTAATAAAAAAGCCATAAGGATATTAGAACCGAATGCTCCTCGAAATAAAGATAGAATTTCAACTCTTATAGAAGCCCGCAATAAATATAATCTAAGAACCTATGCCATGCTCTGCCCATGTTTACCAAAAATAACCTCTTCCTACTCTTCTTTGAAAGACTTAATGCTCTCAATACTGCCAGCCCAGCCTGAAGATATTTGGTTAGAACCTATCAACTCCAGAGGCCCTATTCTTTGTAACATTTCAGATACTCTCCAAAAACATGGTTATTATAAGATTGCCAGAGCCTTAGATAACATTAGACATCGAGATGAGTGGTCAAGATATGCACTGACACTAACACAAAATTCTTTAAATGCCGCAAGCAAGCTTAATCTTTTGGATAAATTACATATTCTACTATATAAAACAAACTTACAAGAAAGGCATATTGAAACACTAAAGAAAAGTGATACAAATCGAAATATTGTATGGCTGTAAATCTAATCTTTTTCCTTATACTCATCCCATTTCAGACAGTCCTTGCTCAGCGCATCTGATGGAAATGCGATGCAGGGATCGGATTCATTCCATTCTTCGACACGATGCAGATATCTTATTCCTGTTTCTTTCCTCATTTCTTCATATATCTTCTTTGCATTCTCGAAATAATATTTGCAAGTTCTGCATCTTTTTGGAAGAAGAACGTCAATGCCTATTTTTACCTCATAATTATTGCTCTCAATGCTTTTAAGCTTAGCATTATTTGATTCAACTTCTAAGAAAACAATGCCGTCTTTGATAAGCGTTTCAATGCTAGCTTCCAAGGTCATTTTATCACTTTTATGCCGGAATCTTTTTTGTAAGGCCACGGGCTATGGCCCCATTGAATCAGCAGGTCGACTTTCGGCCTGATTTTGTCCAGATTAGGAATATCGCATGCTCCGAAACATGAGCCGAGCCAAATCAGGACTTTCGCCTTTGTTTTCTCCTCGATTTCCTTGGCTATCTCGGTTGCGCATGGCTTTAAGCCGTCTGGAAGCTGAATGCAGACTAATTTTGCCTTTTCTTTTTTTATTATGGATACTGCTTTTTCAAGCTCCAAATCATAATCTGAAAGATTCATTTTATTAGATTAATATCAGCCTAAAAGGATTTTTAATAGTTTCCTTTGCTTCATTTATTTTTACTATTAGAATCAGAATAAAAAAGTAGGATCAGTACAATCTTTCAGAATGAGAAGTAACTCCGCCTGTTTGAGATTTTGTAATGTATACACCTATCTCTCTTCCAATAATATTTTTAGCTTCGCTAAATACATAAGGGACACCAGAATCCATAGGCTCAACTATCTCGGAATTGCCTCTGCTGTTTAAAAGAGTGTCAATGCTCTTTCCAATTTTAGTTATAATCCTTTTCATATCTTTTCAAAACAATGAATCTTTATAAAGCTTTCTATTTTTGTCACTGGGAAGTTGCAAATTTTAGGGCTTCTGGGCTTTCTGATTTGATTATAAAACTTGAATTTCTGGAAAATTTACCGACGATAAATTTTTCTTTGCCTTGCCAATTCCCTTGAAAATTGCTGATATAAGCCTTAGTTCTGCGAAAAGATTTATAAAGCCTGCCTGCTTATTTTTAATCGTCGGAGTTACCGACGCTAAAACATATTAAACATTAAAATGAACGCAGCTGCAGCTCAGGAAGAGAAGGAAAGGAAGGAAAAGGCCATCAGGGAGTATGGCGTTGAATCCATCAAGGTATTGCAGGGCTTGGAAGGCGTTCGCAAACGTCCTGCAATGTATATAGGAAATACAGGCAAGGAAGGCCTACATCATCTTGTTTATGAGGTTGTTGACAATTCGATAGATGAGGTTCAGGCTGGCTTCTGCAATGTTATTAATGTAATTATCAATAAAGACGGCTCTGTTACTGTAGAAGACAATGGCAGGGGCATTCCGGTAGAAAAGCATCCTGTCCATGGCAAATCAGGGCTTGAAATAGCGCTGACAATGCTTCACGCAGGAGGCAAGTTTGACCATAAGGCTTACCTGATTTCAGGCGGCTTGCATGGAGTCGGTGTTTCTGTTGTAAATGCGCTCTCAACAAAGATGATTGCCCAGGTAAAAAGAAACGGCAATGTCTATGAGCAGGTTTATGTCAAAGGCGGAAAGCCCCAAGGGCCTGTGAAAGTGATAGGAAAAACTCAGGACACAGGCACTACAATAACATTCTGGCCTGATGGAGAGATATTCTCAATGGTCAAATTTGACTATGAGATGCTAGAGGCAAGATTCAGGGAGCTTGCTTTCCTGAATTCAGGAACAAGAATAATATTAAAAGATGAGACAAAAGACAAGAAAATAGAATTCTTTTCAGAAGGGGGCTTGCTTGAGTTTGTAAAATGGCTCAATCGCTCAAAGAATGCCCTGCACAAGCCGGTTTATTTCAAAAAGGAGTTTGACAGCTCTGTGATTGAAGTGGCAGTCCAGTACAATGACGGCTATAATGAGGGAATTTTCGGTTTCGTCAACACGATCAATACAGTAGAAGGCGGAACTCACATAGTCGGATTCAAGACTGCAATAACAAGAGTGATAAATGACTATGCTGAAAAGAACAACATGCTCAAGAATATCAAGATAACAGGAGATGATGTGAGAGAGGGGCTGATTGCGATTGTGAACTTAAGAATTCCAAATCCGCAGTTCGAGGGCCAGACAAAGACAAAGCTTGGAAATTCTGAGATTAAGGGATTTGTGGACAGCATTGCGACAACTGCCCTTTCAGAATTTTTCGCTGAAAATCCCACCATTGCAAAAAAGATAGCGCAGAAGGTAGCTGCAGCTGCAGAGGCCCGGGAGGCTGCGAGAAAAGCCAGAGAGCTTGTCAGAAGAAAAACCGCAATGTCTATCGGAGGCCTGCCGGGAAAGCTCGCTGATTGTTCAAGCAACAAGCTTGATGAGACTGAGCTCTTCATTGTTGAGGGAGAATCCGCAGGCGGCTGTTGGGATGGAAAAACTGAAGTTGCTTTGATTGATGGCAGAAATTTATCTTTTGAAAATTTAGTAAAAGAAAATAAACAAGGAAAGAAAAACTTTTGCTATACAATAAAAGAAAATGGAAGTATTGGAATTGCGCGAATAGAAAATCCAAGAATCACTAAAAGAAATGTTGAAGTTATTAAGATTATTCTTGATAATGATGGAGAGATTATTTGCACTCCAGACCATAAGTTTATGTTGAGAGATGGAAATTACAAGGAAGCTAAAAATTTGGCAAATGAGGATTCATTAATGCCCCTGCATAGAAGAATCTCAAAGATTGGTGGAAGAATAACAATTGACGGCTATGAAATGGTATGGGGCCAGAATAAGACATGGGTATTTACGCATATGCTTGCAGATGAATATAATATTGAAAATGGAATTTATACAGCAGAACAGGGAGATGCAAAGCACCATATTAATTTTAACAAGCTGAACAATAATCCTACAAATATTATTAGAATGCCTAAAGAAGAGCATCTAATTCTTCATACACAACATTTGGATAAAACTCTCCATAGTGAAGAATCAAAAGAAAAGTCAAGGCAAGTGCATCAAACTCAAGAATATATTGAAAAGATTAAAGAATGGGCGAATCAGCCGGAAATAAAAGAGATGCTTTCGCAAAGAGCAAAGGAGCAATGGGCAGATGAAGATTATAAGGAGTTCATGGTTAAAAAATTCAAAGAATTCTATGAAAGTAATGAAGATTATAGAAACAAGAATAATGCACTGCTTAATGAACAACAAAAGAAATATTGGCAGAATCCTGAAAATAGACAAAAAGCTGCTGAAAAAGTGAAAAAGTTCTTTGAAGAAAATCCTGAAGCAAAGGAATATCTTTCTAATCTTGCAAAAGAGCAGTGGAGTGATGAAACTTTAATAATGTGGAGAAGACAGAAAACAAAGGAGCAATGGACTCCGGAATTTAGAGAGCAGAGGTATATTTCATATAATAAAACTTATTATGACAAAACAATGAAGTTAATGAAAATAACTTTAGAAAAATTTGGAAATCTTGATAATTTTGACAAAATGAGAGTAGAAAATAAAGATAAATCAATTTTAAGCATGAAAACTTTCTGTTCAAGATTCTTTAACAATGATTCTAAAAAAATGTTAGAATCAGTTAAGAATTGGAATCATAAAATAAAAAGAATTGAATTTTTGACAGAAAAAATAGATGTCTACGACTTGGAAGTTCCAAAAACCCATAATTTTGCCCTTGCTTCAGGAATATTTGTGCATAACAGCGCCAAGCAGGCTCGTGACAAGGAATTTCAGGCAATTCTGCCATTAAAAGGAAAAATTTTGAATGTTGAAAAGGCAGCGCCTACAAAAGTATTCAGCTCAGAGGAAATCGTCAATCTTATAACTGCAATCGGCACCGGGACAGGAGAGACATTCACAATAGACAAGCTCAGATACGGTAAAATCATAATCATGAGTGATGCTGATGTTGACGGCCAGCACATTAAAACACTATTATTGACATTATTCTTCCGTTATGTCCCCCAATTGATTGATGCAGGAAGGATATTTGTCGCAGTTGCCCCATTATACAGAATAAAGAAAGGGAATGAGAGCTATTATGTTTACAGCGAGGATGAGCTGAAAAGAAAAATTGAAAGGCTTGGTGGAAAGCCAGATGTCCAGAGATTCAAAGGACTCGGAGAAATGAACCCGCAGCAATTATGGGATACAACAATGAATCCTAAAGAAAGAAGCATGAAGAAAGTCACAGTGGAAGACGCTGTTGAAGCAGATAACATATTCAGCATGCTTATGGGCGATGAAGTGGGCCCAAGGCGTGAATTCATTGAAGAGCATGCGAAATACGCTGAGCTGGATATATAAAATGGAAAACGTGATGATAGATACATCGAAGATTATCGGAGGGATTGAAAAGAAAATAGCGGATAAGAAAGAGGCAGTCATAATCCTGGACAAAAAAGACCGTTCAACACTGGTAATCAAAGATATTATTTTAGGTTATTACGGAAAAAAAATAGAAGTCAGGGAGGATGAAAACTATTATCATTTAATTTGCAGGAAATAAAATGGCAACTGAAGTAATTGAACTAAAAGTAAAAAGCACAAGCACTGAAAACGGTTCAGAACTGGAAAGAATAGCGATTGCATGCGTAAATGCAGGATGCGTCCTCCGGGACAAGAATTATGGAAAATGCATGATAACTAACAGGGATAAAAAATGCAATTATCATCTTCAAGATAATTATGGCTGGACTTGTAGTTATGAAAACAAATAAAAAAATCTGAAAAAATGAAAAATGGCAAGTGCAATTGACCCTAAAGAGCAGGAGAAGAAAATGCAGAATGAAAAAGGCATAGTGGAAGCTGAAATCTCTGCTGAGATGAGGGAGGCTTACATAAATTATGCCATGAGTGTCATCGTAGCAAGGGCGCTGCCAGCTGCTGAAGACGGCTTGAAGCCTGTCCAGCGTAGAATTCTTTACGCGATGAATGCGATGAGCCTTGATTACGGAAAGCCCACCAAGAAATGTGCAAGAATTGTAGGAGACACCATGGGCAAGTTCCACCCACATGGAGATGTATCAATCTATGACTCTTTGGTAAGAATGGCCCAGGACTTTTCATTAAGATATCCTTTAGTTGACGGCCAAGGTAATTTTGGAAGCGTGGATGGAGACCCTGCTGCAGCAATGCGTTATACTGAAGCAAGACTTGCAAAAATTTCTGGCGAGCTATTAGAAGATATTGACAAAGAGACAGTCAAATTCCGCCCAAATTTCGATAACAGTGTGGAAGAGCCAGATGTGCTGCCTGGAAAACTGCCAAATCTATTACTGAACGGGGCGCAGGGAATTGCGGTAGGCATGACCACCAATCTTCCGCCTCATAATCTTACTGACACGGCCAATGCAATCATAGAATACATTGAAAAACCAGATGTCAAGATTGAAAGACTGATAGGCATAATCCAGGGCCCTGATTTCCCGACAGGCGGGCAGATTAGCAGAGCGGGAATTGAAGATTTATACAAATTAGGAAAGGGAAGCATCATAATAAAAGGAAAATTCACAACTGAAAAAATAAGATCAAAGGATGCGATAATCATTACTGAACTGCCTTATCAGGTAAATAAGGCTGAACTAATCAAAACAATCGCCGAGCTGATGAGAAACAAAAAACTGCAGGACATCTCGGACATCAGGGATGAATCATCCAAGGGAAAAATAAGGATTGTGCTTGAACTCAGAAGAGATGCAAATCCGCAATTCACAATAAATAATCTTTTAAAATTCACAAATTTCCAGACAAAGTTTGATGGAATAATGCTTGCTCTTGTAAACGGGCAGCCTAAACTGCTGAATCTGAAGGAAATTATTGCAACATATGTCCGGCACAGGCAGGATGTTGTGCTGAAAAGAACAAAATATGATTTTAAGGTTGCAAGCGAGAGACAGCATATTACTGAGGGGCTGTTGATTGCGCTGAAGGATATTGATTCTCTGGTTAACCTGATTAAAAAATCTGCAAACACAACTATTGCTTTCGAAAATCTGCAGGACAAGCTCAAGCTTTCAAAGAAACAGGCAGAGGCAATCCTTGACATGAAATTATCAAAGCTTACTCATCTTGAGATGGAAAAGCTCAAGGAGGAAAATGAAGAGCTCAAAGTGAAAATGAAGGAGCTGCAGAAAATAATCGACAGCTCTAAAGAGATTTTAGAAATAATCAGAAAAGAGGTTCTTGAGCTGAGAAGAGTGTACGGAGACAGCAGAAGAACCACAATCTTCGAAAGATTGAAAGAGATAACTGAAAAAGAGCTTATCATGAAGAAAGATGTAATTTTAACAATAACCCAGAAGGGATATGTAAAGAGAATGGACATCAAGGCTTATCAGGAGCAGAAAAGGGGAGGCAAGGGGGTCATAGGCGCTGACCTTGCGACAGGAGATTTTGTCAAGCAGCTGATGACATGCTCAACTCATGACACGCTGTTATTGTTTACATCAAGGGGAAGATTATACTGGCTCAAGGCTTATGAGATTCCTGAAGTGGCGAGATACGGAAAAGGAAGGCCTATTGTCAACTTGCTGAACATACAGGACGAGATAACAACTGTCATGCCAGTCAAGGAATTCAAAGGATCTTTAGTCATGGTCACTCAGAAAGGAATAATCAAGAGAGTTAACATGGAAATGTTCTCTAATCCGAGAAAAGGCGGGGTGAATGCGATTAATTTGAATGGGGACAGGCTGATTGATGTTGAATTGATTGAAGGCAATGAAGAGCTTATTCTGGCGACAAAGGAAGGCAATGCAATAAGGTTCAAGGCATCTGAAGTCAGGGAGATGGGCAGGAATGCCTATGGCGTTACTGGCATTAAATTAGAAAAAGATGATATTGTTGTAGGAGTCGCAGTCATAAATCCTGGAAAAACAAAAGACATCACTATCCTGACAATAACTGAAAACGGATTCGGCAAGAGAACAAGCGTTGATGAATACCGGCTGACAGGAAGGGCATGCAAGGGAGTCATAAATATCAACACTTCAGAGAGAAATGGAAAAGTCGTGGGAATAGAGATGGTTGATGACAAGGATTCAGTGATTGTGACAACTGGAAAGGGCATTGTAATCAGGGTCAGCATGAAGGACATAAGGGAGATGGGCAGGAACACTCAAGGAGTTAAGATAATCAAGGCCACAGGCGACAAGGTCACTTCAGTCACCAAGGTGCAGAGGACTATTGAGGGCGAAGAGATAGATGAATGAAAATGATAAAGAAAAAAAGATGCCCGGACTGCAAAAAAGAATTTGATTTTGACACACTTGCAAGATTTCCAAGAAAATACTGCACTAAATGCTCTGCAGAAAGAAAAGAGGCATATAAGCATATTGCCGATATTAAAATTGAAGACTGTGTAGATTAGATATATCAATAATTCTGAATTAAACGATTTGACGTCACTTCTTCAGTCTGCCTTTTGGCTTGCTTCTTTTTCTGAACCAATTCATCAGAAATAAAATTCCTATAAGAAATGCAGGCCCGGCAATTGTTAGAGACCAAGACAACATATACCATTCTAATGGGGTGCTCATCAACAATCTAATAATACTTAAAATAATATATAATAATCCAGCTGAAATAAATGTAATTGCCCCGACTAATTCATGCTTCCAAGATACGATTACAAGAACTAGTAAAATTAATGCAGGGATATTATGCATAAACAGTCCTAATATTGTTCCCCAAAACCCTAATTTCATGTCAAAAACATCCAATGAAAAGAGCATTAAGAATAAAATGAATACTATTGACAATATTCTTGGCGCCCAGTATACAAATTTGCTGATTCCCTTTTTCATATTTTGTTTTTTCCTTTATTGATATAACCGCATTTCTGACACATTGTACCATGAGATGTTTGTGTTATTCTGCTGCTTCTGCAATTAGGACATTTTTTCATATTTTTCTCAGGCAAACCTTTTATTTAAATCTGTTTTTTAATTAACAAGAGTATTCTTTACTCTTTTAGATTTTAACAAGTAGAGCAACATTAAAGCCATAATTAGAACATTAACAAAAATAATAATTAAATTTTGCACTATCTGCACAGTTTGATCTGGGAAGTAAATAAGCCAGGAGACTAAATAATACCATATCACAAACAGGGTTCCGGCAATAAATGAATAAATATATCCTTTAATTGCTGACTTCTTTTTCTTAAAAATCATGAATATGGTTATCCAGATGAGTGTGGAATAGACCAATAAAAGGACTGCAGAAATTAAGATGCCCACTTTAAATTGTGTTATAATTGAGGCTAGCTTTTGAATTAATAGAGCTAAGTTGGATATTGCAGACAAAATGCACAATAACAAAACCACTAAAAGCCAGCCCCCTATTCCATCTGGTCCTTTCTCTTTTTTGCCCATAT
>Ga0315289_10012966_pt1 | contig 11701 bp, 7 predicted proteins | sample YL17G11_40_MG_FD_203452 | JGI IMG/M metagenome (GOLD analysis project Ga0315289, IMG submission 203452) | Sediment microbial communities from Yellowstone Lake, YNP, Wyoming, USA - YL17G11_40 | ecosystem: Environmental > Aquatic > Freshwater > Lake > Sediment | place: USA: Wyoming | collected... | reverse complement strand
CACTCACCCCTGGCGACCTGCGCAGGCCAGCCTGGGGTAACCCTCAAGAAGAGCCGAGTGCGGGAAAGCCGCACGCTCGGATCTGTGAGGGCGAAAGCCGAATGGCTGAGCTACTCGACCATACTCCCAGACGGCGAGTGCTGACACAACCAGGAGGTGCTTTGGGGGGCTCTGGCCCATGGCAGACCGCGCCGTCCATGGGTGACCTGGGCTCACTCTCGTGACCGCGTCCGGCCCTGGGGACCACCGCCTCGCTATAGCTGAGCCTGGCGTTCCGCGCCGCAGCCCTGCGCTCTGTCGCGACGCCGGGGAACAGAAGTGAGAGAGTCGCTTAGCAGCTCTGCGTGGAACGACCTGCAACAGCGTCGCGGCGAGATGCGGCGCAGCACAAAGCCCGCCTCCGACTTCGGAGACGGGCTTGGGGTCGAGGACGAATGCCGAACCTCTCAGCAGTCACTCCCGCCCAGACAGGCGGCATAGCTCGCCGGGGCGTCCCCCCGAGCCCGACGAGGTTCGGATTTCAGAACTGCTGGCTCCCCGAGAACCCTCCAAATCCGAGCTTTCTGGCCCGCGCTCAACGTGCCCGTCTTCGTCGCTCCCACGGCTTCCGGCAGCCGCCTTCCTGCCGCGCCTCGCTACCGTTACGCCTTCGATCCACGCGCTCTGATCCCCGAACCTGAGCCCGTGCCTTTCCCGAGAGAGACGGCTCTGCAGCGCGCACACCGTTACCAGGCCATGCTGGACACCGGACAGGTCAGGACCAGGGCCGAGCTTGCCAGACAGCTCGGATGCTCAAGGGCGTGGGTCACGAGGGTGTTGGGTGCGAGTTACTGAGCTCCTCAGGGATACGGGAACAGCAGACATTCCCGTTTGTCTGAGGAGGCACGCAAGGGCCATTGGTTCGCCGGGGGGGACGGCCCGGAGCCTCGGGTGTGGCGAGTGCCGAAGACCACCCATACCGGCCGGAGCTCCAGACATGGCAGCAAGCGCAAAGACGAGGGGGGTGCTCGTATTGTTCCCCGCCATCCTGTTGTCCGTCGCCGGCCAGCCCCAGCCGGGTGAGATGGGCGGGTACCTGCTCGTCGATCAGGAGAGAGTGCCGGAGACGTACGACGCCGGCTTCTCCATGTACGTGGCGGCCTGGCCTCTGCTGCGGGAGTATCCGGGGCACCGCTTTCAGACGGGCCTGTTCGGCACCTGGATGTTCGCCCGGTACGACGGTCCCGCTCCGGACAAGCTGTACTCGGACATCGAGGGCGGCCTGGGCTGGTGGCGTGACACGCGCTTCGCCACGGAGACGCCGAAGTTCATCATGGGTGGCGTGGCCCTGAACTTCGTGGAATGGGCCAACGGCCCCGGAGCCGGCAGAGGCCGGAACTGGGACGACCCGAAGGGCCATTACGGTGTGGCCCAGCTCAGTCCCCGGCTGCTCTGGCCGCCGGACGGGCTGAATCTGGCGCAAGGTGCCTGTGGGGAGTTGTTTGGCTACGGCTACCTGCCCCTGCCGCTCACCACGGCGAAGCCCACCACCGCGGGCCGGGACTTCCCGACGGGGGACAACTGCTGGACCCTGTTCGTGAACACGCGGAACTTCAAGGGCCCGGTTGCCTTCCTCACCCCGTTCTTCTGGTCTCGCCCGACGCTGGACAACCCTGGCCTGGCGGGCATGTTCCTGGACACCCGGCCGTCCCAGCCCAACCGCGCGCTGCAGATGGAGACCCAGTACGTCCCCTGCGTCCAGGCCATTGACGGCAGGGGGGAGACGTACGCCCGGATCGCCCCGACCTCGTTCCCCCGCGGGCCGGAAGGCTACTCGCCGCTCGTGCATCGCGTCACCTCCTACAGCAGGAAGGCGCTCTGGGAGGCGGTGAAGGCCTGGTTCGAGGGCGGCGCCCCGGCTTCCGGTGCCGTGGACCCCCTGGGAGCCCGCACGCACAACTTCACCGGACAGGGCGGGGCAACCTGGAGGATCTACACGCCTGATGTCCCCAACGAGAAGAGGGTGCCCGTCGCCTGGAGTTCTTTTGCGACGCCCATGGCCGCCGGTCCGGACACGTTCGGATATCGCTGGGACTACCAACTGGTTGCGCGGACCGACTCCAAGGACGGCCCGCTGGCGACCTTGCCCGAGTACTACCGGCTGGTCCGCGATGGCGGCAAGGGACCCGCGTGGGTGCCGATACGCCCGGAGGACGTTCCGGCTGAGACGGGCCTGGCCCAGGCGGCCTTCGATCGGCCCGAGGAGGGTCGCTCCGAACCCTACGTCACTCCGGAGGATGCCAACAGCTGCTGGAAGAAGCCCGGCCCCGTGGCAGGCCCCTTCCGTGCGGACCTGGGTGACGGCAGCGTGGTGACCTACTACTGGTACCGATTCGCCGACCAGCCTGCGTTGCTCAACGCCGATCTGACGGACGCAGAGCGGGAGAACCTCCAGGCACGGGTGGAGAAGCTCCACCGGAACTGGGGGATCGACCGCGACTACCTGGCGCCGCCCGCCATCGGGAAGCTGGCCGCTCTCGACCCGGCCCTGGTCGTGACCCCGCCCCCGGGCCTCGAAGCCGGCTACGTGCCGATCGTCACGCGCCAGGAAGCGAAGGAGTAGGCGGTCGTGCAGGCCGGCCATACAGCTATGCCGGGGTCTCAGGCGCCCCTGCCCGGTCTGTTTTGGGTCTACTCCCGCGGGACAGCGCTGGTTAAGAGCACCACGACAATGATCCAGATGGCAACCACGAACCAAAGAGCCGCCCGGGCGACGACGGCGTTAGCGGGCTTGTCCCTCCCGAGAACCCGGAGCGTCGGTCTGCCGGGCATTCGGCCACTACAGGACCGCAGGCGTTGGCTATGGAATGCGTTCCATACAGTGTGACCTTCGGCCGTTCAGGTGGTGCATTCCACCTTGCCGACTTACACCTGTGCACTCCTCGGCCTGCTGCTGTTCCCCTCCCGCAGTACCCGCTGCCGAATCTGCGCCCACCATCGCGTGTCGGTCTACACCCCTTCACCCCCGAGACCAGACTGCACTCGGCTCGTGTCTGGTGCGTCGCGGCCGCGAATCACCGAAGGCACTGTTGGTCCGCCCCGATGCTCCAAGTCGTGGGCTTCCGGCCCCCGCGGTCTAGCCCCATCTCCGGCAGGTACCAGGGCTCGCGGCTGAGGTCGCAGCCCCTACCTCGCAGGGCCGAGTCGGCCGTGAGGCGGTAGTCCTGGTCCTGCTCGGCGACGAAGCCCGGTGGCGGGCCGGTCACGCCATTGATGGAGTGCCCGTCGCAGTCCAGGTGTCCGTCTTCGTCCAGGAGGTACCAGTCACCCGTCGTGCTGCCGGGGCCATCGGTGTACGAGTAGGCTCGGGCATAGGGCGCCGCACCGGCGTAGGCATCCCAGTAACAGAAGCTCGGGGTCGCGCCCACATCAGCGCCCCAGTAGTTGTAGTCCGAATCCAGATGGAAGTCGTTGCCCCTGACGTACGTCGTCAGGAGGTTCGCTTTGTGGAAAGCCTTCCCGGTGTCCGGGCGGTACCCAATGCTGTTGCGTATGTGGACCACGACGCGCGTCTTGTCCTGCCAGCCGTCGGGGCCGACGTGGAAGTTGGCGTCGCGGTTGCCCACTGCGACGACGTTGGTGTAGAAGTACTCGGCCGTCCCTCCGTAGGCGTGGAAGCCCCCGAAGCTGTTGCCGACGGCAAGGCAGTTGGTGCAGTAGACCCGCAGGTTGTGCCTGAGACCCTCGCCGGCGTTGGCGCCGAAGCCGTCGCCGTTGCTGCGGCTCAGGCAGTTCACATAGCGGATGTCGTCGGTGCTGTTCTCCTCAGTGGCCTGGTACAGGCCGACGTCGTAGCCATCCCCCTCATTGTCGTAGGCCACGCAGTCCACGTAGCGCACATGCCGCGAGTTCACCAGCCAGAAGCCGATCTGGAGGTCGGTGCCACCGGCCTGCGCGCCAGGCTCATCCCCCAGGTCGTGCGCTACACAGCGGCGGAAGACCCCGTTGTTGCAGGGGTGCTCGCCGAAGTGGAAGCCGGCGTTGCCGGCAATGCCCTGGCCGTCGAGCTCGACCCCGGTCACGTCGTACCCCTCGGCCCAGTCCGCAGCGACGCCGCAATCGTGGAAGCCTGACACCAGCAGGTCCGAGAGTCTGGCGCCCCGGATCGGCGTCTCAGCGCTGCCGAAGATTGCCAGCGCGCCCTTGGGGCTGTTGCGGAACGCCATTCCACCTGGCCCGTTGCCGCGAAGCCAGACGTTGTCCACGTTGCGGACCAGCAGCTGGACCTCCCACTTGTCCAGGGCCAGGCCCGTGCCATCGAAGACGGCGGGCCCCCCTCCCCAGGAGGGGTCTCGCTCGATGATGATCGGCGCATCGGGTGTCCCACTCTCGTAGAAGTCGCTGTTGATGAGGACGGCTCCGCCCCCGCTGGCGTCCTGCATACAGCCGCCCTTCAGCCGGAGGGTCGTGCCAGGGGGCACAGGTCGGCTGCGAGCTACCACGGCGCCATGCCCGAAGTCACTGGAGACATAGTCGGACTGCCACAGGCTGCCTGTCCGTGTGCCCGGCAGATGGCGCCATGCCGTGTTCCGCGTCAAGCCATCGCTGGCGTCATTGCCGCCGGCGAAGTCTACGCAGTACACGGGTCGGGCCTCCGCAGGGGCACCCACGCCGGCGATCGCCAGCAGGACCATCGCGCCCAGTCGTCCCGGCAGCCGGGCGGCGCACGCGGGAGGCGTAACAGGCATGTCCTGTCCTCTCACGGCGCTCTCCCCTGCACCCGCTGGGGATTGGCCGGGAAGTTCATGGCGGCGGGGAGGTTGCCGGTGCTGAACTGCCGGCCCGGCCCCCCGTCCCCCGCCGTGAAGTCGAAGGGCACTCCGCAATCGCGGCAGTCATTGGCCCGGAACACGTTCCGGCTGACGTGTCCCTCAGGGTGCGCCTTCACCAAGAGCACCCCGTACTGGTTGCCCCGAAGGTCGTTTCCGGCCGCGGCGCCACTCATGTCCAGGCCAACGACGTTGCCCGATGCGCCGATGTGCGAGCCGTCGGCATTCGTAGCGGAGTACTGGTGTGCGTAGACCCTGCAGCCCACCTCGAAGCCGGACACGCGGTTGGCCCAGACCCGGTTGCCGTCGGCCTCCTCCAGGCTGAGGCCGTCGCTCACCGCCCGCCCCTCGCACACGTTGTCGTGGATGAGGATGCCGGTGGCCCGGTGGAGGATGATGCCGCGGCGGCAGTTGAGGAACCGGTTGTGGTCGATCTCGTGGTCGCGGTGGTAACCCTCGCGGCCATGGTACAGCTCCCAGAGCTTCTCATTGGAGAGCTTCTCAGCCGCGGCCGGGTCCATGCCGGGCAGCTGCCGGCAGGGCATGAAGGCGCCGTCCAGCCCGATGCCGACGGGGAAGCTGATGACGCGGTTGTGCCTGAACCGGATGCACTCGGAGCCGATGAACGTAGTCAGCCCGTTGTCCCAGGTGGTCGTCCCGTTCTCGCACAGGCAGTCGTGGACGACCCCGGCCTTGCCGATGACGCAGATGCCATCCCCGTTGGCAGTGTGCACCTGGCACCAGCCGATCTCGAAGCCCCGGGCGTAGTAGATGCTCGCGCGGAACTTGACCTCTGGGTCCTCGATGTCCGAGTCCCAGTGGCCGACGATCAGCGAGCTTTGCCGCGAGCCCATGGAGTGCACGCGCAGCAGCCGAAACCCCGTGCCGCCGCTGGCCCACAGGCAGACGCCGCCGATGCACCGGTTGTTGAGCTGCACCGCCTCGATGGTCGTGTTGACCAGCGGCACGCTCCGGTCCGTTCGGCTTCCGGACGGCAGGACGAGGACTTCGAAGCGCTGCTCGCCCCGCGTGCGCTCCTCAGCGGTGGTGTCGGCAGCGGCGGAAGGCATCAGGACCGTGGCGGGCTCGGCCCCGTGCATCACACCCTTCAGGTGAATGTTCGAGGGGACGTAGAAGCCGATGCGGCCCGTGTGCGACGGCTGCGGCTCATCGAACGTGTACTCACCCGCGTCCAGGCGCACCTCTCGCAGCCCATTCGCCGCCGCGAAGTCGAGGGCCGCCTGCAGGGGGTTCGGGCTCGTGGTGGCGCACCGGATCCCATCCTCGACCTCGGGAAGGTCAGAGCGGCAGAGCCGCCCTTCACTGCCCGCATACCCCACGCAGTAGACCACCGTCCCACTGGCGTCGAGCACATATGCCGCAGCCACTGCCGCCTCGCCCGCCGCCGTGCGGGGCGGAGCACCCCCCCGCCCGCCAGGATCACGGCGAGTCCCGCCATTCCCGTTGCATGGCATCCCATTGGCGAGTCACCTCAGACTCCGGCTACACTGCCTACCCCGTTGGTCAGCGCTCAGCGCTGCGGTGCAGCATGAGCACCCAGTCCTGTTCGTCCGGCGGCGCCGGCAGGGGCACCCCGCTCTGGTCCGCCTGGCAGGGCTCCTGGTTGACAGCGCTGAGCCAGCGGCCGCCAGCACCAGCAGCCTACCTGCAGCGAACCTCAGCTCCATCAGTGACCTGCCGCGGTTCCACCCGCGCTGCCGGCCTGCCCGTGCCCCGCCATCAGTCAACCTGCTTCCACATGCAGCGGATCTCCTTGTACCGGAAGTCCCACGTCGCATCGCTCACCGTCTCCGGCTTCCACGCGTAGAAGACGTAGAGCCAACTGTGCCCGTCCACCTGGGTCACGAACGCCTCGGGCACGTGGGATGACTCGCGACCCTCGGGGCGGATGCGCCCTCGCACCGTCCAGGTCAGTCCGTCGGGCGACTCGGCCAGTGTGATCTGCCGGCCGTCGCCGCCCATCTCGCCCGGGTACCCCGGCGCGTCGGAGAAGCTCAGGTAGCGCGTCCCGACCCTCGCCACGCTGGCGTTGGGCCAGTCGCGAAGCTGCGGGTGATCCCCGCGGTTGAGCACCCGCCACTGCTTGGGGTCCATGAAGTCGCCGCGGTTCTCTGCATACCCCAACGCCACGAACGTCCCCGGCAGCATGTAGTCGAACCACATCCGCCAGCGCCCCTGGTCGTACATCAGGGAGGGTCGGTGGTACGCCCCCTGGTAGCCCTCCGGGGTCTTGAAGATGCCTCCGGCCGCGTCCATGCGTACTTGGTACTCCTTGTCCCAGATCAGGAGGGGCTGCTTGCTGCGCTGCCAGTGGATCCCGTCCCGCGACCGCGCCCCCATGACGCAGGAGATGACCCACATGTGTTGCGGCGTGGTCTCCGCGTGGGACTCGAACCACACGCTGGAGAACGCCATCGTGTACCAGCCGTCCCTCCACACCACCGAGGGATCGCCCGCGATCGCCTCCTCGAAGCCCGCATCCAGTCCCGACACCACCGGCACCCACAGCTTGGGGTCACCCGTAGTGTCCCAGATCGGCTCGCCGTCGCCGCCGCTGCCCGCATAGACCTCCCACTTCCGCAGGTCACGCGAGCGCGCGTGGAAGACGGCGTCCCCGAGGAACCGGCCTCCCCACGGGTTACTGTCCTGCACCGCGTAGCCGAACAACCACATGCGAAAGGGGTAGGCGGCATCGGGCACCTCCACCACCCGCGCGTTGTACAGGTTGTGGAAGGGCCCGAGGATGGCCTTGTGGTCGAAGCGCCACTCCCCCGTCAGGTCGGTGAGCCGGTCGCCCGAGGCCGGCGCCGCGATCTGCCCTGCGCAGGGAGCGCCCAGCGCGAGCAGGCAGAGCACCTGCCACGCAGGTGTTGGTCTCATGGCGTCACCCATTGCCGGTCGCACGTCACCCCGCGTCGCCGGGGTTCGCGCCCGGCCCTAGAGAACGCGGCGCTGTGGACTGCTGCCACGGCGGCATCCGGCGGGGTCGGCGACCCCGCCACCACCACCCGCAGGCTTTCACCGCCCCAGACTGCGCTGCATGGAGTCGAGCCATTCCAGATACGAGCCGTCTTGAGGCACCAAGCCGACATCCCCAGGCACAATGCCCTCATGCGGACCAACTCCCGGGCAGAACACCTCGTGGATGGAGTCCAGGTGACCGGAACCAAACTGCCGGTTCGGCGCCGTGCTCTTCCGCCCATTCATCCCAGTTGTCGATCAGCGCCAACGGCGCTCCGGGAGGCGCGGAGCCCGTGCGGTCAACGAGGCCCGGTGCCGACGCTCGCATCTGCATTGGGCGCGCCGCCCCCTTTGGAGCCACAAGGGAGCTGCCAGACCCTCAAGCCACCAATCGCCCCCATGACACCCAGACGCCCATCACACCGGGCCGGCATGCTGTAGCACTGCATCAGCACATCGTCCAGGTAGAACTCCACCAGCGAGTGCTTCACCAGCAGGCGGAAAGGGCATCTGGCCGGGAAGTCCATCTCCCGATCGACTTCCTCATCGACAGTAACCGGGCCACCGTCGGCGTTCAACACGCCGATGCGGGTGAGCCCCTTTGGACCGACCAGGATCTGCACGCCGTCGCCGTCCCGCGTGCCTAGCGAAACGCCCGTTGGCGTATCGTCCGCCGGCAACGCGACCCTTCCCTCGACGATGACCCCCGCCGTGGCGTCGAGCTTCGCACCCAGCGGACCATGGACGAGCGCCGCGTCACGCTTCAGCGCATTGTTGCCCTCCCACCAGCCAAGCCGCAGCGTGCCCTGTTCGTCGACGACCGCCCGTTTGAGGGGCGCGAAGTAGACCTGGCCGTTCCGCATCCGCGAGTGGTGGCTCACCAGCACCCCACTGGGCGTGCGGAAGAACCGCGCGAAGTAGGTGTGCATCCGGCTCTGGCCGGCGAGAAGGTTGAAGTTCCTCTCGGCAGGCGCAAATGGACCTCGCGGCGCATCCGCGACCAGCGTCCGCATGCCCCCTCCTGAGCCGAGCATGAGATAGTACCGTCCACCGATCCTCTCGACAGCCCCCGCCTCGCCGTGGGGCGATCCTTCAGCAAACCGCGGCGGCTCCAGCGCCTCCCATGTCACCCCGTCCAGGCTCTGCCCGAAGCCGACACCAGGGCCATGCTGAGGATCGGCCGTCCAGTACCCATATAGCCCGCCCTCGGCGCGAGGGATGGTGTAGATGCAGTCCCAACGGCCACCCTCCCTGTACCATCGGGTGTCCTGCACGAACTCGCAGGCATCATCCAGGCGGTGCCAACTGACAAGATCCGCCGACTCCGCGAAGAAGATCGTCTGTCGCGGGCCCCTCCACTCCGAGAAGTTCATGATGAAACGCTTGCCATCGCCGGGCGCCGACGCGGCCCAGGTTGAGCCGGTGCCCATCCACTCCACACCCTCACGCTTGCGGAGCACGGGTCCCAACTCCTCCCAGTGGACGCCGTCGGGCGAGCGGGCCTCCGAGATGTTGTCCCACGACGGCCCGCGATTGGCCAGGTAGTAGAGGTAGTACGTGCCCTCGTGCAGGTAGAGCCATGTGTCCCACATGTTGCCCGTCCCCGAATCCAGCGCCTTGTAGAACATGAGCTGGTTCTCCGGGTACTCCTTTGCGCACACCATATACGCACCGGTGCCGTTCAGCTTGAGTGCGCCGTTGACGACGGTTGCCCCGCCCCGTAGTTGGCCTTCGGGGAAGTTGCCGACAAGGTCCGTGGTCGAGCCGTCATCGAACGTCCACCAGCCGAACGGTCTGGGATGGGACCCAATCCCCAAGCGCAGCCCGGCGATCTGCTGTCTGCTCAGTGCGACATCGTAGATCCGGGCTTCCTCGACCTCTCCCGCCAGCGGCCCGATGGCCCCCATGCCGCCGAGATAGCGGAGGCCGATGAGCACGGTCGCGTCCAGACCGAAGGGCTGCACCGCCTCGATCGGGTAGGACGCGTACGGAGCGCTGTTGCGGCAGATGCTGACGGTCTGCCCCTTGTAGGTGACCGCCATCTGAACGAGGTCGCCGGGCCCGGCGACCTCCACGGGGTAGGACGCTTGGTCTCTGGGTGTACGGCGGAGGAAGTCGCTGCCCGCCATCCAGCGGCCGCGCTCGACCTCGCCGAAGACGATGGCGTCGAAGTGCTCGTCCTCGTCAAACAGCGTCAATGCGCTGCCGCCCTGCTGCTCGGCGTTGGCCAACCGAACCCAGGCCACGAGTGTCTTGTCGGTGATCACGGTCTTGGCCGCCCAGGCTCCGGTGCCCAAGGCGGACATGACCACGCACAACGACACGAGCGCGTGACTTGCCATGGCGTTGGTCGCCTCCCGTTAGGCGGAGCCTGCCATACATGCCTTCGTCGGTGCGCTACCAGCGCCCTGCGTCAGCAGGAGGCCTCCGCGCCATTCGCCGCAGTGCGCACAGCGGTCCCGCAGCCAGACCGTCCAACGGTCTGAGCGCTCTGTCCTTAGGGCACTGCAGCCAACGGGTGTCGGTTGATCGCAACCTTGAGCGACGCCATCTCGATGTGCAGGTAGATCGCCGTGCTCTCGAGCGACGCGTGCCCGAGCATCTCCTTGATGCTCATGAGGTCGCAGCCGTTGCAGAGAAGCAATGAGGCGAAGGTGTGCCTCATCGAGTGGACGGTGAGGCCGGGCCTGATGGTGCCCGCGTTGAGAAGTGCCTTCCGGAACAGCGCCTGAAGCCCGTGGCGCCCTAGCCGCTTGCCCGTCAGCGTGGCGAACAGGCCTTCGTGTCTGCACTGCGGTCGGAACTCCAGCCAGTCCTCAACCGCTGAGATCGCCTCCGGAGCAAGCGGCACCATCCTCATCTTGCCGCCTTTCCCTCGCCTTACCCGCAACCAGCCCTGCCGCAAGTCGACATCGTCCAGCTCGAGCTCCAGCAACTCCTGCCGCCGCAAGCCAGTGTAGAGCAGCAGGCTGAGGACCGCGCGGTCTCTGAACCCGAGCATGGTGTAGTGGCTCTGGTAGGCAGCGTCGAGCAGTCGACGGCATTCCTGCTCCGTGAGGGTGACAGGGAGCTTCCGTGCCTTCTTCGGGCTCTTGATCCTGACGGTGGGGCTGGTGGCGAGGTAGTCGTTGGTGACCAGGAAGCCGAAGAACGACCGAAGGCAATTGATGCGTCGCGTGATCGTCGGCGGCTTGAGACCTCGTTGGGCCAACGCCGCAACGAACGCGCGGATATGAGAGGCCTCGATCTCAGCGACCCTCAAGGAAGCTGCTCGGGTCGCCTGGTGATCGATGAACTGGTTGAGATCGGATCGGTACGCAACGATGGTGAGGGGGCTGTAGCCTCGCTCGGCACTGAGGTGACACAGAAAACGCTCTCGAACTTCCTGCAGAGTCATGCCATTCCCACTCCTTACTGTAAGTGGTTATGGCCGTGGTCTACCTGGGAATCCGCGAGAGCAGATGGGGGCTATAACAGGGTCGTTATGGCTCGGCGAATGAGCACATAATAACCTCGCTAGTGCTCAAACAGGTGGAGAGTGGGCCTATAAGCCGAATTCCGTTACCGCTTTTCGGCTCTTACAGGACCACTTCCGGGTCGTTGGGGTCTGTAACTCCGCAACTGTTACCCTTCGGCACCGGGCGGCTGGTGCGGCGGCACGCGATTCGGCGCCGACCCCCCCGTCACCTTCTTCGAGGCGACGCGTCGGCATGCGGGGGGTGGTATCCCCGTGACCGCGTGCGCTGCCCCTCCCCTCACTCTCGACACGACGCTCATTCCCCGCGACCTCCGCGACGTTCCCCGTTGGGTTGCGTGGCGGTACGAGCCACGCGACGGCAAGCCGACGAAGGTGCCTTGCTCCCCGCTCACGGGTGAGCCTACTGACGTGACGAAGCCCGAGAACCATGTGC
>Ga0315289_10012964_pt1 | contig 11703 bp, 8 predicted proteins | sample YL17G11_40_MG_FD_203452 | JGI IMG/M metagenome (GOLD analysis project Ga0315289, IMG submission 203452) | Sediment microbial communities from Yellowstone Lake, YNP, Wyoming, USA - YL17G11_40 | ecosystem: Environmental > Aquatic > Freshwater > Lake > Sediment | place: USA: Wyoming | collected... | reverse complement strand
CCCCATGGGAACCCTGAACCATGCGCTCAGCCATTCGCGGCGTAATGCAGCGGCGAAGATCAAAACCAACCGTTATGACCGGAGGCAGAGCTGGAAATATATCTGGGTCGTTTTCTTTCTCCTGGCCTCGGTTCTGGGGCTTCAGATAGTCGGGTTCCTCGATCCTTTTTCGGTACTGATCCGTTCCTTTGCCCTGGCGGTCAATCCCGTTTTCAACTGGCTGGTCCGGGCCGTTGTTCTCCCACTGCTCGCTCTTGATTGGCAGCCGGTCACCGCAGTTGTCGGACCGGTGTTTTCTTTTATGCGCACGTACATTCTTTCCTTCGAGCAGCCTTACTTCTATCAGGGTTTGCTGATCGGGCTTATTTTTACCGGCATAGCAATTTTAAACCAGGTGAGGCGGCGTTTCTGGTGCCGATTCCTCTGCCCCCTGGGGGCGCTTCTTGGCCTTTTGTCCCGCTTCTCCTTCCTGCGTCTCACAGTCGATAAAGATACCTGCACCGGCTGTCTCGCCTGCCTTAAGAACTGCGAGGGTGCCTGCGAGCCGCAGTCCAGCGAGAAATGGATCCGCAGCGAATGCCTTCCCTGCTGGAATTGCGTGGAAAGCTGTCCCCACGATTCGATAAAAATCTCGCTCGCTATGCCCAGCCGGGCTGACACCGCGGTGGACCTGACTCGCCGGCATGTTCTCGCTTCCCTGGGAACCGCGGTGGGAGCAGTGGCCCTCCTGCGGATCGATCCGCGCAAGGTCTCCCCGGCAAAATCCACCGCTGCGGTCAAGGAATCGAGGAGGTTCAACCCGGCGCTGATCCGCCCGCCCGGAGCAGTAGAGGAGAAAGAGTTTCTGGAAAGATGCGTTAAGTGCGGCGAATGCATGAAAGTCTGCATCAAGAACGCCATCCATCCCACGCTTATGGAGGCGGGCCTGGAAGGGTTCTGGACCCCTTATCTCAAGATGCAGCTAGGCTACTGCGAATTTAACTGTACCCTCTGCGGGCAGGTCTGCCCCACTCAGGCCATCAAGAAGCTGAACATGGAGGAAAAGCATCAGACAAAGATCGGCCTCGCCTTTTTCGATAAAAACCGCTGCATTCCTTATACCTTGGGCCGAAGCTGCATAGTCTGCGAGGAAGTATGTCCGACGCCCAAGAAGGCGATCTGGTTCGAAGATATCGAGGTTACTGCGCCCGGAGGCGAGCGTGTGGTGGTCAAGCAGCCGAGGATCGATCCCCATCTTTGTGTGGGCTGCGGCATGTGTGAATATGTATGTCCGCTGGTGGACAAGCCGGGAGTATATGTAACTTCTATCGGCGAAAGCCGCAGTGTCAACAACCAGCTTCTTCTCGATGTTTACGGGGCGGGCGAAGGCGCGGTATGAGGTTTTAACCGCCAGGGCGGTGCGGCTGCCAAAGAAATGATTTGTGGATGACGGCGGTGGTTTTGAGTGAACGGGAAGGTTACCAGCCGCCCTGGAAAATCCGGATTTCGGGAAAGGAGGTGGCGATGGATAAAAGCTTGGAGAAAAAGGCTAATGAGGGATGGGAGCGGCTCCTCGCCATCCTGAAAGCAATGGAATCGGTAGTGGTGGCTTTCAGCGGCGGAGTGGACAGCACTTTTCTGCTCTATGCCGCCATTAAAGCTCTCGGTCAAGACAAGGTCCTGGCGGTTACCGCCAGGAGCGGTTCCTATCCCGAACGCCAGTCAGCGGAAGCGATAGAATATGCGAGGAAATTGGGGGCCAGACATCTGGCTATCGAGAGCGAGGAGCTTGATATACCCGGGTTTCGGGACAATCCCGCCAACCGCTGTTTCCTTTGCAAGACAGAGCTGTACAACAAGCTCCTGAAAATAGCCGAGAGGGAAGGGTACAGACAGGTGGTCGACGGTTCGAATGGCGATGACTTGAAAGATTTCCGCCCCGGCATGAAGGCCTTGAAAAATCTCGGCATTCCCACCCCGCTCGTTAAGGCCGGACTCACCAAAAAAGAGATACGCTTCCTTTCCAGGCAGGCCGGCTTGCCGACATGGAACAAACCGGCTTTTGCCTGTCTCAGCTCCAGATTCCCTTACGGGGTGAGGATAACGGATGAGGATCTGGCGAAAGTGGATGCGGCCGAATCCTTCCTTGCCGATCTGCACCTTGCCGGCTCGATCAGAGTCCGTCACCATGGAAACATAGTCCGTATCGAGGTTGATCCGGAAAACTTCCCTAAACTGGTCGATCCTGCGGTCTATCCGCGGGTGGTTGAGAAATTAAAATCCCTGGGCTACAAATATGTCACTCTGGATCTTCAGGGCTACAGGACAGGAAGCATGAATGAGGTTCTGCTCCATGCAAAGGATTCGGGCTGATACCAGGCCTCTGACCTGCAGATAAAGGGGACATCCGGTCATGACTTTGTCTGGGATTTTTCCGGATTTATTCGACGTTCGGAGCAGTATTTGATTTTATTCCGGTCGCCAGGAACCTTCCAGGTAGTTTTTTGTACTAGAAGTTGATATAATTAAATAAATTCCGGATACGATATTCTCTGTTAAAGTAAACTGGGTGCCAGGTTATGTTCCCGGTGTGTCTATATCTGGTTTCTGCTGTTTTTCTGATCTGGTCTGCTTATCCCTTGGCTGGTGAACCGGCGGACACTGTGGATTTTTCCAGGCTGCTTGTCCAGCCAGACACCCTGAGGATGAAAGTTTCCTCGATTATCCGCCTGGGCCTTGACCAGCTGGAACGAGACAATGATTCCCGGATGGCCAGGAAGACTTTGGAAAGCGCAATCGCTCTCAATCCCGATGACCCCCGGATTTATATCGGGATCGGACGCTCTTTCCTGGAAAGAAAGGCAAGGAAACTCAGGATTCTGGATATTATCGAAAGGCTTTTTGATAAGGACTATATTTCAAAAGCGATTGACAATTTCAATAAGGCTGTGGAGCTGGACGAAAAAAATTGGGAAGCCCATTACTGGCTGGCCACGGCTTACATGAGGCGGTTCGGCGATAAAGACCTGGACCGGGCGCTGGAGCACATGACTCTTGCCTATCAACTCGGGGGCCGGGACAGGAGGAATATACGCCTCAAGCTGGCCGCGCTGCACAAAGCTCTGGGCGATATAGACAACGCCGAGCAGATACTGGCCGAGATAGGGGGTCTTGAGGAAAGAAAGGTGGACCCGCTGGCCAATCTGGAACTGGCCAAAATCGAGATTTGCCGGGGAAATTACAGCCAGGGCCTGCGTTATTACTGGCGGGGACTGGAAGCGATAAGTACCGGTGAGGAACTGAAGGCATATTACGACGATGTGGCCATTATTGCCACAGTAAAAGAAAAACAGAAGTTCACCGCTCTTACCCCGGACAGCACCTTGCCTTTTTTCCGCTCCTTCTGGTTGAAAAGAGACCATGAAATGGGGCTTTCGCCGGGAATGAGGCTGATACAGCATTACCACCGACTTAACGCCGCCGATTCCCTCTACAGAGTTCCTTTCGCTGTCCGGAATCCGGCGATTAGTCCCGCGGCTCCTTTTTATCCCGAGGTAGCGACCCCCTATGATGACCGGGGGATAATTTATATCAGACACGGTTCGCCGGATCAGACAGTAAGCTATTTGTCCGACGGAATGCATCCCAACGAAACCTGGATTTATCACCGCGCTCAGCACGATTTCATCGTTCATTTTGTCGCTCTTTTGGGCAACAGCGAATATCAACTGGTGAGCACCCTGGATGCGGCCGTAAAGAATTCCCGGGGTCTGAGCAACGACCCGGAAAGCCTGGCCTATCCCAGCAACTCAGAGGAAGCCGTGCGCCTGGGGTGGATAAAAGAGCTTTACAGCTCCCGGTTCGAGGTTGGTAACGGCATCTATGCCCGTCTGTACGACCACCCCGAGGATCCGTTTCTCCGTATGGAGGAATATGATCGTAACACTATGGACATTCTCACCGCTCTTAAGACTGAGAGTTCCGACAACATGTACAGTCAGCACCTCACCTCTTTTTACGACATGGTGGAATTCCGCGGAAACAACCAGGAAAAAAGCATTCTGGAATTTTTCGCCGGCGTACCGGGTCGGGAAATTTCTTACGACATAGAGAAAGAAGGTTATTCGTATAATATCTCTTACCAGCTGGCGATCTGTTCCAGCGATTGGAAACAGGTAGGGCAGCTCAACCGGACTGAGCACTTCCAGACCAGGATCAATCCTCACGACCTGATGGATAAATTGGTGGTGAGTTTGGGAAGCATGGAATTGGCTCCAGGTTACTATTACTATTTCGTGAAGATCCGTAACGGGGAGGCCATATCCAATTTCAACGGTAATTTAAAAGTTGATTCGTTCGCCGGGGATTCGCTCCAGATCAGCCAGATAATTGCTGCCCAGAACATTGTCACTTCAGCCGCCGATTCGAGTAAATTCAAGCGTTATAACCTGGAGGTGCACCCGAATCCTTCCCGGGTCTACCATCCTTACGAAAAAATGTATGCTTATCAGGAAATATACAACCTGAAACCGGATATCGAGGGTAATTTAAAATACAGAATGACTTACACTATTTCCTCGATAAAGAGGGTCCGGAATATATTCGGCCTGCTCTTCGACTCTTTCAAAACCATTATGGGTTCCGGTCCAGTCCAGGAGAGAGTTGTGCTGGCTGTGGACAAGAAAAAAGTCCCGGCTGCGGAAAAGATGGTAAATGAAGACGTGGCCATTGATATTTCGGATAATCCGGATGGCCTGTACGAATTGTCTATCAAAGTGGAAGACCTGAATGATTCCGGAAAGGTTTTTCAGCGTAACACTCGCTTTATTGTGCGGAGGTGAGCCCAATTTTTTCAGCAGATCCACAATTTTTTATCAAGATACGGCATACTGATTTCATAATCCTTGGGTAAATAGCATTAAATAGAGGCAAAATAAAATACTTGTATCCAGAAGAGAAAAAGATGACTAGACTACAGATATTGACCTTGCTTTCGGTTTTGGCCTTTTTCCCCCTGGAATTGCCGGGCCAGGAACTCAGTTCCTTTAGGAATGATATCCCTTTCGGCGTGAGGATGTGTTTTTTTAAGGGCTCCAGTGACAGTATCAGGTGTCTGGTTACGGTGACCGTGGAAAACGAGAATCTGCTTTTTTACCGCGGTGATGACTATTACGAGGCCCACTACGAAACCTTCCTCAGCATACGCGAGACACAGTCTCATTATCATGTGCGCGGTGACTGGGATAAAAGGGTACGCGTGCCCAATTACGATGAAACTTCTCTGGCTTCGCACTTCGATCCCTTGGAGAAGGATATGAACATCCTTCCAGGAAAATATGAAGGATTTGTCGAAGTCAAGGACATGCAGGCCAATACTTTTGGCAACGGCCGGATTTCCGTGGTAGTGCCGGATTTCCACAAAAATCTGCCTAAGTTAAGCACTGTAATGTTTTACGATCCCGGAGAGATCAGCAAGGACAGTATGCCGCCTGTGCCCTATTTCGATGAAACAGTCCGGGCCGCATCCTTGAAATATCCGGCAGGTAAACCTATATTCATCGTGGTCGATGTTTATGCCGATTCCATGTCCAGGCCGGACAACTGGAAGTTGTCAGCAGAGGTGGTCAAGGAGCTTATGGTTTTCCCGCAAATTGAACAGCCGCTCAATGACGGAGTTTACCAACAGCGCAGACTGTTGAAAATTCCCACTGGAACTATGGGCCTCGGTTCCTATCAGATCGAGGTTAAACTCAAGGATAAAGCGAACAATACTATGGCCCGGGCCAGTTCCTTCAACTTCCGGATCACAAAAAGCGCGGAATGGGTGGATCAGAACTACGAGACAGAGATTCGCTACTTGAAATATCTGGCCTCGGAAGCGGAGATGAAACGCCTGCTTGCTGTCCCTGAAAAAGAGCGCGCCGCTGCACTCAAGGCTTTCTGGGACAAAATGGATCCGGTGCCGGCTACGGCAATAAACGAGCTGAAAGTCCAATACTTCGAGCGGATAGATTACGCCAACAATCACTTCTCCACGGAACAGAGAGAGGGTTGGGAAACCGATATGGGTGAGGTATATATCATGCTCGGGCCTCCTACGGAAATATATGGCAGCCGCCTCAACCAGATCTGGGTCTATGAAAGGGAAAACCTGGTGCTCTACTTTTTCAACCATTCTTTGCGCGACCGCTCGGATTTTGACGAATATATCAGGCTAAGGCGCTGGTGGCGGGATTCGGGAGAAAGTTCAGAAAAATAAACCTCGGGAAGGAATCATTCAATTCCAAAGCAGGAGTAAGTGGTTTATGGGCCGCAAACTTATCGGTTTTAACAAATTTATTTTTCCGCTGATTCTGTTTTTTACAATATCATTGACCGCTTGCGGCAAAACAGGAAAAGGGCCATCCTCCGGTGGAGAAAGTGCTGCAGAGGGACAAAAAAAACCGACCACAGCCGTATCTTCCCCAATGGCCGGTCTTTTGCCTTCCGACGATGGAGGGGCGGGGTGGAAGAGGAGTGGGGAGGTACGCGTCTTCCTCCCCGAAACCCTCTGGGAATATATTGATGGTGGAGCGGAGGGCTATCTGGTCTATAATTTTCAGGAAGTAGTCACCGGCGATTACGATAACCGGGAGGCCGGCTTGCAGGCAGTGGTCGATATCTATCGGATGGCCGACAGGTTGTGCGGCTTCGGCATCTATTCCGCCGAACGCTTTGCGGATGCAGAGTATTTCCAGATCGGTACCCAGGGTTATATCTCCAATAATGCAGTACATTTCTGGAAAGGCCCTTATTATATCAAGCTTACCGCTTTCCAGGAAGGCGAGGAGGTGAAGGAGCCTTTAAAGAAGCTCGCCTTCGCCGTTGCCGCCAAGATCGATGCCGACACTCAATTCCCCCCGGAACTGGATATTTTCCCTAAAGAAGGCCTTATCGCCAATACCGAACGTTACATGGCACGGGATGTGCTCGGACAGAGCGATCTGAAAAACGGTTTCAGCGCCGATTACAAGGTGGGAGATACCGAGTTCAAAATCTTCTTGATCCTGAATGAAAATCCTGAGGCTTCTCTCAAAAATTACCAGAGTTATAAAGATTTTATGAAAAAGTATAGTAAAAACGTGGAAGATCACAGCGAGGAAGAAGTTCCCTGGTTCCTGGCCGAAGACCCGTATTACGGGAAAGTGGTCACCATGCAGTTGGGCAAGGTGATGCTGGGTATCCTGGGTCTTGATAATCCGGAGATGGTGAACGATTATCTGCAGCGTATCCAGCGAAAACTTGTAGCTCAGGGAATGGTTTAACCGGAGAACACAGCGGATGGATGAAAGGGAAAGAACATACAGAAGACGGGAGCCGATACCGCAGCAAAGGCCTTTTGGCTCAGGCCGCGGTATCTTCTTGGGCAACAGGACAGTCAGGGTGGGTTTTGTGGTAGTCCTGTTCAGTATGCTGTTCGTACAAATGTACAGCAGGTCGATGAAGCAGCGTCTGAACGGCCCGATAGACGATTTCTTCCGCCGCGACCCCAAAAATATTATCATCGTATACAGCACGAATGGTGATACCGCGGGGCAACTTAAGGATTATGCCCGGAAAATTTCGGATCTGCTCGGCCAGAAGCTTTCCGTTGATATAATGGTTTACTCCGATACCGAGACCAGCAAAGAACTCCTGGAAAATCATTCCGTCATGCTCTACGGTCCGGTCGAAACTAATCTGGTCGCCCAAAAGATGAAAGATTATCTACCGTTCCAGTTCAGAGCCCAGGGAGTCTACCTGGGCGATAAATACTATAACCAGGAGAACTGGAGACTTATTTTCATTACCCCCAATCCATACTATAAAAAAGGTTATTTTCTGGTTTACACCGGGCCGACAATAGCGGACGTGGTGGGGATTAATTTCCCGGAGAACCTCAATTTTGTCAACCACGGCATGTCCGACTATGTGCTGGCAGTGGGGAGCAGGATTATTGAAATGGGTTTTTTTGAGAAGAAGGATAAAAACCACTGGGTCTTTGCCCGGAAAGTACAGGCCTTTTAATGCCTGCCATATTATGACCTTAACTTTGTCAAGGTGAGGAAACAGTTCCCGCACTTCAAATTTGAGGCAAAATGTTCAAGCTTTCCCGCGGGCTCAGGCTGACGGTAGCGGTTTTTACCGTTTACTGGGGCTCCTGCTCTCCCGGCACGCCGCGCGAAAACTCTTCTCCAGACAGTCCCGCCGCAGTTTTCCGATTCCGTATCCCTGCCGATCCGCCGTCTCTTGATCCAATACATAGCGCAGATTTTGTTTCCCAGACCGTAGTCAACAATATTTTTGATCCTCTTCTGCGCCTGGACGCGCATACAGGCGAGGTCGCTCCGGCGATTGCCGAAAGGTGGGCTGTAGAGAATGGCGGACTCGCTTTCCGCTTTTTCTTGCGCAGGAATCTGCGTTTTCACAATGGGCGGGTGCTGACAGCCGGGGATGTCCGCTATTCTTTCGAGAGGATTCTTGATCCACGGAGGGCGAGCGAGAGACCATGGATACTGCTTAATCTTCTCGGTGCCCGGGAATTCAGGACCGGCGCAACAGGCGAGGTGCAGGGGATCAGGATCGAGGGCGACAGCGTGGTTGTGCTCGAGCTAGAGAAACCATATGCCCCTTTCCTGGTGCAGTTGGCCATGGTCGGGGCGAGCATAGTCCCGCGTGAGGAAGTGGAGAGGCTAGGCGACGAGCTTTTCGGCCAGGAGCCTGTGGGGAGCGGAGCATTCCGATTCGTTTCCTGGAAGCACGACAGCCGAATCGTTCTCGAACGCTTCCCGGAATACTGCTGCCCCTCTGCGCCGAAAATTGAGAAAGTGGAATTTACCGTGGTTCCCAATATCAGTGTGGCTTTCGAGAAATACCGGGCTGGCGAGCTCGACCTGCTTGACCAGCTCCCTCCGGGTCATGTAGGTCTGGCCCGAAAGAGGATGGCCGGGGATTTACATATCTGGCCCGGCTTATCCGTGCGTTATCTGGGATTCAACCTGACCAGGATACCGTTCAAAGGCAACCGCAAGCTGCGGCAGGCTTTTAACTATGCGATAAACAAGCAGGCGGTCACCGAGGTACTCGGCGAGGGGGTCGATGTAGTCTCTGCCGGGGCGGTACCTCCGGGTGTGGGAGGCAGAAACGCCAGCCTGGCCGGCTATCCGTTCGATCTAAAGCGGGCGCGGGAATTGCTGGCCGAATCCGGTTACCCTGGCGGACAGGGTCTGGACGAGATCACCCTCCTTTATAACAATGATCCGCTGGACAAAAGAATCTGCGAGTTTGTCCAGGCCTGTCTCTCCGAAATCGGTGTGCGTATCAGGCTGAAAAGTCTCGAATGGGCGGCTTTTCTCGCTGCCGTGCGGGCCGGGGAGTCCGAGCTTTTCCGGGGTAGCTGGGTGGGAGATTTCCCCGATGCGCATAATTTCCTTTATACCCTTTTCTACTCCGGGAACTGGGGGGATGCCGGCAATTACTCCCGTTTTGCCAATCCCGCGGTGGACAGCCTTCTTACACTGGCTGCCGGCTTGTCGGATTACCGGTTGCGGGAAACCATTTACTCCGAAGTTGAAGGGATTGTCAGCTATGAAGCTCCCTGGATTTTTCTTTTCCATCCGGGACAGGTCGCCCTGCTCAAACCAGGCTGGAAAGGGGCTGCTTTCCCGGCAGTAGGTATCTGGGCTTTCCCTTTAGCTGGATTGACAAAATGAGTGTTTGAAAGAAATTGTAGGGGCGCGATTTGTCGCGCCCGAATCCCTGGTTATTAATTGTCAGCAGGAAGAGGCAACCGGGAGATCGATATATCTGGTATGGCCACATTTTAAAAATAGAGGCTGACAGAAAAATGTTGTCCTTTATTGGCCGAAGGCTTTTATCCCTGGTGCCGGTAGTTTGGGGCATAGCCACACTGGTTTTTATCCTCATGTATGTCGTGCCTGGAGACCCGGCGAGACTTATGGCCGGCCAGAATGCGGCCCAGGAGACCCTGGATATTTTGCGGCACAGGATGGGACTGGACAGGCCGCTTCTTGAGCGCTACGGAATGTTCCTTTCCAATCTGGCCCGGGGCGATCTGGGTTATTCTTACCGCCAGCGCAGGCCGGTATCCCGTGTGATCTTCGAGCGGTTTCCGGCCACTTTGGAACTTGCCCTGGCCTCGATAGTTATCGCCCTGATCTTCGGCGTGTCCGCCGGAATCCTGGCTGCCCGGATGCAGGGAAGCGCGCTCGACTACGGAGTGATGATCCTCAGTCTATTGGGGATTTCCACGCCTGTTTTCTGGCTCGGCCTCATGCTGATTGTCGTTTTCTCTGTCTGGCTGGGAGTGCTGCCGGTCGGCGGGTACGGAGAGGGCTGGAACCTCAGGTACTTGATCCTGCCGGCGGTCAGCCTGAGTGCTATTTCGACCGGTTATTTCGCCAGGATAAGCCGTTCGAGTTTTCTGGAGGTGATGCGCGCGGATTACGTCATGGCGGCCAGGGCGAGAGGGATTCCCGAGCACCGCATTATCAGCCGTCATATCCTGCGCAATGCCGCTATACCTCTGGTGACAGTGGTCGGCACCAACCTGGCCGGACTTTTAGGCGGCGCGGTAGCCACGGAGACTGTTTTCGCCTGGCCGGGCATAGGCCGGGCTATCTACGATGCCATCCTGGTGCGTGATCTGCCTGTGGTCGAGGGCGGAGTGATCTTTCTGGCTTTTATCTTCGTGACCGCCAACCTGGCGATAGATCTCCTCTACGCCCTGATTGATCCCCGCATACGCCTGCCCGGATATCAGGGAGCGGGAGGCGAACAATGAGAGGCCCGCGGAAATATTCTTTCAATCTCTGTCTCGGGCTGGTCCTGGCGGCTGTTCTGGCGGTGAGTTCCCTGGGGGCCAGGTTTTTTGCCCCTTACGATCCCTATGCGGTGGATATAACCAGGGTCATGGAGCCGCCATCTGTCACTCACCCTTTCGGCACGGACTACCTGGGAAGAGATATCCTGAGCCGGGTGATTTTCGGCGGACGGATTTCGCTTGCTGTCGGCATACTGGCCGTTCTGATCGCCGGTCTGATAGGCACGGCGCTGGGAGCATTTGCGGGTTATGCCGGAGGATGGATGGATGAGATACTCATGCGTTTTACCGATATAGTCCTGGCCTTTCCCACCGCGCTTCTGGCTCTGGCGGTCATGGCTATCTTCGAGAATCCCACAGTGACCAAAATTTTTCTGGTCCTGGGACTGGTGGGCTGGGCCAATATCGCCCGGCTGGTCAGGGCCGAGGTCATGGCCATAAAAGAGCGGGACTATGTGACTGCGGCGCGTTCCATCGGGGTGGGGCCTTTCGGCATTGTGCTGCGGCACATTTTGCCCAATACACTGGGTACACTCAGTGTGGCTCTTACTCTGGGGGTGGCGGGAAACATTCTTACTGAAGCCTGGCTGAGTTTTCTGGGTCTCGGTGCCCAGCCGCCGGTGCCCAGTTGGGGGGCGATGATCACCGAGGGCCAGTTTTTCCTGACTACCCGGCCCTGGGTGTGTATTTTCCCCGGCCTGGCCATTCTGCTGACCGTGCTGGGCTTTAACATGCTTGGCGACGGAATCCGGGATGCACTGGATCCCCGTCTTAAACGCAGAATTTAGACCGCAGGGCATAAAAAAAGCAGGGGCACAGCTCGAAGCGCCCTGCTTTTATAGTTATCTGCCGCTGAGACAGGA
>Ga0315289_10012963_pt1 | contig 11703 bp, 6 predicted proteins | sample YL17G11_40_MG_FD_203452 | JGI IMG/M metagenome (GOLD analysis project Ga0315289, IMG submission 203452) | Sediment microbial communities from Yellowstone Lake, YNP, Wyoming, USA - YL17G11_40 | ecosystem: Environmental > Aquatic > Freshwater > Lake > Sediment | place: USA: Wyoming | collected... | reverse complement strand
TTCTTTCAGAAGAACATGTGATGTTCACTCTTGATGGCTCAGCGTTCTTTCAGGGCGGTGCCCCTCTCAACCCAGATGCACCATCCTATATCGAGCGTCCTGCAGACCGTCAATTGCTGACGCATTGCTTGGCGGGTAGGTACTGTAACGTTCTCACGCCTCGCCAAATGGGCAAGACCAGCCTGATCGGTAGGACCGTGCGGGAACTGCGCAGGCGGGGCATCTCCTGCGCCTCCATCGATTTCCAGCCGTTTCCCACAGAGGACGTTCATTCGGCTGCGTTCTACTATGCGATCGCGCACGAGCTTGTTGGTGGTTTATGCGCTGGCTTCGATCTGGGCAGTTGGTGGGACGCGAACAGTCGGCTCGACTGCCTGCATCGCCTGTCGCTACTTTTCGTTGATGTTGTCTTCTCGCGAATCAAGGGGCCAGTAGTGGTCTTCCTTGACGAAGTCGACTGGACAACGCAACTCCCGTTTAGCGACGACTTCTTTGGATGGATTCGCTCATGCAGAACGGCACGACCTACAAAAGAGATCTGGAGACGGGTTTCCTTCGTTCTGGTCGGTACGGCCGATCCCGCCAAGTTCATCAAGGACCGCAAGCGAACACCCTACAACATCGGCACACGGGTTGTCCTTGAGGACTTTCGTCTGCAGGAGATGTCCCCCTTTGTGAAGGCGCTAGCTGGCCACGGAGTCCGCGATCCCGAAAGGGTGTTGGCCCACGTATATGACTGGACCGCCGGTCATCCATATCTGACACAAAAGATATGCGCCGCCATCGAAGGCGAGACGCAGTTGGAGTGGACTAGAGATGACATCGAGCGACTTGTGGAGCGGCTCTTCCTGCTCGAGGAAGCGCGAGATGAGGTCAATCTGCAGTCCATCCGCGACATGATTGAGCAGCGCTCCCCAGACCGGACGGAAGCAATCCAGACCTATGGAACCGTGTGTCGGGGTGAGACAGTAGACGACGACGAGAGGGATCCTATCAAGAACTTCCTGAAGCTGTGTGGTCTTGTTCGGAGGGAAGGAGGTCAACTCAGAGTCAGGAACCGCATCTACGCCACCGTGTTCGACCTGATTTGGGTTCAGCAACAGCTTGCCGAAGCGGGCCTGCCGCCACGAGAGGTTCGGCGATATGTGGAGAGTCTGCCTGTACTACAGGGGGTTGATTATAGGGACGTCAACCACTGGCGCTGGGTGCTCGAGGACGCCCACGGCAAGTTCCTCGCGGACCACTCTGTCGCGCTCGACCCCGCGCACCCGCTCTATCCCGCTTTGCTCGACCTCAGGGCCTACCTGGCTCACTATGCGTCACCCGACCATCGAACTGCCGATGAGACGCGCCTGCTGCAGGAGATCGGCGCGTGGCTGGGGGAGCAAGTGCTGGGAAAGGTTGGCCTGGCCATCCTCAAGTACGGCACGCCCGTCACCGTGCGCGTGCTGCTGCCGCCCGAGGCCGAGGCGCTGCTGCAGCGCCCGCTGGAGCTGGCGCACGCCAACGGCCAACCGCTGGCGCTGCAGGACGTCAGCCTGGTCTTCGAGGTCGTGGGCGAGAACCCGCCCGTGCGCCCCAAACCGATGGGCAACCGGCTGCGCATGCTGGCGGTGTTCAGCCTGCCGACGGACGCCAGCGCCCTGGCCCTGCGGCGCGAGCGCTACGAGCTAAAGAAGCGCATGGAGCGCATCGCGCAGACGCACGGGCTGGCCGTCGAGCTGCGCGTGCTGCAGTACGGCGCCACGCGCCAGGCACTACGCGAGGCGCTGGAGGAGGGCGAGGGCTGGGACGTGATCCACCTCTCGGGCCATGGCCTGGCCGGGGCCTTCGCCCTGGAACGGGCCGACGGCTCGCGCGACTTGATCCTCTCGCGGGACCTGCACAAGCTGCTGCGCCCCGCGCGCGGTAGGATCAAACTGGTCACCCTCTCCTCCTGCTTTTCCGCCGCGGCGGCCACGGTCGAACAGACGCTGCGCCTGCTGGGCATCCAGCCAACGGCTGCCGCCGGCCCTGCCCAGCCTGTCGCGGACGCGGCTGAGCTGGCAACAGCACCCGCCGCAGTGCAGCCTTTGCCCGCCATGGCGCGCGCCCTGGTGCAGGACCTGGACTGCGCCGTGCTGGCCATGCGCTACCCGGTGGGCGACGATTTCGCCCTGCGCTACTGCGGAGAGCTGTACGAGCACCTGCTGGGCAGGGGGCAGCTCCTGCCGCGCGCCGCGCAGACGGCGCTGATGGATGCGCTGGGCGGCGCTGACGGACTGGGCAGTCCGCCGCTTTCTGTCGCAACACCCGCCCTGTTTGGACGGCGGGCCGTGGGGCTGATGATTCGGGCTCCCCCATTGGCCGAGACCGACTTTCCGCCCGCCGCGGCGGGCCTGGCCTACTTTCCGCCCGAGCCGACGCGCTTTGTGGGGCGCGTGGGGCCCATGGCGCGCGCCAGCGCCGCGCTGGCGCCGCAGAGCGGCAAGACGGGGGTGCTGTTCTACGGCATGGCGGGCGCGGGCAAGACGGCCTGCGCGCTGGAGCTGGCCTATCGGTACGAGACGGGACGCTTCCAGGGCTGCGTGTGGTACAAGGCGCCGGACGAAGGCAAGGAGATCGACACCGCGCTGCGCGACCTGGCGCTGGCCATGGAGACGCAGCTCCCCAACTTTGCCATGGTGCACGTGGTGGACCGCGCGGACGAACTGGTGGCCTGGCTGCCGCGGCTGAAGAAGCTGCTGGAGACGAACAGCCTGCTGCTCGTGCTGGACAACCTGGAGTCACTGCTGACCGCGGACGGCCAGTGGCGGGACGAGCGCTGGCAGGGGCTGCTGGAGACGCTGCTGGGGCACAGCGGGCTATCGCGCACGGTGCTGACCTCACGGCGGCTGCCGGCCGGCCTGGAAAAGCACCCGGGCGTACGGCGCGAAGCGATCCACGCGCTGTCGTTGGACGAGGCGGTGCTGTTGGCGCGCGAGCTGCCCAACCTGGGGCGGCTGCTAGAGGGCACGCACCCGGCGCTGCGCGGGACTGCGGGTGAGGCGCAGGGGCGCACGCTGTTTGCGCGCAGCGTGAACGTGGTGCAGGGCCACCCCAAGCTGCTGGAGCTGGCGGACAAGTTGGCGGCGGACCCGGCCGTGCTGGGACAGCGGCTGGAGCAGGCGGAGGGGGCCTGGCAGGGCGGCACGGGGACGCTGGGAGCGTTCTTCGCCACGGGGCAGAGCGAAGCGGGGGAAGAGGAGTTCCTGCGTGCGCTGGCGGACTGGACGCACGGTTTGGCCGCGACGCTGCCCGCGGCCGCGCGCATGCTGTTTGGGTTGCTGTGCTGCCTGGAGGAGGGGGACCGGCAGAGCGGCGTGGTCGGGCCAGTGTGGCCGGAGCTGTGGAAAAAGCTGCCCTCACCCACCGCTTCGCAGCCTGCCCCCACGGAGAGTGGGGGAGGGGAGCAAGCTCCCGACCTGTCTGCCGCGTTGGCGGCGCTGACGCGCTGCGGGCTGGTGGAGGAGGCGCGCTGGGAGCAGGCGGATGACTTGGGCAGCCCGTACCGCCTGCACCCCGGGGTGGCGGAGGCTGGACGGGCGGCGGCGGGGGCGGGCTTCCAGGAGGCGGTGGACAAGGAGCTGGCGGACTTCTGGTGGGCCGTGTACCGTATGAGTGTCGAGCAAGAAATGAAGGGCGGTGGGGCCATGCTGGTGCACGCTGGGCGCAGCGCGGCGCCGTACCTGTTGCGCCTGCGGCGCTGGGGAGACGCGAGCGCGCTCCTGGAGGAAGTGATCTGCCGCGACGTCTCGCGCGGCACGCTGGCGGGCGTGCTGCCTTGGCTGCGGCGCATCGCGCACGAGACGCGCGGCACGCAGCGCGAGCTGATCGACGCGGGCGTGCTGGCCAGCGCGCTGCTTCGGGCCGGGCGCTGGCGGGAGGCGGAGGGCATGCTGCGCGAGATTATGCCCAGCGCAGCACAGGGCGGCAAGTGGCGACAGGCGTCAGCGAACGCTGGTGATCTCGTCAACCTGCTGCGTGACAGCGGCCGGGCCGAGGAGGCGCTGGGCGTGGTAGGCGAGATGCAAGAGTACACGCGCCGCGCGGGCCTGGGTCCCTGGACGCAGCTCGGCGACGAGGCCCGGCGTCTGCAGCTTCTCAACGCGCTGGGGCGCTACGACCAGGTGCGGGCGCGCGTGGAGGAGCTCCGCGGCCGGATGAAGGAGCTGCCCGAGCAGAGCGCGCAGGAGGAGGCGGTCGAGCCCTGGAACGCGCGCGAGGGCATCCTGGACGCCGGCCGCACAGCCTCCCTGTGCCTGCAGCGCTGGGAGGAGGCGCTGGCGCTGAACGCGGAGATCGTGCAGGTCACGCAGGCGCGCGGCGCGCCGCCCTTGGAGCTGGCACGCACGCGTGCCAACGACTATGGGCCCCTGCTGCGCCTACGGCGCTACGTACAGGCGCGCGAGCTCCTGGATGGGTGCCGCGTCGCGTTTGAGGCGGAGGGGGCGGTCAGTGATCTGGGCAAGATCTTCTCCGGCCTGGCCGATTTGGAGGACAAGCTGGGCCACCGCGAGCCGGCCGTGGCTTTTCAAGAGACCTCGCTACGGTACACGAACCTGGCGGGCGACCCCGAGGACTGCGCCAGCAGCCACCACAACCTGAGCATCTACCTCAAGCGCGCTGGACGCGAGCGCAAGCTGTACCTGGCGCACCGCCTGGCCGCCGGGGTCATCTTCCTCCAGATCAGTTCGGGCAACCTCGCGACGCTCGTCCGGAATCTGGCCATCGACCTGGCCGAATTCGCGCCGCAGCTTCCGCCCTTCCCGGCCAGCTTTGAGGAGCTGTGCGGCATTGTGGAGCAGGTTGACGGGGTGCGCTTGCGTGAGCTGTTCGCGCGGCTGCCGAAAAAGGCAGAGGACGGGGACGCGGCGATGCGCACGGTGATCGAGATGGCGGGGAAGGCGGGGGCGGGTAGCGGGTGACGGGGTTGTCAACGGATATGAAACCGGATAAACGGATGAATCGTGCGCGCGAGGATGCCATCCGATTAGACATTCGTTGACAGTGGACGGCGCGCGCAACTCGAGAGCGAGCTGGCCGAGATCGAGGCGCAGGTGGACCAGGCGGCGGCGGAGCTGTGGGGCATCGCGCCGGCGGAGCTGCGGGAAGTGCAGCGCAGTCTGGCGGAGTTGAGCGGGTAGTGTTGCCTGCTGTAGCACGCAACTGACCTATTCCAAGGGAGGAAAGCGGCATGAAGAAGTCTGTTGCTCTCACAATCACCTTCGTTCTCTTGAGCCTGTTGGCTGTCCGGTGCAGCCCGACGCCGACGGCAACCCTGGTCCCACCCACTGTGACTTCTACGAGCACTCGTGTTGTGCCAACGCCCAGCGCAGTACCGTCTACGCCAACGCCTTTAGTTGTCGGTGTTGGAGATACTGCGTCCACGGGGCCCTGGAGGATTACGGCAATCCAGTTGGGCCAGGAATCCAGTATAGAGTCCACGCTCTCGCGTCTCAGACCTGCTGAAGGCTACATCATTCAGGTAATCCGATTCAGACTGGAGAATACAGCCAGCATGACCAGTACTCTGGAATTGGACCTGAGGGAGCTTACCGTCGTCGACGCCAAAGGTGGCACCTATCCATCGGACGGCGTGGGTTTTGGAGAAGGGCCCATGGATAGACTCGCCGTCATGTATGCCATGCTTGCTGGGCGGAAGGTCGAAGTATCAGGAGGCAGGTTTTCGGGGTCTGACGACAGAGAGGGGCTTTTCGATCTGAACACGAGCGGCGAGTCCGGGACTCTGAGGATCAGAATGCCGGGCGAGAGCACCGTCCAAATCACCTTCGCCTTCACCATACCCGTGGACTGCGGTGGTCCTACGCTGCATTGGCCAGGATTGGTGCCCATCGATCTGCGAGAGGTTCCTTTAAGTTGAGACCGGTCTGGCGCGACCTAGGTTACACAGTGCACGAACCATAGGGGAGGTGAGTGAAGTGGCTCTTACCAGATGGCAAGCAATTGGGGCAATAGCCGCGATGTCAGGCCTTCTTCTAGTTAGCAGTAGTTGTTGAAGACCAAGACCCATCGGTGCGACTGGAAGGGGAAGCTGGCTAGAAGTCAAGGTCGAGTCCGCTGAGACGGCTTATGCTCTCTATTACCGCTCACCATTTGCATCCGACCAAGACTACGAGTATACACCGAAGAATGGCTTTCGGTTCCTGGTCATACCTGTCAGACTCACGAATGTCGGTCCAGATGAACGCCGGGTTGGTCCCCTGTTCCTTGCTGAAACCGATCCAAACGGGCAAAGGTATCCTTGCCAACTGCAGTCTGACAGGATGCAGTGGGGGGATTGGAGTTGGTTCGACACATGCTCTGTGGGCCCGATAAGTCCAGCGGAAACCGTCTCGGTGCGGTTTGCTTTCACAGTACCGCAAGCGACTCGGAAGCTGGTAATGCTCATAGACGCGGTACCTCCGGTTCCTCTAGGAGAACAATGAGTAGCGCAATTGGGCCGTAGGGCTTGATCGCCCAGACGGGCCTTGGGGGTGGCAGCATGCGTTAGCGCCTGGGGGTGCTTCTCTGGTGACTGACAACTCGCATGCAGACCCACATCACCATGAATCGGCGATGCTGGAACCCGCCCTGCATGGGCGTGGTGATCTAGCCCCGCCGCCTTGGGGCAGTGCGGGTGTTTCTTTCAGAAACCCGGTTTCGGCAGTAAACCTCTTTCCGCAAATCGGCGTATACTTCTGCAAGAGCACGCCCGGCGAGCCGGGTGGCGCCCGCCTTCCGCGTGCGGAGGCACGGCAGGGCTGGCTCGCACTCTCGACCTACGGAGGTGAAGCATGCACGAGGAGTTTGCCATCCGCACCCAGGGAATGTGCAAGTCCTATGGCAAGGTGCGCGCGCTGCGCGGGTTGGACCTGGAGGTGCGACGCGGCGAGATGTTCGGCTTTCTGGGGCCTAACGGCGCGGGCAAGACCACCGCGATCCGCTGCCTGCTGGACCTGATCCGGCCGCAGGGCGGCACGGCGCGCGTGCTGGGGCTGGACCCGCAGGCCGAGCCCGTGGCCGTGCGCGCGCGCGTGGGCTATCTGCCGGGAGAGCTCAACTTTGACTCCAACCTCAAGGTGGAGCAGGCCCTGCACTACCTCAACGACCTGCGCGGCAACAAGGCCGACTGGAAATACGTGCGCGAGCTCGTGCAGCGGCTGGACCTGGACCTGGGCATGGCCATCAAGAACCTGTCCAAGGGCAACAAGCAAAAGGTGGGCGTGGTGCAGGCCCTCATGCACAAGCCCGAGCTGCTGCTGCTGGACGAGCCCACCAGCGGGCTGGACCCCCTCATGCAGCACGAGGTCTACAAGCTGCTGCGGGAAGCGCGCCAGGGCGGCGCAACCGTTTTCTTCTCCTCACACGTGATCAGCGAGGTCGAGACGCTGGCGGAACGCGTGGCCATCATCCGCGAAGGCGTGATCGTGGAAGAGGCCGAGCCCAGCCATCTGACGCAGATGACCATGCGCCGTGTGCGCGTGCGCTTCCAGCGGGCGGTCGACGCGTCGGGGCTGGCGGCCGTGCCAGGCGTGACCGTGGTGGAGCGCAACGACGTCAGCGCCATGCTGCAGGTGGAGGGTGGCCTCGACGCACTGATCAAGGCGCTGGCCGCGCTGCCCGTGCGCGACCTGGAAACCGAGCACACGTCGCTGGAAGAAGCCTTCCTGCGCTACTATGCCGGGGATAGAAAGGAGGCGCGCTAACATGTTCGCAGAATTCAAGCACACCCTGCGCCGCATGAGTGGCACCATCCTGGCCTGGGGCATCGGCCTGGTCGCGTACGTGGCCCTTATGTCGGCTTTCTATGATTCGCTCACCACCATGGACTCGGCTATCATGGAGCTGATCAACCGCTACCCACCGGAGCTGATGGCGTTCTTTGGCGATTTTGTCATGATCAACACGCCCCAGGGCTACCTGGACACGTATTTCTTCCTCTACATGCCGTTGATCATCGGCATCTTTTCCGTCTCCAAGGGCGCGGGACTGCTCGCCAGTGACGAAGAGAAGGGCATCCTGGACCTGTCGCTGGCGCACCCCGTCAGCCGCAGCGCGATGTTCTGGGGCCGCTGGCTGGGGCTGGCCGCGGCCACGGCGGGCATGCTGGCCTTTACCTGGGCGGCCTGGGTCGGGGCTGCGATGCGCACAACCATGGGCCTGACCTGGCTGCAGTTGCTGCGCCCCTGTGTGACGCTGTGGGCGGTGCTGATGTTCTTTTCTGCGCTCGGACTGCTGTTCAGCATGCTGCTGCCTGCGGCCAGCAACGCCAGCATGCTGGCCGGGGCGCTGCTCGCGGGCAACTGGCTACTGCGCGGCCTGGCGCAGGTCAACAAGAACCTGCAGCCGGCATGGAAGCTGACGCCCCTGCGCTACGTGCAGGGTGGTGACGCGGTGGACGGGCTGCGCTGGAGCTGGCTGGGCGGCATGATCGGCGCCACCCTGCTGCTCTCAGCGCTGGCCTGGTGGCTCTTCCAGCGCCGCGACATCCGCGTGGGCGGCGAGCGGAGCTGGAGCCTGCCCGGGATCCTGCGCTGGGGTCGGAGGTAGGGATGGGTGATGGGTAGTGGGCAATGGTGCGATTTGGGCGAAGCCGGCTGGGCGGCTGATCGATAGCCCGTTAGGTGAGCCGCTGCTGTCAGCGGCCGGCTGGATGCTGTACCAGGACGGGCTGCGCGGGCCGCTGTTACGCGTGGTGGAGGGCCGGCTGCGCGCGCGGCTGCCCGGCGGCGGGCAGGGGTGCGGCGGGCGGCAGCGCATCGAGCGCGAACGCGTACTCCTCGCGCTGGCCGTTCTGGACACGGTGGACCGGCTGATCCGGCGCCGTGCGCTGGCGCCGCACGTGGCGCGCGTCTCGCTGGGACTGTGGGCCAGGGCCGCGCTGCCGCCCTTGGCGCAGCCCGCCGGGCGGCGCTTCCGGGCGCAGTTCGGCTGCGACCCGCCCTGGTTCATCACGCTCAGCCCCGGGCACGCCTGCAACTTGCGCTGCAGCGGCTGCTATGCGGACTCTAGCAGCACGGCCGCGGCGCTGCCCTGGGACGTCTTCAACAGGATTATGCGCGAGGCGCGCGAGTTGTGGGGCGCGCCACTGGTGGTGCTCTCCGGCGGCGAGCCGCTGGCCTACCGCAGCGAGGGGCACGACGTGCTGGATGCCGTGGAGCAGCACCCCGACTGCCTGTTCCTGATGTTCACGAATGGCACGTTGATTGACCGGCAGGTGGCTGCGCGCCTGGCACGCTTGGGCAACCTGACGCCCGCGCTCTCGGTGGAGGGCCTACGGGCGCGCACGGACGAGCGGCGCGGCGCGGGCTGTCACGAGCGCGTGCTGCAGGCCATGGCCTGGCTGCGCGAGGCCGGGGTGCCCTTTGGCGTCTCGGCCACGGCCACGCGCGACAATTGCGCGGAAATTCTCTCCGACGAGGCGCTCGATCTCTACTTTGGCCAGCAAGGCGCATTCTACGCCTTTCTGTTCCACTATATGCCGATCGGGCGCAGCCCCAACCTGGACCTGATCCCCACGCCCCAACAGCGCCTCGAGTTCTGGCGCCGCGCGTGGGAGGTGGTGGAGCGGCGGCGCATCTTCCTGTTCGATTTTTGGAACATGGGCCCGCTGGCGCAGGGTTGCCTCTCCGCCGGACGCGAGGGCGGGTACGTGTACATTGACTGGAACGGCAAGGTCATGCCGTGCGTCTTTGCGCCGTACTCGGTGGCCAACATCCAGGAGGTCTATGCGCGGGGCGGGACGCTAAACGACGTGTGGCAGGCGCCCTTCCTGCAAGCCATCCGTGCGTGGCAGCGCCAATATGGCTACGGCCAGGCGCAGCCGCACAAGGACGGCAACTGGCTAGGTCCCTGCCCCATGCGCGACCATCACGGCGCGTTCCGCGAGCTGCTGGAGCGCTATCAGCCCGAGCCGGAGGACGAGGCGGCCCGGCAGGCGTTGGCGGACCCAGGCTACTACCAGGGCCTGGTGGCGTACGGTTCGGTCTGGCAGCAGTGCAGTCAGCCGGTGTGGGAGCAGGAGTATCTGAGGCAGGAAGGGACGTGAGAGAGGAAGACGGCTGCCGGTTGGCAGTGGCCGGTTGGCAGGACAGTTCAGAAACTGGGTTTCTGCCAGAACCCCAGTTTCTGTTTGAGCGATGCTGGAGCGCAGGGGCCGTGTAGCGTGGTCGTCCAGCACCGTCGCCTCGGGGCGGTGCGGGTCGGGACACGCACGGTCTCGCGCCAAGACCCGCAGCGCCATGAATGGGCGCTGCTACTCATACACATGGCTGCCGTCGCAGAACGGCATGTTGGTGGACTTGCCGCAGCGGCAGAGCGTGACGCGATTGCGCACCTCGTAGACGGTGCCGTCGGCGGACTCGATCGGTATCCCTCCGCGCACCCAGAGCGGGCCATGCGTGCCTTGCGGGGAGTCTTCGACCACCCCGCTAGAGGGTTCAAACTCGGGTTCGATGGCCTGGCCGTCCTTGTCCCACACCACCAGGCGGCCTGAGGGGCAGTCGCCAGCTTCTTCAACGGCGGTCTGCCTGGCCCGCGGGTCGTCGGAGCGCCTGGTGAGGTCCCAGATGCCCCCGGCGCGGTCGCAGAAACTGGCGCCGACGCAGAGTGGGCGCGCGTCGGTCAGGTCGAGGTCGGGGCCGACGATTTGTTCCGCTTGATCGAGGTAGGGCTCGCGACCCGCGGTCTCGGTGCCGTCAAAGTGGACTTGCGCGTGCGTGCCGTCGCAGAACGGCCTGTTCTTGGATCGCCCGCAGCGGCAGAGGGCATAGTTCTCTTGCAGCGGGTATTGCTTGCGCGTGTGCCACCCACAAGGATACCCCTCGGCGTCGGTTTCTGGGGTCAGGGTGACGAGGGGAATGCCGCCGCATACCAAATAGGGGCCATGCGGGCTGACCTTGATGCTGCCCGGTTGGCTCGGCTTGCGGTCTTTGGCTTGCGCGCTAGTGGTCATAGTCCTGGACCTCCGTGCTCTTGGTGCTGCCCTGAAGATGCCGTAGCGTAGCCCCTTGCCGTTCGCCTCGCTTGACGAGGTGGGCGTTGCGACCCTCGTGGAGATTGCGGCCACAAGGGCCTATGCTACGTGGGCGTGTTTTCATGAGCGGTGGCGAGCCGAAGGGCTCATGACGAACTTGTCGCAGCCTGGGCATACTATAGCGCTACGTGTGACGGATGCAAATTGGCACGTCGGGTCACGAAATAGCAGGGCGCGCTAAAGCGCGGACTACGAGCCCGACGCTACCCTGATCGGCGCTCCTGGTGGTATGATAGGGCTAGGCGACGGCGGGCTGCCGCGACTCGATCCTTGGACCGCGCGGTTGCAGGTGCACACAACGCAGCACAGGAGGGTACACAGTCCAGATGCGCGGTGTGTCCACCGCCACCATGCGAGGTTGCAGGTGCACACAACACAGCACAGGGGGTACACAGGGGTGACACCGGCGCGCAGAACGGGCTTTCGGCTGCTGCTGGCGGCGCAGTTCGCGGCCGACACGGCGCAGTATGCGCTCCTCTTTGCGGCGACGGTCGTGCTGGAGGAGCGCACGCACTCGAGCGCGGGCATGGCCTGGATGATTCTCTGCTCGACGCTGCCAGGGGCGCTGTTTGGCCCCATCGCCGGCCTGGTGGTGGACCGCCGCGACCGAGTGGGAGTGCTGGTGGCAGCCAATGCGCTGCGCTGGG
>Ga0315289_10012961_pt1 | contig 11704 bp, 12 predicted proteins | sample YL17G11_40_MG_FD_203452 | JGI IMG/M metagenome (GOLD analysis project Ga0315289, IMG submission 203452) | Sediment microbial communities from Yellowstone Lake, YNP, Wyoming, USA - YL17G11_40 | ecosystem: Environmental > Aquatic > Freshwater > Lake > Sediment | place: USA: Wyoming | collected... | reverse complement strand
AAATGCACAAAAGAATCTTAGATTTTGTAAAAAATAGAAATGAGGAATATGTTATTATGGTTACACACTATGATCCAATTAGAGTGATGGTTACAAGAGAATTTGGGTTAGAGGATGAACTTAGTTCCTATGGTATAGTAATACCTAATGCAAGTACGTCTATTGTTGCAAGAAATGGTAACACTAACGGAAAGGTAATAGCAGTTGGTGTACCTCCAGAAAATGGGATGCTTAAAAAAATTCTAAAGACATAAAATAATAGAAAGCCAAAAATGTAAAACTCAAATCTCAACCAGTATAATATTGGACTCTAACCATTTTCTTCCTAAAATAAAAACCAGCCAGTGCACCAACTATAATACCACCTAGATGAGCCCCATGCGCGATACCTGATGGTGCGAAAAGACCTATGATGTCTAAGAAAATCCAAAATACAACAACAAGAACTAAAGGAAGTGGGAAAAAACCATAAAGAAATACTCTCTTAAGTGGCGTTAGTACTACAATAGTCCCCAAAACACCATATATTGCACCAGATGCCCCTATTGCAGGTATTGTCATTGAAGTTATTCCTATAATAGAGGTTAAAAGATATCCTATGTTACCAAAAATTCCAGAAAGAAAAAATATTAAGACAAATAGTCTTCTTCCTAACATAATCTCTAACGAATATCCGAAGAAGAAAAGAGCTATCATATTAAAAAGTAGATGTTCAATATCAGCATGGAGAAAGATTGAAGTAATAAAAGACCATGGTAATTGAAGTGAATAGGCAGGGAAAAAAGCTAGGTACCACCATAAGTTACTGAGTTGTTGGAAGATGAACATTATTGTACAAGATGCTATAAAAATGTAAGTCCAAATAGGTCGTTCCGGAAGTGCCTCCAAAAGAGAACATCCCGTACTATGAATACATTGAACCGATACCTCTATTCCAGAGGATCTTCTGTAATTCGCTCCTTAATTTGATGTCCAAGTCAACTTGTTGTTCAGATATGAGTGGAAGTTTTGGTGAATGGATTATTGGCCCATGAAGGACCATCTTCCTTTCTTCAATATCTTCTAGAGACTTCGGTTCCTTTTCTAAAATCTCCTTAACAACATTAGTTGGTGTTTTTTCCTTTAAGAGAGATTCAAGAATGATCTTAGCTTTATCATTTTCAACTGGTCTGAAACCGTAATTTGGGCTCTGAAATTTTTGAGTTGATTTTTCACCCGGATTAGTAAAGTTTGTGCCAACGCATATTGGATTAGGCTTATATAGACTATCCAACTTGAGTTCCCATACTTCCTCTCGCGAAAAAAACATAACAGTTGGAAAACCTTTTTCGTCATTGCTAATAAGTACTTTCCATCCTAAAGGATTTTTGTTATATTTTGCGTACACTTTTTTCATGAAGCTTTCGAAAGATTCTATGCTCAATCCCACCACGAACGTAAGTTCTCCAATCTTATAATGTTTAGTATGTTAAGTTCCTACTAGTATTCAGGAACAGTAGAAAGCAACATATTCTCAACAACGATTGGCCTTATATTGTTGCATATCGCAATAGCTTCTTGAAGTTTAGTGGATCTTTCTGCATAAATCTCCATCAGAACCTGTCCCTTCTCAACTTTGTATCCTTGCTTAGCATGTATGACAATACCTGATCCTTTCTCAATCGGCGCGCCTGCAGCTCTCGCTATATTCTTTATAATATCATTATCGACCAAGGTAACATATCCATCAGTTTCAGTTGTGAACTGATATGTGTACTTTCCTACTTGAATTTCTTCAGGTTTTATCTGAGGATCGCCACCTTGAGCATCTATGATTTCTCTGAACTTTTTTTCTGCTTTACCACTTTTTAAGATATCCATTGCTACTCCTGCACCTTCTCCTCTTCTTGCATATCCTGTTATTTCGAGAAGCAAGCCTGCTAGGGCAGTGGATTTTCCAACAAGACTCTTTGAGGCTTCGTCGGGATGCTCCAAAGCTTTCAAAGCTTCGATAGCTTCAAGTGCAGGTCCTACAGCTCGTCCAATGGGTTGACCACCATAAGTTATGCCACACTTAACTGTAATACCTAGACGTCTACCTAACTCTATAAAATCAGTTGCTAAGGAGTTAGCTTGTTCCATAGTCTCTACTTTGGCACCTTTCCCTGTTGGCAAATCAAGTACTAAATAGGAGATGCCTTCGGCTGCTTTCTTTGACATGATGCTGGCAAGCATCTGAGACCTCGGATCTATCTTTAAAGGTTGCTCAACCCTAATAAAAATATCGTCTGCTGGAGCGAGATTTAAGGAACCACCCCACACGATAGCGCCTCCAACCTTCATCACCATCGTCTTGAATTCATCTATAGAGAACTGGACATTTGCTAAAACACTCATTGTATCTGTAGTTCCAGACGGACTTGTTATAGCCCTTGAAGATGTCTTTGGAATATATAATCCAGTTGAAGCAATGATAGGAACAATCAAAAGAGATACCTTGTTTCCGGGGACACCTCCAATAGAATGTTTATCGACAACTCTTCCAGGTAACTCGAGTATCTTTCCTGTCTTTAACATCCCTTTTGTCAGGGCTTCAATTTCATCCATGTTCATCCCATAGAATTCTTGGGCAAGTAGAAAAGCTACTGTTTCAAGTTCACTGAGATTTAGTGCAACTGCATCTTGTACTATACTTGTAATTTCTTCAGTAGAAAGGACTTTACCTTTAAGCTTCTTTCTAATATAGATAACAGATGATGGGATCTTAGCAACAGATATTTCCGTTGTTTCACCATTCAAAGCACCCATTTCGGTAGCAATCTCCTTATAGAAACCGATCTGCCCATTAGGGACCAGCTTAGGGTCTTCAGTTATTTCAACAAGAGCTGTAGAAGTCTTATTTTCATGAACAACCTTAACACGATCATGTAGCTCAATGCCTAAAGATAAGGCATCAGCTTTATTCAAGATTATAGCTCTCTTCCCTGATAAAATATCTAAGACTTTTACTATCAAAGGCATAACATTCTAACTGATTTTCGGTTAGATAAAAATGTTAATTTCCAAAAAAAATAAAAAGAGGACTTAGAGGCCCTCTAAAGCAGTTGTAAAGAAGTCGTGATGCTCTTCTTCATCTTCAAGAATTTCTTTGAAAATGAAGGCTGTTGTTACATCTCCTTCCTTTGATGCTTTTTCAATAATGCCTTTATACATCTTTACTGCATTTTCTTCGTCCTTTACGTCTTGCGTTAACATTTCCTTCAAGGTCTTTCCGACGAATATAGGAGTTGGCTTTGTAGTAGGATTTCCACCAAGGTAGAACAGTCTTTCTGCAATCTTCTCTGCATGCCCCATTTCTTGTTTAGCAATACTCTTGAATTCCTCGTTGACTGCAAAAGCCTTAACACCACTCCACTGAACATGCTGCCACATATATTGAACACTTACTTGAATTTCTCTTGCGATGGCATCATTGAGCAGATTCTTTAATTCTACAGATACCAAATTAATCACTTCGCACATATTAATAAGAACCCAGATATAAATGCTTTCTTATCCATTTAGCTTTTTATAGCAAAACCACCAATCGAAGCATTCGTATGCCTTTAGTCCTTCTTGGGCGTCTGATTCACTTGTGGCAGCAGGAACAATTGCTTTATCACCAATTAGTTCATTATTAGGCCAACCAGCAGGCAGAGCAACTTCCTCTTGATCACTAGTTCTAATTGCCTTCAGCAAGCGTATAATTTCATCGATGTTCCTTCCGATTGAAATCGGATAATATATGATTGCTCTGATTATACCATAAGGATCTATTATGAAGACTGCTCTAACAGTCTGAGAATTCTTTGTCTCACTATGAAGCATACCATATAGAGCTGATATTTTACCTGTGTTGTCCGCAATAATAGGGAATAATATATCAACGCTAAGTTTCCATTTTATCCACTCAACCCATTTTATGTGAGAATACACATGATCAATAGGAAGGCCAATAAGTTCAGCATTAAGTTTTTTAAACTGATCATATCTCTTTGCAAAGGCCACAAATTCGGTTGTACAAACAGGAGTGAAGTCTGCAGGGTGACTAAAGAGAACAATATATTTTCCTTCATAATCTTTTGGGAAGTTAACAGGTCCATGAGTAGTTTGTGCGGTAAATGGTGGGGGCTAAATCCCCAATAAGAGGTTAAACTATTCTTTCCTGACATTGCTACCAGTATCTCCATAATAACATGAAAGATTAATAAATATTTGACTTTTTGAAATATCAAAAAAGCATATATTAACTTGTATTTTATATTTAAAATAAGTTTATATCAAAGTTTCTAAGACTCAATTCTAATGGATGTAGAAGCTATTAGACAGGATTTCCCCATTCTGTCTCAAGGGATGATATATCTTGATAATGCTTCTACAGTATTGACTCCCAAACCAATCATTGATAAAATTGCAGATTATTATACCTACTATAGGGGAAATCCTTCTAGGAGTATACATTCATTTGCGAGAAAAGCAGAGGAAAAACTTGTCGAAGCTAGGGCGATTTCAGCAAAGTTTATTAATGCTAGCCCAGAAGAAATAGTTTTCACAAGGAATACAACAGAAGGATTGAATCTGATTGCTAATGGATTGAAGCTTGAAGACAAAGGAAATATAGTTGTCACTGCACTTGAACATCATAGTAACTTTCTTCCTTGGATGAGAAGATGTCAGCGAGAGGGTCGAGAATTTAGAATTGTGTATCCAAAGAAAAAAGATGGTACTATCACGTTAGAAGACTTTATGGAACAGATTAATAATCAAACTCGTCTTGTGGCCTTAACACATGTCAGTAATACATTAGGAATAATTTTACCAGTCCAAGAAGTCGTCAAGGTTGCGCATGAGAGAAATGCATATGTTGTCTTAGATGCCGCCCAGTCAGCTCCTCATATGCCGATTAATGTCAAACAGAGTGACGTTGATTTTTTGGCTCTTAGTGGGCATAAGGTATGTGGCCCAACCAGCTCTGGACTTTTATTCATAAAGAAAGAATATGATAATCTAGTTGAACCAGCTTATTTAGGTGGTGGAACAGTACTCAATGTTGAACCTTCATGCTTTGAATATATCAATCCTCCTTCGAGATTTGAAGCGGGCACTGTTGCTCACTGTGAATTAATGGCAATGGCGGATGCTTTTGAATATGTTGCGAGAGTTGGCTTAAATAATATTTTTCAGCATGATAGACAATTAATGAAGATAGGTAATCAACTATTGGAGAATGTTAAAGGAATAAAGATTTATGGGCCTCCTGTTGAGGATCGCACAAGTATCTTTGCTTTTAATATTGAAGGTATAGACCCTACAGAAGTAGCAATGATCTTAGATTCCTCGAATAATATAGAGGTTAGGAGTGGTCACTTATGTGCTCAGGTTTTTACAAAAAAGGTTTTAGGTGAACCAGAGGGTATTGTTAGGGCATCTTCCTATTTTTATAACACGGAAAAAGAAATGACAATGTTCGCAGAGGCAGTAAAAGATATAGTAGATACCATGGTGTCGTAGATGCATTTTATACATGACTTAAACATAAAGATGCCGTCAGAAAATTGTGGGCTATGTGGTAGTATAACATGCAGGTTAGCTGCACTGGCAATTTTTAAAGGTAGAATGGATCCAAGTGATTGTCCTTTGATTGTTAACGAAAATAAAGAAGACTTGGAAGCTATATACAAAATTATAGACGAGGAATTGAACAATGATCCCATTGAAGACAAGGTTGGTTTTGAAAGTATCTCACCCTGTCCATCAGACCCAACAAAGCTGATGTTTGTCTACTACCCCCAGAAAGTCGAAAATTTAATCATAAATTTGTATGATGAAAAACTGATGAAAACCTTGCTGGATCTGCAGTCAGTCTTCATATCCAGGTCATCACCAGAACTTGGATTCTCTAGGATTGAAAACGAAAAAGGAGAATACATTATAGCTTTTGCACGTGGAAAATTCATAACTAGACAAGTGCTTTGCGAGCCAAGTGGAAAAGGATTCTTACAAAATACGGTTAATTTAATATGGCTTTCCAAAACTTCGTGTGATCTCGGTTATACTATTATGGATGGTATTCAAGGATCTTGCGATTGCACGAATACATTAGCATCGATAGGTATTGGACCAGAAAATATTATTCTGAAAGAAAAAAGCTATACAACACTTTCAACCGAAAAACTTGTAGCCTTCTTTGATCAGCTTGTGAGACTAGTTTCTGAAAATATGACATCTGGTAATGTAAATAAATATTTACAGGTATGCAGCATAAACCTGAAAAAACATGTTGACTTGCTTGCACTATCAGAAAGCAAAGAAGATGCTATAACTAAAGTGAAACTTGTATGTAAGTGGTATGCTCTAAGCGAGATTATGAAGGTAGCATCATCAAAGTATATGAGTAAAGATATAATCAAATTGTTATCTACCTCGCTCAAATATATTGCGGATAAAGATAATAGTTCTATAGAAAATATGTACGATGAATCAAAAGGATATTCTTGGCCAAAGAACTTTGTAATGTCTAAGACGGCAAGTGATGCGAAAAGATACCTTTCAATAACTCTTTGAGTATACTTTCTTCCTAAACAAAAATGGTTTTTTAGACAAAAGGATAATGATACGCGGTGAGAAGAATGGCAGCTAAAGCCAAGAAAAAGGTCTTAGGACCGTTAATAAAAGATCCTACATGCAAGGATCTAAGAGGTCTTTCCTCTCTACAAGATCTGTATGAAGATATTTGGGGATTCTCAGCTGCAGATATTGCAAATGCAACAAAGATAATGAAAAAGATGGTTAAAGATAAAAATTGTGTAAAATTTCTATCCTTCACTGGCAATCTTGTCTCAACAGGATTCCGAGGCTTAATAAAGGATGCAATCAATGATGGCCTCGTTGATGTGATTGTCACGACCTGTGGTTCAATAGATCACGATATTGCCAGAACGTGTGGAGAAGGCTATTTTAGAGGAACCTTTGAAATAGATGATAAATATCTTGAACAGTTAGGTATACATAGACTTGGAAACATTTTCATTCCAATAGAAAATTATGGCCCAGTGGTGGAACGTGTTGTTCACCAAACTTTGTCAAAGTTGGATACGAACAAGGCATATGGTGTTAAAGAAATAATCGAATCAATTGCAAAAGACATAAACAATGATGATTCATTTGTATATAACGCTTACAAGAAGGGTGTCCCCATATTCGTACCAGGATTCTTGGACGGAGCATTTGGTACAGCCATGTTCAGCTATTCTGGGCTGCACAAGTTCACATTGAATCCATTCAAAGATCAAAATGAGCTTGCTGACATCGTATTCAAAGCAAAGAGAAGTGGTGCAGTCATAATAGGTGGTGGAATAAGCAAACATCATACCATTTGGTGGAACCAATTCAAAGATGGTTTAGACTATGCTGTCTATATATCTACTGCACAGGAATTTGATGGAAGTCTAAGTGGTGCAAAACCTAAAGAAGCAATAACATGGGGTAAAATCAAACCAAACGCAGATCAGTGTTTTGTGAATGGTGACGCAACTATCATGTTTCCACTATTACTCATAATGATGAGCCATAAAGACTAAGAAAAATCAAATAAAAATTGTAAACTAGTGTACGAACGTTGAAATATGCTTGAATCTTAGGCTACTTCGAAAATTGTAACTGCTTTTGCGAGTAAATCTTTGATAGGCAACTGCTGAGGACATTTTTCTTCGCATTGACCGCATTTAGTACAGTTCCCCGCTCTATTCGCAGCCGGTATCATTTCTTTATATTTGGTGACCACTTCTTTTATTGCATTAATATTTCCACGTCTCCTGCCATGTTCGTTATAAAGAGCAAGTATCTTCGGTATCTCCACATTTTGTGGACAGGGCATACAGTACCTACAATCTTTGCATCCTATGAACCCGTATTCAAGATACTTTTTCTTTACCTCAGAAATTAAGTTCAATTCATTTTTTGTTAATTTTTTTGGCCCAGATCGACTTGCACTCTTTATATTTTCGACAACCTGTTCCATAGAACCCATTCCGCTCAGGGCAACAGAAACTTCAGGATGATTCCAGACCCATTGAAGAGCCCATTCGGCAGGTGTTCTTTTAATCTTTCCCTTGCTCCAAATATCTTGGATTTCTTTTGAGGGTTTGAAAGCAAGCATTCCACCAGCGATTGGCTCCATGATTACAACTCCTAGTCCTTTTGATGCAGCATATTTCAGTCCTCGAGTTCCAGCTTGAATATCTTCATCTACATAGTTGTACTGTATCTGGCAAAAGGTCCATTTGCTATAAAAATCAATTATTTCTTTAAACACCTCATAATCGTCATGAAAACTGAAACCTAAATGCACGATCTTACCGTTTTCAATTGCTTTTTCAACCCAATCAAATACATTTAATTCTTTCATCTTCGACCATCGATCCTTCTTAAGACCATGGAGAAGATAGAAGTTTATATGGTCCGTCTGCAGTTTCATTAACTGCTCATCTAAGAATTTTGTCATGTCTGACTGGGAATTTACTAACCAAGTAGGCATCTTAGTAGCTAGCTTAACCTTCTGTCTGTATCCATCTTTCAACGCTTTGCCAACAAGTACTTCGCTATTACCTTCATGGTAAGTATACGCAGAATCCACATAATTTACGCCATGGTCAATAGCATAACGTATAATCTTGATCGCCTCTGCCTCATCTATCTTACTCTTATCAGAATCAATTATTGGAAGCCGCATAGTTCCAAAACCAAGTGCAGATATTTTCCAATCAAGTTTTCCAAACTGTCTGTATTTCATTTTAGTTCGTTATACACCGTATCTTCTGGTAGTATATTTAATATTGTATTTTATATTCTCCTCCAGTGATAAAGTTTAAAAATAAATTGTAGTTGATTTCAAGCTATGCCTATTACTTTTGAATCTAGCAAAACTTACTCTGGAGTAGGCGCAATATTGCTTACAATAGGTATAATAATTCCTGTGATAGGTATTATTGGAATAATACTTCTTCTAATAGGTCTAAAGGGATTCGCAGATTATTATCAGGACAGTGAAATGCTTAAGAATACTTTCTATGGCTTTCTTTTTGGTATTCTCGGTAATTTTCTCTTTTCAGTGATGACATTAACTTATATCCCAGCACTAGTATTCACGATTATCAGTAGGATAATAACCAGCCCAATAGAAGGAGTAATAGAATTTGCATCTCAATTTCTTATTGACTTGATAATCATAATAGCGATAATGCTCGTACTCTTTTCATTGGAAAATATATTCTTCAAAAAAACATTGCATGCCCTTGCAATTGGAACAGGAAAAAAGATATTTAATACTGCAGGCCTTCTTCTTCTTATAGGTGCGGTGCTTACCATAGTTGTTATTGGCTTCTTGATACTTTTAATCGCTTGGTTGGTGACCGCAATAGCTATCTTCTCCCTCAAACCCTCTACGGAAACAACACGATCATAACCTCCTCTAATGGTTTAATTCAATAGATCGCATGAATGTGTAGGAGAATCCTTTACATTCTCTATGTCTACTTATCTTTTAAGTTATTATGTTATGATAGATTATATGGCAAGAAAAACTGGAATACTAAGGACGATCATATTTCCTTTAATTGCTGATTAAATTCTTTAAGGTTCACCTTAATAATTAACTCACACTCTGCGCTTTCTATACCCTTCAAACTTACAACAAAACCTAATAGCATTGACAATATGGCTCGTTGAACAAATGGTTTCAAGTTAATCCTTCTGCCATCTACATAAAGTTGAATAGAGTCAGAAGGTAAAACCATTATTGATTCAATAACCTTCTCAATTGACTCTCCCATTTGCCATTTAGCTATATATCCTCCGTCAATAACTTTCTTTTCTCCCACCAATATCTTGGGGCAAACTATATTCTTACCACCTTCAATGATAAAAAAATCTAGAGGTGGAAGTATTTTCGATATATCATCGATAGTGTTCTGACTGAGGAACGCTATAGACTCCTTCTTTGAAAGACCAAAGACCATTAAAGCTCCGGCGTTAAGATGTTTTGCCGTATCCTTACCAGCAGTATCGAATGAATCAAGATCTGTATGTTTTAAAGTACAGACTGTATAACCTTTAGAAGTTAATGTTTGAATCAATCTTTCAATAAGCATCGTTTTCCCGGAGCCCGATTCGCCAACTATACAGAATGTTCTCATGCAATAGTCAACAATACAGATAAAATGTGTCATTTATGCTTTACTAATGATTCACCATGAAAAAATAATTTGATGACAAAAAGATATTTATGCTAACTTGAAATGGCTATTGACAAGTGCAATCCCTTTTTGAAATCTATCCATGTTATTACAAAAGATACAAAAGCCCCAGTCAGTTCATTTTTAATATTACAAGTTTTGTCTTTTTTATCTGAAATTGCTGTCATCATGACTTCCGTTTACCTACCATTCTATGCATATAACTTAGGTGCAAATGTATTTGAAGTTGGTCTTATAGGTGCTTCTTCAAGTATAACTTATATTTTTATGCCATTCTTTGCAGGTCGATTTTCTGATAGATTGGGACAGAGAAAAAGCCTTTTTATAGGATATGGAACATTAGCTATTTCTTTTATTTTGTACTATCTCATTACGTTTCCAATTTTATTTATTCCAATAAGAGCCATTGAGGGATTAGGTTGGTCCTTTGTATGGCCATCACTGGAAGCATTAATGGGTTCAGGTCAGAAGCAATTAAGAATGTATAATATTATGTGGGGGATGGGATCGATTCTTGGACCCTACATTGGAGGCATACTATTGCAGGTGACTCTTCCTAAGAACATTTTCATGACTATATCTTTAATGACTGTGATATTATTCATATTATGTAGGATGGTGCCAAAAAGAATACAAATTTTTAGTCACGAATTAACTAATGTTGGAAGCGGTTCATCAGGCATCAGTAGCTTTCGCCGTTCTTTCTTTTACTATGGTTTTTTTTATGGATTTTCTTCGCTTATTATGATCACCTTTTTCCCAATCTATTCTTATGCGAGGAACATTACGATAGTTGAAGTTGGAAATATTTTAACTCTGATGAACTTTGGTAGATTTTTGGCTTTTTTGGTACCAAATAGTATCGGAAATTTGATTGATAGAGAGAGAACGCCCTTCTTATGCGTTATTTTGGCAAGCGCCCTTTCTTTTGCTATTTTCTATGATGTTCAAGTTCAATTTATTTATATAGGACTTTTCTTTTTCGGCCTTTTTTTAGGTCTTATGTACTCGATAATTCTTAACAACACAATGAGGATGGCTGGTGAAAAAAAAGGCTACTATGCGGGAATCTTTGAATCAGTCTTGGGTATAGGCTTCTTTGCAGGGCCAGGAGTAGGTGGTGTAATCGCTAATTTGCGGATAAACTATGTTTTCGTTCTCCCTTCAATTGTGACAGTATCATACCTTATTATAAAATTAGTAAACGTTTTGAAGACTAAATCGTCAAAACGCACCAAAAATTACTTCAAAGAATGATTTACTTTCATATACCAGTAAGTCCCAATACTGCAAATTCAGTGATTAGGCAAACAGCATAATCCAGCAAAATAAATGGAATAAGCCATTTATATACGCCTTTCAACTTTGATTTGAAATATCCAACAGTTAATATCATACATAGATGGAGTGGTGATAAAAAATATGCGAGGAAA